>Ga0210242_100013_pt1 | contig 104292 bp, 64 predicted proteins | sample ChrtobMeP5a_16mM_FD_155445 | JGI IMG/M metagenome (GOLD analysis project Ga0210242, IMG submission 155445) | Chrysochromulina tobin associated microbial communities from unialgal haptophyte culture, Seattle, Washington, United States - P5a_16mM | ecosystem: Host-associated > Algae > Haptophytes... | reverse complement strand
CGAGGTCTTGTGTGTGTATAAATGTGTACCCGAGTATAATGCATGATAGCGCGCTCCCACACAGGAGTCTGGTCGAGGTTCCTCGAGGTGATCAAGCACATCTCCGCCCAAACGTCCCCTTTTTGGGAGAGCGAGAAGATCGAGATGTCTTCTCAGATGTCATCTGCTGCACCTCGTCGCAGCTTCGCGCACTTAGTCGAGCAACCGCACGACCATACCACATTTTGCAATGCTCTCTTGCGTCCTCGCTGGCTCCTCCGCTCTGCTCGTCGGCCCGGCCGCCGCGCCGGTCCTTCGCCACGCGTCCCCGGTCATGCAGACGACCTTCGAGCGCGAGCAGGCCTACGGCACCAAGGCTTACACCGGTGGCGTGGTCCCCACGCGCAAGGCGCCGGTCAAGGCCGACTCCACCATCCTCGTGCAGGGCGGCTCGCTGCGCACGTGGTCGTACCGCTCGCCGTCCGTGGAGCAGGTGCAGGTTGTCCTCAGCACCGAGGGCCGCCCACTCGATGCCGACATCGAGCTCTGGCACGGCCCCGACAACACGCCCTGCAAGATGCGCGTGTATGTCGAGAACGGCCAGCTGCGCCCCTTCAGCGCGGTGATTGAGACGCCCCGCGGCCCGAACACCGTGGCGATTCGCAACATCGGCCAGATCGAGTTCCCCATCGCCGCCAACGTCGTCGCTGACCAGGTCGACAGCCCGTCTGCCGACTGCATTGCGGCCTCGACAACCATCCAGGGTGGCGCGCTGCGCACGTATCCCTTCGACCCGACCGTCGACAGCGTCCAGGTGCTGCTCAAGACTGATGGCCGCCCGCTCAACGCGCGCATCGAGCTCCTCCAGGGCCCGAACAACAACAAGCAGGTCATCGAGCTCTACACCGAGGATGGCCTCGACCGGCCATTCTTCGCCATCCTCGAGACCCCGGGCTCGGGCAACGTCGTTCGCATCGTCAACACCGCGCCCGTCGAGTTCCCCATGACTGCGGGCGTTGTGCCGCACTCGATCAACACGGGCATGTCATCGGGCGACGTCGTCATCGGTGGCGACATCGGCTGGTAAGCAGCGGGTGGAGGCGTCTTGGCGGCACGCTGAAGGACGCTCGCGCGCCAACGACTAGGGCGCAGAGTGAAAGCGCCGCCGCACGGAACACGGGGCGCGCACCATGTGAGAGCGAGACGACTGGAGACTCATTCAGAGGAACAGGATCTGCAAGGGGGCTACTGTAGTGGAGGAGCCGTGCCTGGAGAAGAAGCGTATCAACGGTCTGTTATTGCGACTGCAATCTGCATGAAGAAGCACATGGCGAGGTCTTGTGTGTGTATAAATGTGTACCCGAGTATAATGCATGATAGCGCGCTCCCACACAGGAGTCTGGTCGAGGTTCCTCGAGGTGATCAAGCACATCTCCGCCCAAACGTCCCCTTTTTGGGAGAGCGAGAAGATCGAGATGTCTTCTCAGATGTCATCTGCTGCACCTCGTCGCAGCTTCGCGCACTTAGTCGAGCAACCGCACGACCATACCACATTTTGCAATGCTCTCTTGCGTCCTCGCTGGCTCCTCCGCTCTGCTCGTCGGCCCGGCCGCCGCGCCGGTCCTTCGCCACGCGTCCCCGGTCATGCAGACGACCTTCGAGCGCGAGCAGGCCTACGGCACCAAGGCTTACACCGGTGGCGTGGTCCCCACGCGCAAGGCGCCGGTCAAGGCCGACTCCACCATCCTCGTGCAGGGCGGCTCGCTGCGCACGTGGTCGTACCGCTCGCCGTCCGTGGAGCAGGTGCAGGTTGTCCTCAGCACCGAGGGCCGCCCACTCGATGCCGACATCGAGCTCTGGCACGGCCCCGACAACACGCCCTGCAAGATGCGCGTGTATGTCGAGAACGGCCAGCTGCGCCCCTTCAGCGCGGTGATTGAGACGCCCCGCGGCCCGAACACCGTGGCGATTCGCAACATCGGCCAGATCGAGTTCCCCATCGCCGCCAACGTCGTCGCTGACCAGGTCGACAGCCCGTCTGCCGACTGCATTGCGGCCTCGACAACCATCCAGGGTGGCGCGCTGCGCACGTATCCCTTCGACCCGACCGTCGACAGCGTCCAGGTGCTGCTCAAGACTGATGGCCGCCCGCTCAACGCGCGCATCGAGCTCCTCCAGGGCCCGAACAACAACAAGCAGGTCATCGAGCTCTACACCGAGGATGGCCTCGACCGGCCATTCTTCGCCATCCTCGAGACGCCGGGCTCGGGCAACGTCGTCCGCATCGTCAACACCGCGCCCGTCGAGTTCCCCATGACTGCGGGCGTTGTGCCGCACTCGATCAACACGGACATGTCATCGGGCGACGTCGTCATCGGCGGCGACATCGGCTGGTAAGCAGCGGGTGGAGGCGTCTTGGCGGCACGCTGAAGGACGCTCGCGCGCCAACGACTAGGGCGCAGAGCGAAAGCGCCGCCGCACGGAAAACGGGGCGCGCACCATGTGAGAGCGAGACGACTGGAGACTCATTCAGAGGAACAGGATCTGCAAGGGGGCTACTGTAGTGGAGGAGCGCGTGCCTGGAGAAGAAGCGTATCAACGGTCTGTTATTGCGACTGCATGAAGAAGCACATGTCGAGGTCTTGTGTGTGTATAAATGTGTACCCGAGTAAAGAAACTGATTTGGATATCGGGACCTTTTTCACGGCTCGTTTTCACGCATACAATGTTCCCGCTCCAAATTTGAGTCCATCCACTTCGATGGCGCTTCTCGAGCCGCCGCACTCTGTATGGGCGCGCCTCGCGGACGCCGTCGAAGCGGCGCGTGCCGAATCGAATTCTACTCGAGAGACTAATGCCGATCTCGAGGCTCGCGTCGCCTCGCTCGCCTGCGCGCTCGCCGACGCCAGCGAGGCCTGCAACGCTGTGAAGCTGCAACTCAGCCGCGCAGAGGCCGCCTCAGAGTCACTCCAGTCTGCGCTCAACAAGAGCCGCGAGGAATCTGCGCGCCTCACACGACGCGTGGCGCGTCGTGACGCTGCGTTAAAAGATGCGCTCGATCAACTCGGCGCGTCCCAGCGCGATCGGAAGAAGGCGGAGGAGGGTGTGGAGGAGTGTCGAGAGAAGCTGAGAGATCAGGAGGCGGCGTTTGAGCGGGCGATCTGTGCGCTGCAGGACAAAGACAGCGAGCTACAGGCCGAACGCAACGAGGTGCGCTCGCTCCGAGAGGCGCTGCAGGCTGCACGTGTTGATGGCGAGCGCCGCGCCACCGCCAACGAGCACTTGCGCCACAAGCTTGCGGAACGCGACGAGCGGCTGGCCGCCATCTCGGCTCGGTGCACGCGCGAGGGACCGCCGCTGGCTGATGCGAGCAATATTATTCAGGGCAGAAGCGCAAGCGCAGAGCCGGCAATCGTGGCGTGCAGCGCGTCGCCAGCGAGAACGATCCCAGAGGTGACCGCGAACAGCGGCGGTGGCGGCGGCGATTGGGCATCGGCCGCGGGCGCGCTGCAAGCGGTCGAGTTTGCGCGTGCGGTGCTCGATGCGACGCGCGCTGACGCATCAGGCACTGCGCTCGAGGAGCTCACGCGCCGCCTCTTCCAGGTGATGGGCTACCTCGTCCCACCACGCAACTCCGGACCGGGTGATCGCGGTATCGACGTGCGCGCCTACCGAGCCGACGACACACTCGAGGTGATCCAATGCAAGTCCAAAGGGCGCGGCAAGGCGAACGTGTCCTTCGGTGAGATGAGCGAGTTCATCGGCGCGATGGCCCTCGCGGGCTGCCAGACCGGCCATTTTGTGACGAACGCGGCCTTTACGAGTCAGGCTCTGCAGGCGGCGCGCCACCTGCCCGAACGGACGGTCGTGACGCTCGGCGCGGACGAGCTGGCGGCGCTGCTGCATCGACACCATGCGCAGCTGGCCACGGATCACCACGTCGCCTCGCTCCTCGAGAGCACGCGCGAGCGGCGCGTGGCCGATGCCGCCGCTGTGGCCGTGCTGCAGCGAGCGGCGCGCCGGCGCTCCAGCATCGGCAGCGGTGTCAACCCTGCGACGCCGCCGCCGTTGCAAGAGCAGCGAGCGCCGACGACGCCCGCTGCGCCGACGACGCCCGCTGCGCTGACGACGCTCGCAGGCACGCCGGGCTCAGCGGCGGCAATAGCGGTGGACTCAAGAGTGGCGAAAGTGGCGGCTTCGCCGGCAGCAGCAGTGGCCGGTGCAGCACTGGCCGGCGCACAGGCCGGCGTACGGGGCGGCCCCATCAAGACACGCTTGGCCTTCACAGGTGAGGAAGAGGCGCTGCTGTGCCGGCTGTGGCATGAAAAGGGCTTTGCGATGGCCAAGCAGCGCGGAGAGCGCTATCGGTGGAAGGAGATCCTAGAGGAGGGCCGCGGCGTCTTCCACATACACCGCACGGCGGGGGACCTGAAGGATAAGGCTCGAAACATCGGGTTGCTGCTGCATGCGCGCACGACCGAAGCGGACACGGCGCTACCCAGGATGGTGGACGATGGGCGAGCCGTAGCCGTGCCGACGCATCCCCGGGCGGCGACATCGGCCTCGCCTCAACGGCAGCTACCCAGCTCGCCATGGGATTTATGCCGGGCTCCCGATCGGCACGGCACAGCAAACTCGCCCTCCACGCCGCCGCCGCCACCACCGGCTCCCGATTGGCACGGCACAGCAACCTCGCCCTTCGCGCCGCCGCCGCCGCCACCGGCTTCCGGATGGGTCACATCGCCAGACAGCTCTGCGCGAGGAGCGCACGCTAGCAGGCCGCCGGGTAACGCGCGCGCCGCCGGCGTGACGGTCATCGACCTGCGGCTTGACCTTGAGTGCTCGTCGGATGAGGATGTTGAGCTCGACGAGCAGGTCGAGCATCAGCATTACTCTCTGGGGGACTCGCACTCGGCGTCTTGTTCGGACGATGAGGAATTTTAGGCAGAATCGCGCCAAAACGCAGGCACGAAGATCGCGTGGACATGTCGTTGCGTTACTTTAGAACTTTCGATCGGCGTATCCGCTGTTAATATCTCAGTACTCAGACCGACTCACGCGGCGCCCGAAGCCCCGAACGGCGAACCGGCGGCGGCGCCGAGCGCGCGGCCGCGCCGCCCCGGCCGCCCCCCGGGGCGGGTCCGGATCACGTTTGCTTTCGTTTGCTAACGCGTCGAGCTACGCGGCATCTTCCATTTCATGTATCACATGCGCTTAGAACAAAATACACATGCACCATGGAATTTGCCCTGAATTGCTCGAACACGACAGGCTCCGATAGAGAGACATACGCGCTCGAGCGGACTGTAAGACCGTAATCAGCGAGCCCGACTCGGCCACAGGTTGCCGGCCGTGCTTATCGCACATCGAGCATTGGCACCGCGGGCGACCCTGTGCATGCCCGTGCGGTGAGTACTGGAACCACACGCCGAGTGTGACAGCAGCGTGCCTCGGGCTTGCGCGCTTAGTCCATGAAGTCGTCGGGTGAGTAGCGCTCAAGGAAACGCGGCTGGAGGCCACTGCCCTGGCAGTTGTCGCACACTATAACGCCACGGCCGTCGCAGTTGATGCACGTGCCCGAGCCAGAGTACTTGACCGGGTACTTGGAGAGGATCTCCTTGAACAGCTCCACCTGTTTGGGCCCGTCCTCCCAATCGTCCACCGTGATCACAGTGGTCTTCTCACCAACCTCCCCCGCCGCTTCCCGGACACCCTTCACGAGGTCGGCATACTGGTCACGGCCCGTGCCCTGGCATACCGGGCAGGTGACGACCCGTGCACCTTTGCAAACGACGCAGGGCTGCTCATTCGCTGCCTCCTCGTTGCGCTGTCCGGCTTTCTCGGTCAGCGCGATCAGGGCGATGCCGCCGCCCACGCCGCCGAGCGCGATGGCGATGCCACCGATCGTGTCCATGTCGAGCATCTGCGGCGAGATACCGCTACGGGCGATGGAATGTGTCTCCGGCGCCGGCACAGGCGTCGGTAGCATAAAGGCGGAGCACAGCACGGCGGAGGCTGCCAGCATCATAATAGGAACCTATGCCGAAAGTAACGCGGGCTTGAGATTCTTTCGGAGATCGCGCACCTTCCGAGCAATCTCTCAAACATTCTACCAACACGGCGCGGTGTGAAGGCATGACGGATCGTCCCTTACCGCCCTCTTACTTCATTACGCGATCCGACTTTTGGTTTTCCAAATTGTAGGGGCGGTGGTCGTCGAGCTCGACCTCGAAGGCGCGCTGCATCCGCTGCGCGCTCGCGAGCATCTGCTCGAATGTGATCTGCCCTCTGCGCCCCGCGTCCTCCGACGCATCAAAGCGGTGCTCTCTATGCTCCCCACCGGTGCCCAACTCATCGAAGATGGCGCGTATCCGCTTCAGTGTTGGCTCTCGGCCATCGTAAAAGCGTTTGGCGAGCGCAGTCAGCTCAGAAAAGTCGAGCGTCCCACTCTTATCCTTGTCGAGCTCGTTGAACACCTGCCTCATCTCATCGACACGATCGCCGTGGAGCGCGATGAACTCGTTCCATGTCTCGCGGATCGTCACGCCACGCGCGGCCACCCACTCGTGGTACCCTCGCGGATACAAACCGAACGGGTGGCGCACTGGCTGCGGCCTGCGCTCGTCGATCTCGTGAAGGAGGGGCGTGAAGATCCTCCACGCCTCGAAGAGCTCGGCTTCGGAGACGAAAAGGGACTGGTCGCCGCGCGCGCAGTTGAGGAACATGCGCTCGTACGCGTCGCCCAGGTACGCGCCAGTAAACTGCTGCGCGTATGACATGTCCATCACGACGGGCTTGCGCACCTGTTCGGCAGTGATGCCAGGCTCCTTGGCCACAGAGATGATGTACAGGGCCTCATCTGGCTGGATACGCATCACGAGCTCGTTCTGGTGGCCGACGATGCCCATCATCGCGTTGTGCGGTTGCGGCTTGAAGCGCACGCGGAGCTCGCAGACGCGCTCGTCCATGCCCTTGCCGGCGGTGAAGAGAAAAGGGACGCCTCGCCAGCGCGCCGTGTTCACTTCGAGGACGCACGCCGCAAACGTAGGGCACGTCGAGCCCGCCGGGACCGTCTTGTCGTCCAGATATCCTGGCTCGTCGCCATGGCGGCTGTACTGGCCCAGGAAGACGCTCCCGAAGCCACCGCCGCCGTCGCCATCACCAAGGTATAGGGTGCTGACGGAGCGAAGGAGGCTGACCTTTGCCTTAACGATCTCGGCAGCCGACATCGCTGTCGGTGGCTCCATCGCTAGCCACATGAACGCTTGAAGGAGGTGGTTTTGGATAATGTCGCGGATGATGCCGACACTGTCGAAGTAGCCGCCGCGCCCAGCCGTGCCAAGATCCTCCTTGAACGTGAGCTGCACGCTCTCGATGTACTGCCGACTCCAGACCGGCTCGAAGATTTGGTTGGCCCATCGCAGCGTCGGTATGTTGAGGATGACCTCTTTGCCAAGGTAGTGATCTAACCGGAAGAGCTGGCTCTCGCGGAAGCACGAGCTCGTCAACTGATTGAGCTCAGCAAACGTGCCCGAGTCACGGCCAAAAGGCTTCTCGATCATAAGCCGCGTGAAGCCGCCCGCGGGCGCGCGGCCGTGCTTGGAGACTGCGTCCACCACCGCGCCAAACACAGAAGGCGGCACGCTCAGAAAGTAGAGCCGGTTGCCGATTCCATTCGCAGCAGGCTGCGTCGCCTCGTACTCGCAAATCGACGCCGCGAGGCGTGCGTACGACTCGTCCTCGTCATATCCGCCGGCGTGGAAGCGAATCCGCGAGGTGAACAGGTGCTTCGCATATTGGGGATCCTCTTTGATCCCAGCACACTGCTTGTTGATGAATTCAGGCAGATTGACGTCGCTGCGACCATACCCAACGATATCAAGCGAGCGAGGTAGATGCTTGTGAAGGCAAAGCTGGTAGAGCGCTGGGAACAGCTTCTTCTTTGCGAGATCGCCCGTGGCACCGAAGATCACCACCGTGAGTGGCATGGACATGAGCGTTTCGTGCTCGGTGAGATCGGCAGATTCCTGGCTGCTGCTCCATGGGGCGGCGCACTTGCCAATACTCGTCGTGAGAGCATTCGTGACTGCGGCCAATTCTGTGCACGTCAGCCATGTCGACGCGGGCGGCGGCACGAATTCCATCGACACCGCGCGAGGCGCGAGGTCGAAATTTGCGAAACTAACAAGTTGAGGAAGTTAGCAAGTTTCCAGGAAGTCGCCCGTCACAAAGGTGCAGAGGGTCTTCGTCCACGCGACACATTCGGATGAGTCATCTCGGCTAGACGCGGTAAGACACCGGGGGGAGCCCCGGACACACACTTCAGAGGGCAAGGTAGGTGATTCTTACACGACACAGGCTTGACGTTTATGACGTTCACGGAGCACCGCTCGCCTTCGCGTGTGCACTGCGCGAATCCCCGTACCCGTGCGATTTCGCCTGCTCGATGAAGAGGCACACTAGCTGCTCGACCTGCTCGGCGCTCAGCGAGAGGTCGAACTTGTTCTGCGAGTGGTACTTCATCACATGGCGAAAGACGGTCTCCGCGAGCGGCGCGAACACGTGCAGCCGCTCGACCGGAATCTGCGCGGGGAACTGTGTCGTGTGTTTCGACGTGGCCCTTGGCGGCTTGGCCATGGGTCCGCCTAGCTCCGTCGACCAGCTTCCTTTGACCCACGCATCCGCGTGCAGCGGGAAACCGGCCGGGCCGCTCGCGGCGAAGACACCGTGCAGCTCGCGCTTCTGGAAGTTGAAGAGGAAGAGCACGGGCGGTGGCAGGCTCGGTGTCTCGTGCTGCTTTGAGATGGCGGCGACGAGCGCGCGGCGCGTGTGCGGCAGTCCAAAGAGGTTGCGCTGCAGGCACTCGTCGAGCGTCGTGTTGGTCGCCCCGAAGATGGCCCCACAAAGCCCCTCTCGGAACACAAGCCGCTTGGTGGTCGGGTCGTATACCCAAGGGGGTGCGCGAGCCAGCGCCGTTTCGGGCACGGTGTCAGGAGGCGATGGCACCGGCGGCAAGGCGGGAGCAGCCGAGCCAGCCGCGCTCGCGCTCACGGGTGGAGCAGCCGCGACACGCGCACTTGCTTCGGGAGGCGCCCCACCGGCGGCGAAGGTGGAGGCGGTATTGGCGCCGGATGCAGCGGCGGCAGCGGCGGCGGCGGCGGCGTTGCCAGCTGCCGCCTCAGGGAGCATGATGAGCTCGCCGCCCTGCTTGCAATCGTCAAACTCGCACACGAGCAACGGGCACGAGAGAAAGAGGCGCTTGGGTCCGCGCGCCGCCGCGATCTCGCCCTTGAAGCCTTGCTGGTACAAGCTCGCACAGAGTGCCGACAGCAGCATCTTCTTCGAGGGGGTGGCCTGCAGCAGCCCTATGGCGCAGGTGATGGCCGGAGTTGCCACGTATCCTCTGGTGGCTTCAGGTGCGCCACGGGGAGCGGCTTCAGGTGCGTCACGGGGAGCATCTGAGCTGCACACTGCTCGGCAGCCCGCGCACGAGGCAGATGGCTTTCCCTGAGGGATGTGGACTCTCAAACCACATCGGCACTCGACGGTGCGCGATGGAAAGGCCTTGAGCCGCTCTTCCCTCTCAGCCTTCTCCGCCGCCGACGGCGTACAAGCCCGCAGGCGCGCCGCCGCAGCCGCCACAGCCCTGTGGGAATCGCCACTCGCATCCGCCGGGTTGCCAACCGTCGCCTTGGCTTTCGTCGACAGTGGAGCAGCCGCGACACGCGCACTTGCTTCAGGAGGCGCCCCACCGGCGGCGAAGGTGGAGGCGCTCTTGGCGCCCGATGCAGCGGCGGCAGCGGCGGCGGCGGCGGCGTTGCCAGCTGCCGCCTCAGGGAGCATGATGACGAGCTCGCCGCCCTGCTTGCAATCGTCAAACTCGCACACGAGCAACGGGCACGAGAGAAAGAGTCGCTTGGGCCCGCGCGCCGCCGCGATCTCGCCCTTGAAGCCTTGCTGGTACAAGCTCGCACAGAGTGCCGACAGCAGCATCTTCTTCGAGGGGGTGGCCTGCAGCAGCCCTATGGCGCAGGTGATGGCCGGAGTTGCCACGTATTGCCGGAGTCGCCACAGTGGAGGATCCGCCGGGCTGCTGCTGCGGCGGCTCCGGCTGTGGCTGCGGCTGCGCCAAGAGCCGCGAGCCCGATCGTTGGGACTTCGAGTGGGACTGCGGCTTCGCCTGCGAGGAGCGCGATCGCGGCTGCGGCTGCGGCTGCGGCTGCGGCTGCGGCTGCGGCTGCGGCGTGGGCAGCGCCGTCGGCTGCGGCTTCGCCTACTGCTACGGCTTCGGCTACGGGCACCACGCCGGGCGGGAGATTCGTCAGATTCGTCGCGCCGTCGATCCTCCGGTGGTCGCCGTACGCGCTCAGAACGGCGCTCAGACGAGGAGGGGGGGCTACGGCTGCGAGCCCGGCCGCGGCTACGGCGTGGGCTGCGGCTTGGGCTGCGACTCGGGCCGCGTCGGTCGAGGCGCTCTGCTGCGCTCGAAAAGCGATCGCGATCGCGATCCCGACCACGTCTGCGGCTTGGGCTGCGTCGGCCGCTGCAATCCACGCTCGATGAGCGCGAGCGTGAGAGCGACGAGCGCGGACGACGCCCAAAGCAGTCGTCCGGGGAGCCTGGCTGCTCGCCGAATGGTGACGAGGGCACCGGCGGCAACGCGGCGCCCGAACTTGACGGGCCCTCGCTCGCACCTTCCGGACCATCGGCGGAGACCGCGCCACCTGCAGCGTCTACGCGATCGGCTACGGTGCCGTTGGCACCGGCGCCACTCGTGGCAACACACGTTGTTGCACTAGTCTCGATCTGTCTGACAGCCTCGGGAGTCGGTTTCGCGACCCGTGCCGGCTCGTCCTCCTTGGCTGCTCGCGCCGCAACCGCGGTGACACTAGTCTCTTGCACCGCTCGGCTGCCCTCGGCAGACGTCGCCTCTTCGAGGGCCTTGGCCTTCTCGTAGGCTGTGAGCGCTGTCAGGTACTCAAGGCTTGGCTCGTAGCGCTGAATGGCCGCCTTATAGCGCTCGACGTCCGCCTGCGCCTGCGCCTTGAAGGGTGCCTTGGCAGCCTCGTTGAGCCTTGCCCACTCCTCGTTGATCAACCGATTCATCGCATCGGTAGCCATGCCTGCATGAGTGGCGACCAGGTCTTCTCGCCGCTGCTCGCGAAATAAATCTTTCGCTGGCTGCGGCTTCCGTGGCTTAGCTGCGTCCCTCGGCGGCACCGTCGTGTCGATTGGCGCGAAGAAGATGCCCTCGAGCGGTGTCTCGAGCACGCATCCGCAATGGAGAAAAGCGCTCAGCGGGAGCATGCGTCGTGGAGTGCCGCGAATGTGCCGCCTTGAGGAGATCCAAACAAGGACGTGCTCTCTTTCGGAAATTGTCGCCTTTTCGGCCCCAATAAATGTGCTGGCTGCAGGTAGTTTAATCGTACATACAAATTGTAGTACGGGAAACGAAGACGTGCCTTCTTTCGCCACTCTTTTGGCGTGAGAAAGCCAATGCGACGGTCCATGACGACCGCGACGAGCAGCACCACCTTCGGTGGCATCCCGCTGCCCTCCTCGCTGCTAGCGCGCGTGCGGATGATGGGTGCTCGTCGGCCGCTGCCCATCCAGCAGGCGGCGATGAGCCGCGTCTTTGCCGGTGAGTCGCTTGCCATCCACTCGCAGACGGGTAGCGGCAAGACGCTCAGCTTCATGCTGCCGCTGCTGCTACGGCTTCGCGTGGGCGTGCCGCGTCAGGTGCTCGTGTGCGTGCCCACTCGTGAGCTGGCCGTGCAAACCCTCGAGCACGTGCAGGCGCTGTCGCCCATGGCGGCTGTGTTGCTACGAGGCACAGAACCGGATCTGCTGCGGACGTCGCTGGCGCAGCAGGACGCGCCAGTGCTCATCGCGACCGCGGGCCAGCTTGCAAAGCTGAACGCTGTGCTCGAGGCGCGCGGCGGCGAGCAGGTGCTCGCCGATCTGCGGCGCACGCTACGGACGTTGGTGCTCGATGAGTCAGATGCGATCCTCGGCCCCAAGGGCAAGGGCGGCATGCTCAACCGGAGCCGGCGCAACCGCGCGATGGAAAAGCTGCCGCAGGCACAGGCGCTGCGCCGTCTCGTCGAGCGGCGCAAGGACGCCGAGCACACGCGCGTGCAGCTCGTTCTCGCCTCGGCAACCCTCTCGGCGCGCGTCATGCGTGACCTCGCATTTGTAGTAGGTCGGAGAGCGGCCACCGATGAGCCATGATTGCCTCTTGATGACCTCCGATGTTCTCTGAGTGCCTCCCTTCTCAGGTAAGAGCGCGGGCAAGCTTGGCCTCGCTACGCCCGCTATGGCGCAGGTGCCGTCGTCGTCGTCGTCGTCGTCGGCGGCGGCGGCGGCGGGTGAGGCGCGGGCGCCTCGCCCAGCCATGCCGGTGCAGGACGCATCGTGGGAGGCCAAGATTCGAGAGCTCGAGCTCGACGATTGGCTTGGCACTCGACAGCTCGGTGCTCGGCTCCGCTCTCGACTCCTCGAGGAGATGGAGATGGCGGCGGCGGCTGGGGCTGCCGCCAAAGCTGCGGACACTGCGGGCACTGGGGAGTACGATGACGACGACGACGACAACGTGGCGCCCTCAACGTCGGTAGCTGCGGCCGGCTACGGCGTGCGCGGTGGGCTCCTGCCCGTCGGTGTGCCCCGCGCAATTTCGCATGAGATTGTCGTGTGCCGCGAGCGGCGCAAGACGGCGCTCATCGCGGCGCTCGCGGCGGAGGAGGCGCTGCGGGGTGGCCGTGCGCTGCTCGTGGTGCGCGATGGCTTGAGGATGATGGACGTGCTCGCAGAGTTGCGAGCGGAGGGGGTGCACGGAGCCATCGAGCTCGGTGCGCTCGGCACGGCCGCTGCGAGGCACCACTCTGAAGCGACGTCTGCGGCGGCGAGCTCGAGCGACGAGTCGGCGACGGTTGTTGGCAACGGCGAGGCAGCGCCTCTTCCGGCGTGGGCCCAGCCGGAAAAGCTCACGAAACAACTGAAGGCGGCGGTGGCGACCGGGACCACGGATGACTCGGATAGCATGCAATCGGACGATGGCGCATGGGCGGGTGACGAAGAGGCCCGTGCGGCGCACGAGGCTGCCGTGCTTGAGGCGGGCCGCCGAGCCCTGCGAGCGGGAGCGGAGCGCTGGAAGCTCATCGTAGCGCATGAGAGTGCGATCCGCGGCCTGGACCTTCCACAGCTGAGGCTCGTGATCCTCTCGATGATGCCGATCTCGGCCGAGGCGTACATCCACATTGCCGGGCGCACGGGGCGCGCGTACCAAAAGGGGAGGTCTGTGTGCGTTTTCACCCGGCGAGAGCTTGACGAGGCGGGCGTCATCACGCGCGCGCTCCAGCATGTGCACTGGCGTGTGCAGTATGATCCAGAGGAGGGCAACGACAACCATGATGACGATTGACCGTAGAGGAGGTGGAGGAGGAGTCTGCAGTGCCGGAAGGGGGAGGGTCGAGGAGGGGAGGAGGTCAGGGCGTGGCCACAGGGGTCGAGAGCCCGCACCCCCCCTCCCTGAGGCCCAGACGTGCCCCTTTCGCCCTCTCGCCGCCGCCGCGCCGCTGCCGGTGTCTGTGCGTGTTATCCACAATCCACGCCAATAAGTATTATTAGTTAAAAGAAATAGAACAGCTCTTTTTAAGCGCAAAAAATGGTCGTGACAAGGGGAGGACGAGTGCCAAGACTGATTCTCCCTCAGTGTCAGTCACGCTACACGCTTGATCTCGGTCGGAGCTTCGGGGCCAGTCGCGCAGTCGGAGCTTCGGCGGTCGTAGCTTCAGCGACGGCAGTCGGAGGTAAGGTCGGAGGACTGGCGGGCGCGACGGTCGGCGCGGACACGACCGGCACGACCGCGAAACTTTCCAGGCTAAGGCGCACGCACACCATAGGGCTTAGATCCGGCCTCTCAGTGTTTCCCCACAAGCCCGGGGGCGCCCGCACGCGTGACTCATTGAGTGTCACAGGCGCGGCCTGAGTGCTGAGAGGCGCCCCTTGATGTTGATGAAGGATTTTTTGCTACGGTTACAAGCTCAACTCGAACATGACCCGCACACCCCGTAGCACCGGTTCTCACATCTGTCGTGTTAACGTTCACAACCCTCTCTTCTTCTCTCTCGCCCACATGCTAACACCATCGACTTTGGATCCGCAACCAGCGGAGCCGCCGCAGCTCCCACCCGAGCTCACAGCCACAATCTTCTGCCGCGCGATCGGTCACGGCGGCTGCCGCGAGGTCTCGATGGAGCACAAGCAGCACGCAGATGCAGCTGAGCAACGCTGCGTGCTCGTGGCAGACACGCCTTTCGCGGAGATACGCGCGCACGTCTCGCGTTGCCCGCACCTGGAGCACCTAGAGCTCGCCGGCTGCGTTCACGTCGATGATGCGTTGGTCGCGTTTTTGCTTCGTTTGCTGACCCGGCTTACAACCCTCGACGTGTCAGGATGTCCTCAGATCACGCCGCTCTCGCTCCAGGCTCTGCGCTCATGGGCCGATGGTGCCGTGGGCCGCCAATGGCGTGCCATCGGCTGCTGCATGGCACCGTCCCCATTGCTCAGCCCGGTTCAGGTCGTGACGAACCAGATGCTCGCCTTGCATTCAAACGACGACAAGGGTATGGCGCAGTGCTTCGAGTTTGCCTCGCCCTCCAACCGCGCGGTTACAGGCCCGCTCGCGCGTTTTGCGGGTATGATACGAACCGCCTATGGCGTCATGTGCACGGCCAAGCACGGTTGGGTGGGTGAGGTTCAGGTGGACGACGAGCAGCTCGATGACCTTTTGCAGGCGTCCATCCTCGTCGTGTATTCAACATGTCCAGAAGGGTTCCATCCCCCACATTCGCAATTCCTCGTCTTCTGCTTCTATCTCGAGAAGCAGCAGTCGGAGCGAGCGGGCTACAAGGACTGCTGGATGACCAGTGGAGTCGGAGGCCCCCAGCCATTGAACCCGGCCGCGGCGACGCGCTTTGAGACGGAGGGCGTCTTGCCGATGCAATCGGGTACAACAAGGTTTCAACAGGTCTTCTGACGCTCCGGCAAGCACGTGGCCTCATGGAGCATGGAGCATGCCTCATGCCATAGGCGTGTCTGCCACGGCGACCCGGCATGCTCCATCATTTCTTGCAGTCACCCCCGCATCATTCTTTTTTATTCTTACGTTATTCGCGATTGTTCCACGGGCGGCCGGGCCCCGGGCGGCGCTCCGGCGCTCGCGACACGCGAGAGCGGGGACCAAAGTGTCTTCACAGTCAATGGTTCTTCACACATTTCGCGATCTCTGCTTCTCTGGAATCCTGTATGTGTGCGTGCATGATGGCCGTGAATCTTTTCTTGCTCGTTGCATTACCTTGCGCCGCTAGCCTCAAGGTCGCCGTCGTCGGCGCTGGCTGGGGCGGCCTTAGTGCGGCGCATCAACTGAGCAAGCAGCCGGGCGTGGAAGTCGTCCTCATTGATGCTGCGCCCCGCGTTGGCGGTCTCGTACGCGACGGCTTCAAAACGGCGGGCGGTCGCCGCGCCGAAGCCGGCCAGCACGGCTTCTGGTCCGAATACCACAACATATTCGCGCTGGTTGACGAACTGGGCCTCAACGCCGACGATGTCTTCACGCAGTACGCGGAGCAGGGCCAATACTCGCCCAAGGGCCTGGAAGCGATCTGGCCCGTCTTCAAGGATCAGCCGCGGCTGCCCACCGGCCTGGCCCAAGGCTTGTACACCAAGTTTCTGAACCTGCCGCCAACCGACCTCGCGACCGCCGCGCCGCTCGTGGCTGCCTTCAGTGAGCTCGACTTCAACGACGAGGCGATCATGAAGCGGTACGACCGTATGACGTTTCGGGACTTGTGTGCCCGGATGGGCGTCTCGTCGCGGCTGTACGAGGAGGCCTTCGAGCCGATGATCCTGACGGGCCTCTTCGCGCCGGGCACCCAAGTCTCCGCAGCGGCCGCGATGGGCATGGCCTACTTTTTCGTACTCAAGAGCCAGGGCGCATTCGACGTTCGCTGGTGTAAGGGCGACGTGGGCGAGCTGCTCTTCGATCCGTGGCTCGCGCAGCTCGCGGCGCGCGGCGTCGAGCTGCGCGCGGGCGTGCGCGTGGCGCAGCTCGTGCCCTCGGCGAGCGCCAAGCGCATCGAGGCCCTCGAGCTCTCAGACGGTTCGCGCATCGAGGCTGATGAGGTGCTCTCCACTTGATTGTCTGTGATGACCTCTGATTGTCTATTACGACCCAGGTGGTCGGCTGTGATGACCTATGATGGTCTACGATTGATCTCTGAGTGCAATTGAGTGCCCTCTCGGCCAGGTGGTGCTCGCCGTCGGCGTGTCGGCGCTGCGTGGCCTCGCCGCGAGCTCCCCGATGCTCGCGGCGACTCGCGAGTTTGGTGGCTTCACTCGCTTGCGCGGAACGGACTGTCTTGCCATCCGCCTCTGGTTCGACAGCCCTGTCACCCTTCCGTACTCGGCCAACCCGGCGTGGGGCTTTGAAGAGGGCACGGGCACCACCTTCTTTGACCTTCGCGCCATCCAGGCGCCAAAGTTCGATGACGAACCCGGAGCTGTCATCGAGATCGACTTTTACAACTCGGCGGCGATGCTGGCCCTCTCGGACGCGGACCTCGTCGAGCGCGCGCACGGTCACCTCAAGGCAATCGTGCCCGCCCTCCGCAACGCAAAGGTGCTCGACTCGGCGGTCGTGCGATTGCCCAACAGTGTCACATGGTTCAGCCCCGGATCGTACCCGCTGTTGCCAGCGACGCGAAGCACCGCCTTCGAGAACGTCAAGTACTGCGGCGACTACGTGCGTTCTTCGCACGGCAGCTGGTCTCAGGAGAAGGCGTATGTGACGGGCATGGAGGCCGCCAATGCGTGCGTCGGCCGCGAGGTGGCGACACCCATCCCATTGGAGCCCGACGAGCCGCACGTCAAGCTGGCCCGTCAGGCGGCCAAGGCGATGCGCGACGCACTCGGGCCGTTTGCGCCAACGATCCCGGGTCTGCTGTGAGAAGCACCCCTCGCACTAGAATCTCTGTGAAGACATGTCTGTGAACAAAGTTTGTCTGTGAACACTAATCAAGGCCTCTGCGGAATAGTAGTGCTTGGGTAAGATTTTCTTGGAAAGTCCTAATCGCAATCAAGAATGTTGCGATCGGTCTCGAAGCGCGCCATCCGCTCGGCGGCGCCGGTGGCGGCGCTGCCGCGCGCGCGCCGCTGCTTCAGCTCAGCGACAGTTGATGACGACGAATTCGCCGGCGCTCGCGGATACAACCTCGCCCTCTCGGACGAGCAGAATGCGCTCAAGGAGCTCGCCCGCTCCTTTGCGCTCAACGAGATGATTCCTGTCGCGGCCAAGTACGATAAGACGATGGAGTTCCCGCAGGATGTGTTCGAAAAGGCGTGGGAGCTTGGTCTGGTCAACACGCACGTGCCGGAGGATTGCGGCGGTGCGCGTCTCTCGCTCCTCCTGTGCCGTTCCTTGAGCGCGTCCTTGGACGCTCCTGAGCGCCCTCGTTCATCGTGTGCGCGCCTGCTCAGGCCTGGGTCTTGGCTGCTTCGAGGGCGTGATCATCGGCGAGGAGCTCGCCTACGGCTGCACGGGCATCATGACCGCCATGGAGGCCAACGGCCTCGCCTCCGCGCCGGTCATCTTGGCAGGCACCACGGAGCAGAAGAAAAAGTACCTCGGTCGGCTGACGGAGGCGCCGCTGCAAGCGGCGTACGGCGTGACGGAACCGGGCGCGGGCTCCGACGTTGCGGGCGCCAAGACGACCGCCGTCAAGAAGGGTGACTCGTGGGTACTCAACGGTCAGAAGATGTGGATCACTAATGGTGGTGTGGCCAACTGGTTCTTCGTGCTCGCGAAGACGGACCCGACCAAGAACGCCGGCTCAGCCTTCACGGGCTTCATCGTGGACGCCGACACGCCGGGCATCACCGTCGGCCGCAAGGAGATCAACATGGGCCAGCGCTGCTCGGACACTCGCGGCATCACCTTCGAGGATGTCGTCGTGCCCGCTGCCAATGTGCTCGGTGCGGAAGGCTTCGGCTTCAAGGTCGCGATGGGCGCCTTCGACCACACACGCCCCCCCGTGGCGGCGGGTGCAGTCGGGCTCGCGCGCCGTGCGATGGACGAGGCCATCGCCTACGCCAAGGAGCGCAAGACGATGGGCGTGCCGATCGCGCACCACCAGGCCGTCTCCTTCATGATCGCGGACATGGCGATGGGCATCGAGGCAGGCCGCTGCCTTGTGCACAAGTCGGCGTGGGAGATCGACCAAGGGCGCAAGAACACCATGTTCGCCTCGATGGCCAAGGCCTTCGCAGGCGACCACGCGAACAAGGTCGCCGCCGATGCGGTGCAGATCTTTGGGGGCAATGGCTTCAACACCGAATACCCTGTGGAGAAGCTCATGCGCGACGCGAAGATCTACCAGATCTACGAGGGCACGAGCCAAATCCAACGGCTGATCATCAGCCGCGAGATCTTCTCGCGTCCTAACGGCGGTCTCGCGCCCTGAGCAAGAGCGAGAGGAGGAGCTGTGATGCGAGGAGCGACGACGGAACGGCGGTCAGTCGTGACGCCGTGACTCCGACATGGACTTCGACCCTTGCGCCTTGGCCCGTCTTCGTTGTGGACGACCGCGCGAAATCGCGCGTGCGGTGGGCCGGTGGTGTGTGGGCTTGTCTGGCGCGTTGTTCCGATCTCTCTGAGGGTACTAGCGAGTTCTAGAGAGTAGCGTGACCCGGCCGTGCGCTTCCCGGCCCTGAGACTCCTCTACTCTCTATATGACCTGATAGTTCTGATAGTACCCTTGTAAGCTTGTTACAAGCCGACGGGCGGGGGACTAGATAAAACAGCTGCCGACCAAGTATGCGACCAAGCTGCCGACGGGCGGGCGAGGTTAGGGCCCTTAGGGCGAGGTGCGAGGTCGAGGACGGCGCGCCCGCACCGGCCCTCTTCGGGGTGCTCTTGCACGCCCCTGCACGCCCGTCCTCAACACCTAATCCTGCGTGCCCTACCAGAGATCCGATAAGGCGGCCGAGTGTTCGTCGCCCAATTCCCTTGTTCCTGCATTTGACTTGTCTTGATTCGACTTGACTTGACTTGACTAGTTTGCCGAAACAAGGGACTTCCCGATCAATACTGGTCGCGGACCTGCCGAGGCCGACCTCATGGCCGAGGTAGAAGCTAAGCCGACGACGCCGCCGGGACCCTCCCCTGATGCAACCCCTGCGTGGTTCATCGCTGGGCCCGACCTCTCCAGCGTCGGCGAGCGGCGTGAGCGCAATGCCCGTGATCAGGTGATCGCACAATTGCAAACCATCTTTCCTGAGACCTCCACCGAAGACTTGGCCGCGGCGGTCGTCATCGGCGGAGACCTTCAGGTGATTGTAGATCGCATTCTGGCCATGCAGGCTCAAGACGACGCTGAGGCGGCCGTGGCGGCCACCGAGAGTGGTGCGGGCAGCAGCAGCAGTGCCACGCCCGGACCCACCCGCCGAGTGCGCTTTGCTGCGAAGATGGCGACAAGCGAACCGCGGCAGCCCATGGAGCAGATGACGCTCGCAGGTACGGACGCGCCACCTCCGCCCGGCATCCTCGTCACTAATGGCAAGGCGAAGGCGTCGTCGTCGGCGGCGGCGGCCGGTGGCACGGGCTCCAGGGCAGGCAGCTCCGTCGACCAGTTCACAGACGAGCAGTTAGCCGATCAGATGGCCGCCTCGGGCATCACCGTGGAGCCCACCCCGGGCTCGGCGCGAGGCGCGAGGCGCGATGGCTCGTCGGTGCTCGGCGCCACGCTCGGCGGTGTGCTGCAGAACGGCACACTCGACAAGCTGAAGACGCAGTCAGTCGAACACCTCGCCGCGGGCGCTCTGAAGCTGAACGCACGCATCATCAAGACGAGCAACGTGCTCGAGGAAGGGCTGCTCACGGACAAGATCGTCACGCTCTTCGTCATCGAAGTGCGCCAACTCGCCTTCTGCTGGGAAGTCAAGCGGCGGTACTCCGAGTTCTATCGATTCCATGAGTTGCTCGTTCTCCAGTGGACTGACCTGCCGCCGCTGCCGCCAAAGCTTCTCTTCTCCCAGGAGTGCGATGACTTGGCCGAGCGCATGATGGCGCTCGACTCGTACCTGCGCGCGCTGCTCGCTTCGCCCGCCCTCGCCCTCTCGCCGCTCGTATGTACGTTCCTCGATGCCATCGACGTCAACTCCTTTCGCGGGCAGATGCTGCCGCGGTGCGTGCTGCGCCGTGCCAGCGCGCGCATGTGCCGACGCGCCCTCCGCCTCTTCACCGATCGCGCCTGCCCCCGCACGCAGGCTGCAGCAAATGGAGGCTGACCCTGGCGCAGCCGGAGAGGGAATGGCGCTGCAGGAGGAGGCGCTCCATTAAGGGCGACGGCGCAAGCGACGCGCCCGATCCTCCGCGCACGCGCGGCCGGGGTTTGGAGCTCGCACGACGGCAGCACGGGAGGCGGAGGGCGCCTCTCGACCACGTAGGCCTAAGGCCACGCTGACGCTGTTGTCGCTCGAGGGAGGGTGGCAGCGCGGTGGCGGTCATCAAACCCGCTATCGAATCCGCCGCTGCCGATCGATAACGTCACTTGCTTTGTCACGCGTCAGTAGTGTACAATACGTGGCACACTTATGTTGCTACGAAGTCTGCTAATGGCAAGCCAAGGTCCCGCTCACGTGCCCAACAAAAACTAAAAGCCACGCCGCAGCCGGTTGAAGGTCTCCTGAGGCGGGTTCCAGGGTGCCAGCGTGCCGTGCTTCGGATTGGTTGTGATTTTGTCGTAGCCCTTGAAGCACGATGCGACCTGATAGGCGCTCGCATGGAAAAGCTCCAGATCCTTTTGCTTGAAACTGCCTGCACCTTTTCCGGTGTCACTCTCCGACTTTGCCGCGAAGCCCTCAGCGCGCTCCTTCATGAGCGCGGTCTGGGAGTTGTTCAGGCGCATCGCCGTCCATGGGAGTTTGGCGCGCATCCAGCCCTCTGACGCGTTCTTGTGCGACACGTACCCATCCCAGTCCAGCGACATGGCCGCGAAGGCTTGCAACTCACAAGACCTCCACTTTTTGTCACAAAACGCTGCTGCTGCTGCTGTTCAACACAACGCGCACACGCTCCGGACCCCCAAGCACGAGAGCCACTATCACTATGGACGGAGGTGTGGCCGACACAGCCCGTGCTAACACAAATAACTCGTGTGAACACAAGCCGTTAATCGGCGGATCGTGGGGGAAGGGAGAGCACCGGACTAGCATCTGCGCCAGCCTGGTACCACCCTTCCCCCGAATGTATAGCAGAGGTACCAATAGGACCGCTGCTGCTGCTGTTCAACACAACGCGCACACGCTCCGGACCCCCAAGCACGAGAGCCACTATCACTATGGACGGAGGTGTGGCCGACACAGCCCGTGCTAACACAAATAACTCGTGTGAACACAAGCCGTTAATCGGCGGATCGTGGGGGAAGGGAGAGCACCGGACTAGCATCTGCGCCAGCCTGGTACCACCCTTCCCCCGAATGTATAGCAGAGGTACCAATAGGACCGCTGTTCGCAGCAGCCACAGCTGCCGCCGCGCGCACGCGCGAGCGCCGCGGCGGCGTAAGCCCCGCGAGCCGAATCCACACGCGCCGCTCGTACCCCATCCGAGGGGGGGGCCCGTGAAGTCTCCGAGCCAGCACCCCTCTGCGCATGTCGCGCGCAGCCGTGCGCATACGCAGCACGATCTCCTGCACCGCGTGGCTAGCGCCCGCCACCTCGCGGCGCAAAGCCATGTCACAAAACGAACGTCCTTGCCCAATACGGCGCGTATTCGCGCTGCTTTCGACGAAAACCCCCCAAGGAACGTTACAATGGACGAAGACCAAGAGCAAGACGTGAGGGGGGGATCTGTCTGAGCATTCCCGGTCCACATCAGGTAATACGAGCAGTCGCTGCACGCAGACCGACTACTCTATACACCGGCGTCGGGGACGACGCGCACCATGCGATGGTAGCAACGGCGATCGTTCGATCCGCTATCCATACGCGCCCCCAAACCCCCGGACCCTGGGCTGTGGGCGGCGGGCGGCGGGGCCTATAAGATTCAATCAGATCCCGCGCCGCCGCGCGTGCCAGCCGTCCCCGACCGATAACCTTTCACCGTTCGCGCCACTCCCGCGCCCGGGATCCCCAGGCAGAGGCTACGAGGCAGAGTTTACACTCGGCATGCCATCTTGAGGGCTCATCCCAGGCGATGCACGCAGAGAACGCCACTGTGCCCACGGGGGCCAGGGGTCGGATGGCCGGCGCTTTACTGCGCAAGGACGGCCTTCTGGTACAGGCGCTCGCGGCCAGCAGCGACCTTAGCCTTCTGGGCGTCGGTCAGGTCGAGGGCGACCTCGGGGATGGTGGCGTCGTCGGCGATGCCGCAGGTGTTCTCCGCCATCTCGAGGTAGATGTAGCCGTACTCGCCCCAGGTCGAGGACCACGAGTTGCGCACGATCCAGTACGGGGTAGGCGCGGTCGTGTTGAAGCCGGTGGCCATGACGCAGTGGTCCTGGGCCTTCGCCGCCATCGAGCCGCACGCGGCCGAGGTCATGACGCCGCCGGTGTAGTCGTTCCACGAGGCCGCGTTGACGCAGACGGAGACCGGCGTGGTCTCGATGGCCGCCTGCAGAGCGGCCAGGTCCTGGTTCGCGCAGGCGCCCGAGGTGCAGGGGGTCGTGGCGTAGTGATAGCCCGAGACGGCCGCGTAGCCGCCCGTGAGCTGCATCATCGGGCCGTCGATCGCAGCAACCTTGGCGGTGTTGCACGCCTGGGTCGCCGACGTCGCCGTGAGCGACTGCATGTACGGGTAGTTGAACGAGTTGGTCAGACCGGTCACAGTGCCCATGTACTCGTACGCCGCCTCGGTGAAGCCACCGTTGCAGCCCTGGGCCGGGGAGGGCGTGCACGAGGTGGTCTGCTGCGGCGCGAGCTCGATGCGCACCTGGTTGCCGGACGACAGCACGAGCTGCGACTCGACCGCCTCGGTCGCCGAGAAGGCCCAGCAGCTGCCGCACTGGCCCTGGTTCTTGATGGCGGTGACGGCACTAGTGAACTGCCAGTCGAGTGCCGCCGGCGGGTTGGCGCGGCGAGTGGCCTTGTAGTCCTTGACGGGCGCGGTGGGCGTCCAGCCCTCCGGCTTCACGTGGCCACGTTTGTTCATCTCGTCGGGCTTGCTGCGATGGTGAGGGCGTGGACGGAGTCAAGGCAGTGGGGATGGTTGGAGGGGGGAAGGCCGGGGGGGTACTGAAAGGGGGGGACAGGCCTAGGCATGGTCGACGAGGATAGCTTCGGCAGGGCACGGTGCGCTTTTGGATGGGCTACGCACCGGTCCGAGAACCAGTTGATGCCGAACGCGTTGCCGGCCTTCTTGTTCACCTCGTTGAGGCGGGCGACGCGCTGCTTGGAGGCCTCGAAGAGGGATTGGCGCTCGCGCTCGTCCGCCGGGGACTCGTACGTCTTCTTGTACATCTTCTTGTAGTCCTCCCACTCCTGGTCCTTCTGGGGGGCCTCGACGACACGGACCTGCGCGAAGGCGGTGGCCACGATGGCGGAAGCGATAGCGACGCGGTACAGCATTGTTGGTGTGGTAGTTGGTTTTCTTCGGTGAGGCCGAGATTGCCGCGAGATGCGAGTTTCGTGAAAACGGGGATCAAGCTCGGCTGTGCGAACACCTTTGTTCAACCGCGTTCACCGACACTCGCTCACACAGTCTCTTTCACAAAGAAAGCATGATCTCGTTCCATAATCGTTCCATGTGTCACATGCACTCTCACACAAAGAGGCGCTCGCCAGAGCAGCCGCACGGCCACGGGCAAGCGCCCGGCGATCGAGGACGGACGCCCTGCCACCATGATAGAATCGCCACGCCACACCCGGGGGTCGGCAACGGATCGCATGGGTCGCGTCGTCGCGGCACTGCCGGGATCACTCAGATGATGGCGACGCCCCGCTGGGCGACCTCCATGTCATAATACGTGTTCGCGCCCGCCATGACCACCTTGGCGAACTCCTCGTAGTTGACCCTGCCGTCGTTGTTTGCGTCGACGATGTCCATCAGCGTATCCACCGTCGCCTCGTCGATGACGCCGCGCGTGATCCCCGTGTAAAAATCCACGTACTGCAGAATGTAGTTCTCGCGCAGGTAGAGCTTGATCTCGTCGCGCTCGAGCGTCCCGTCGCTCGTGGCGTCGAGATCTTTGAGTGCCTCCCGCACGGTGTCGTACTTGCCGCCCGGCCCGCACAGCGAGTTGAAGATGACCTTCTTCGCCCTCTCGACCTTTCCGAGCGTGCTGCCGCGCTTGCCAAATGGAATCTTCTCCGCCGCCTCCGTCTGCGCCTGCCGCGCCTCCATCCTAGCCTTGGCGTCGCCCCAGGTCGCGTCCGCGTCACGCATCGCCTCCGCCGCCCTGGCCGCCTTGTTGCTCCGGTCCGCGAGCTCCTGCTCCGCGTCGAAGAGCGCCTGCTGCATCTCATTCAAGCCGGAGCCGTCGGCCATCCGCTGCACGTCGCGCGCAAACTGCTGCCACATGATGAGAGGCTCGGGCTGGCCGCCCGGGGCGGTCGGGTCGCCGTACCGGAACTGGTGATCCGCCGCGTCCTTGCGGATGTACGGCGCGTAGAGATCCTCAAATTCCTTTGTCGACATCGCCAGGCCTGTCCACTGGTCGCCCATCGCATAGCAGAGCGCGCGCCGGAAGTCGGAGACATTCATGAAGGCGCGGTTGCGCACGGGCATCTTCGAGCCGCGTGGACGCTTGATGAAATCGTCCATCAGGTTGAGCAGGTCGAGGTTGCGATCGACGATGACCTTCTTGATGCGACTCATCGCCGGGTTGATGGCCGTGAGTCCCATCAGGTCGCCGGGCATGGTATTCTCCGTTTGGCCGAGGATCTTCATTTTCTGGTCTGTCGACGGCAGCAGCTTCTTCGGAACCTTAAAGGCGTGGCCGGCCGTGATCAGGTCGGCCATGTCAAAGGTCGTGCCCGTGCGGGCCGCAGTCATGTGCGACATGACCGCGCCAGGCCCCTTTTGCGCGACGAATTTAGGGCCGGCAAGAGGGTTGCCGGTAGCCTGCTCCTTCGGCATTTGCTTCACTGGCAAAGGGCTGCCTACCATAGAGGGCGGCATTCTCGGCAGCGGCGCCGGCGACTCGGGCGCTCAGTCGGTGCAGAGTCGACATATCAAAACTCTGCCCAAAAAGCGAAAACCCAGGTGGATACGCCCTTTCGGCGCAGTGCCGCCGAGATTGGGTTTTCTGTCATTCAGACATCCCTGACAGGCTCCACCCGGTGATTTGGAGCGTCGGGCACAGAAAAACGCTTGAAAAATCGATCTGCAACTGCAGATTATCGCATCTCAACTCAAGATGGGGAAAATGCCTCCGTCGATGCCATCGCCACCGGCGGGCTACGCCATGACGGACCCTACGGTGATGGTTGCTGTGGGTCTCGTCGTTCTTAGCACCCTAATCCTCCTCTTCCGCGCCTTCTCCGGCCCTAGCAAGGCCAAGTTCCTCAACAAACAGCGGCAGACCCTCACGCTTGGGTCGCGCGAGAACCTGTCGCATGATGTCGTGCGCTTCCGGTTCAAACTGCCTAAGGCGACGCCGGTTCTTGGCCTGCCCGTTGGCAAGCATTTCAAGCTCTTTGCGCCCAACTGCAAGGGCAAAGTGGCTGGCCAGTGGAATAACCAAGAGGACAAGGAGAATGGTGAGCCTGAGATTGAGCGCAAGTACACGCCAACGACGTCGGACGACGAGATCGGGTACGTGGACCTCGTGATCAAGGTGTACAAAGGCGGCATCATCGAGCGCTTTCCCGACGGCGGCAAGATGTCGCAGTACATGGACACGCTCAAGGTGGGCGATACGATCGACATCATGGGCCCGATTGGCACGCACGAGTACTTGGGAAATGGCGTGTTCAAGAGCGGAACCAAGCAGCACAAGTGCAAGCAGCTCGGCATGATGGCGGGTGGCACGGGCATCACGCCCATGCTGCAGGTGATGGCCGCGATCCTCAAGGACCCGAACGACACGACGGTCATGTCGCTGCTGTATGCCAACCAGACCGAGGGCGACATCCTTGTGCGCGACATGCTCGAGAATCTCGCGGCCAAGCACCCGGGCCGCCTGAAGCTCCACTACACGCTCGATCGGCCGCCGGCCGTCTGGAAGTACTCGTCTGGCTTCATCACCGACACGATGATCAAGGAGAACCTGCCTGCCCCCTCCGAGGACACCCTCGTCCTCATGTGCGGCCCGCCGCCCATGGTCAAATTTGCGTGCCAACAGAACCTCGACAAGCTCGGCTACTCCAAGGAGAGCCAGATCTGCTTCTGAGCGCGAGGCGGTCCAGGCTCCAGGGGAAAGCGTACGAGCAGTCTCACGCGGCGGTTAGTTGTTACAGTTCTGTAGGAACTCTCGTCGACGGTCCTCACTCGTCGTCAGTGATCAGATTCCACTGGGTTACTGTGCAACTGTAAAGATTTCAGTCATGCTACTCCGGCGCATGCATTCCAGGTGGAGAGAGAACTGAAGAGACGATATCCGACGGATACTGCAGATTCGTCTCACGCACCTCGTCCCGGCACCCGCGACTCCGCGACCCCGTGGTCGTCGTAGACGTAGTCTCATCGGGCTTCGCGCTAAACGACTCACGGGCCCTCGGCACATCGATGGAGCACTTCCAGGATCGCGCGAACGACGGATTCGACGAGGAGGCGCCGTTAGCCGGCAACTACGAATTTGCCACTAATGGGGGTGCTGATGCGCCGGTTCCAGTCGTGGACATGGGCGTTGACGACGTGCCCGCGGACGCGCCAGAGGTGGTCGTGAGCATGGTCTGGAAGGGCCAGGTTCTTGGTTTCGCCTTCCTTGCCGAGGCGGTGCTACGCTTCGGCGAGGTGAGCGACACCGCGCCCGAGTACCGCATGCTCCAGGCGTGCAAGTACACCTTGAAGCCCGACGTGATCGTCTGCCCGTCGAGCTCCGAGCAGGGCTGGCTCCATGCCCTCGGTCTCTCGAGCCTCGTGGTGCCCGGCATCGCGCTCGCGGCCGACGAGGAGGAGCTGCAAGGCGCTGCAATCGGCGAGGGCGGCTCGGGCGGCTCGGCAGGCGGCCCGCACGTTGTGCGCATGAAGAACCGCGACTTCCATGCGGACGCGTGCGCCAAGCGGCTGAGCCTGCTCCGTGCGCTGAGCGAGCTACCCAAGGGTACGAGCGAGCGCGAGGTGCAGATGTACCTCGAGCACGTGTGCCCGCGCGAGCACGAGCAGGCACGCCGCGCCATCTGCGGCCTTCTCGCCTACCAGCAACGCGCGGACGTGGGTGCGGCGCCGCTCGCGGTGCTCGGGCTGCAGCGGTACGCGCTTGAGTCGCAGCTGTACATGTCTCCAGAGACGTTCCTCTCGTTGCACATCTTCGCTGACGAGCGGCACCCTTCGGCGCACGGCGGGCGTGGTAAGGACGGTCTCTCGCTATGGTCCATCTTCAACAAGACCAAGACGCGCTTCGGGGAGAAGCTGCTGCGTGGCTGGTTCGCGCGCCCGACGCAGGACCTCGATACGCTGCGAGAGCGGCACGATGCGCTCGAGTTCCTGACGGCGGCGCCGAATGCGCAGCTGCATGCACAGCTGCACGGGCTCGTGGGCAAGATGAAGGACATCTCCAAGATCGAGAGTTCTCTCTCGCGAGGCGGGCTGCTGCTCTCCGACTACACGGCCACGCTCGCGACCGCCTCATACGCCGTCAAGGTGGCCGAGATGCTGCTGGCTGCCGAGGTGCCGCAGACGCTCCCGTTCGTGCGGCGCGCGCTCGCGGCCATCGACCGAGAGTTGTACATGGTGAGCAACACGATCGCCTCCGTCATCGATTTCGAGGCGTCGGGCGCCGCGCGCTCAAAGGCCATGGTGGGCGGCTCCCACATCGTGGTGCGCGAGGGCGTCGAAGCGCTGCTCGACAAGCTGCGCGAGGAGTACGCGGAGATCACGCCAGTGCTCGATGCGGTCGCCGCCGAGGAGCGCGGACGACTCGCGCGCATCGGTCGCCTTCCCCCCTCGGGGGAGCTCTACCTCGTCTACGTGGCGCAGCTCGGGTTCCTGCTGCGGCTGCCGCTGCCTGCGATGGACGCCGCCGAAGCCGAGGCGATCGATCGCGACTACCGTGAGCACGCGGGGCTCTCATTCCTCTTCGACGACGCGGCGGACGCCGAGGAGGCGGCCGGTGACGGAGCACGAGGCGGCAGCAGTGGCGCCGGCGTGGGCGGCGTGCGCGGTTCGGACTGGTACTGCAAGTGTGAGGCGTGCGAGGCGCTCGATGAGCGGTACGGCGACATAAGCTCTCGCGTCAAGGACGTCGAGGCGCAAGTGGTTCGTCATCTCGAGGAGCAGATGATGCAATGGCTACCGCTGTTACGTGCCGCACAGTCCGCACTCGCGGAGCTCGATTGCCTCCTTGCCCTCGCGACCGTCGCGCGCGAGCTGCAGCTCGTCAAGCCTACCATCGTCGACGTCGAGGGCGCCGACGGCGACGTCGAGGTCGCGGGCAAAGCAATCATGCTTCGTGGCGCGTGGCACCCGCTGCTCGCGGCGCTCAGCCCCGGAGGCGGCGGCGGCGGCGGCGGTGGCGGCGGCGGCGCGGTGGTGCCCAACGACTGCGAGCTGGGCGACGCGCGCGAGCGGCTGATGCTCATCACGGGGCCGAATGCAAGCGGCAAGACGGTCTTCCTGCGCACGGTCGCGCTGGTCGTGTTCCTCGCGCACATCGGGAGCTTTGTGCCTGCAGAGTCGGCAACAATCTCCCTCACCGACGGGATCTACACGCGCATTCACTCCAAGGAGAGCGCTGCTGTGCACCAGTCCGCGTTCCTGCTCGACCTCTCGCAGATGGCTCATCTCTTCAAGCACGCGACGCGCCGCTCGCTCTGCCTGATCGATGAGTTTGGCAAGGGCACCAACGCGCAGGACGGCATCTCACTGCTGTATGCGTCGCTCACGGACCTGCTCGCCCGCGGCCGCCACTGCCCGCGTGTGCTCGCATGCACGCACTACACCGAGCTGCTACAGGTCCCCGGCTTCCGTGAGACGCGTGGCCTCGCCCTCTGGACGATGCAGGTCATGGTGCGCGACCCACGGGCGCCCACGGGGGCCAGCGGCGAGCCGAGCGGCCTGACCATCGTCGATGAGGACGGCGGCATTGGCGGCGTTGGCGGTGTTGGCGGCGTTGGCCGCGTTGGAGGTAGTGGCAATGGCGGAGGGAGCGGGGTCGGCGGCGGCGGCGGCGGCGGCGGCGTCAGCGAGAGGCTCAATGCGGCGGCGGACGGTGTCAGCCTGGCGCGCCCCCCGCGGCCGCTCACCGCAGTCCTCGACGATGAGGTCGTGTTTCTGTACCGTGCGATCCGCGGCGTGTGCACCGACTCGTTTGGCCGGCACTGCGCCGCCGCGGCTGACGTACCCGAGACCGTCATCGCACGCGCGCGCCACGTGTCCAAGTGCCGCGTCGAGGGGCGGCCGGTCGAGCGCATCGACGTGGGCAGCGAGGCGGTCGAGGAGCATGAGAAAGTCATCAGCTCTCTCGTCGACGCCTTCCTGAGCTACGACTTCACCATGCGTCGCCCGGCCGACTTTTTTGCGGCCAACGAGCGCGTGATGGATCGAGTGGCGCTCGGAGTGGTCTCTTGAGTGCGGAGTGCACCACCATCGATCCGAGTACGAAGCTGGATAAGGGCTGGATGGATTTACTGGATGGCGGGGGCGATCCCCACCCGCTCCATGTGGCGATCACAATTTTGCCGCGGGCCGTGGGTGGACCTCCCTTAGACCTCCCTGGACAGCGCTTGGTCTGGACTCCGATGAACTCCGAAGCGGCTGTGTCCGTCTCCACCGGTGAGCGGCGGACGGCGAGCGCCGTCGAGGGCGTCGAGGGCGGCGAGTGATGGTGATCGGATGTTGAAAGAGCGGTATAGGAATTTCCCCCTCTCCGAGCACTCTAGAACAGGACTTCTGTTGACCGAAGTCTGTAGTGGAGCTGCAGTGGGAGCTGTCCAGATTTGAGCACACGAGTGTGCATGCAAGTGCTGAAACTTCAAGAACGGAACTTCGCGGCCTCTCTGCCGTGTGTGAGAAGAACTCATCTCATCGAACACATCGCACGTGGCCGCTTCCGTAGCGCACATGCAAGGAACAACGAGCGTGCCACCGACCTCGCCCACGCGCGAACCGCTTCGCCTACCCACGGACGGCCACGTTGACCGCAGCACCCCTGCGCCGTCGCCGAGTTGTGATATGCAGCTCACGCTCCTGACTGGCTTTCTGCGCGCCACGCACCCACACGACGTGCTCACCCCATGCGGCGTCGGTGACAAGCGACCGTTTTATCCATACAAACCGGGCTGGACGTGGGATGATTTTCACCGAGCGATCGCGAGCGAAAGGGCATTCGATTATGCGATCATCCTGCACGATCTTTGCGTCGTTGACTGCGATAGCCCCGAGGCGGCCGCCGATCTTGAGGCGCGCTTTCCTTCGCTGCGGGACGCGCCGTGTGCCCAGACAAAAAAGGGCATGCACTTCTACTTCAAGCGCAGCGCGCTCGCGGATACTGGCGGCTACTACGACTGCAGCGGCGGCGCGCAGGTCATGACGAATGTCGACTTCAAGAGTATCACCAGTACGGGCACCGGCGGCATCAGTGCGCAGCGCCACCCCAAGCCTCCCTCCCAGGGCACCCCGAGAGCACCTCCCCATTGGATGTCTCTTGCCCTGCCGCCCTGCCGCATCGTCGTCCCGACTGTTCTCACTTTGTTCTCACGCCCTCTTCTCGAGTTTTCGTGACGCCCGCGCAGTTCTCGTGGCGCCCAGCACGGACAAGGAGTGGATTCGTGCGCTGTGGGCGGCGCCCCTCACGCACATCCCTGATAGCCTTCTCACGAGCATTGCACGCCCGCGCACCAAGTGCGCGGACGGCAAGAGCGCTCCCATCTCGAAACACGTGTCGGCCGGCTGCACCGGCGGCGCCGCCGCCGCCGCCGTGGATTCGAGCTCCGCAGTGGCAGACGTCTCGTCCTTTGACCCCGAGTGTGTCGAGGAGGCCATCCTCACGTTCGAAGACGCGGACGCCGAGGGCCACGAGAGCGGCTGGCACATCTCGGGCGCTAGGTTCCAGCTCCTGCGCTCCTTTGACTACTGCGGCTCACTCCTCTCAGGCCGGTGGGCTCTCAAAGGCAGCCGCGACGCGGCTGACGAGCAGGGCCATGGGGTTCCGACGCTTGGGATGCCGTGCAAACGCGCGGAGCTCGAAGAAATATTCTCCCTCTTCGAGAAAGGGGAGCTGACGCAGAAGCGCGAGCCGAGCGCCACACTTCTCGCCCTCGTCGAAGCGACCGTTGACGTGCTGGGCTGCCCGGCCCGCAAGATTAACCCGCTGCTTGAGCGCGCAGCGTACGGTGCGAGATCAGGGTTCCAACGCCGCGCCTCCCCCATCCCAGTAGAGCGCAGTCGTGAGCGCTGACAGATCCCCTTTGCGCCAAGCGGCGCGTATTCGAGATCTCGTTCTGGCAGTGGCCGACTTGTACAAACTTTCTCCCCTCTGGTGGGCCCTCCACCGAGATGAGCAGAAGCTGATGCTCGGCACATCCCCGGCATCCTCGGACCGAGCCCTGGTCCTCATAGACGACGAGCTGGCACAAGTGACGGGCTATAGCCCGATGGCCAAGGAGGGCGAGGCATGGCTCTTCAAGGCGCTTCCGCACAAGCTCGACGCCAAGACCTTTACGGGCTGCAAGGTCTTCGAGGACGATCCCGCCGAGACGACGCTCAAGCAGATGCCGCCGGCGGTGATCGAGATCCTGACGCAGCACGCGACGTGCGCCGCCGCGGCCGGTGGCGCAGTGCTCGGCGGCGTCGCACGCTTCATCGAACATGGCTCCGACGTTGACATCTTCCTGTACGGCCTTGACCATGACGGGTCTGCCGCCGTGCTCCGCCAGATCGACGAGCTCATGCAGAGCGAGCGCTACGTGGGCGTGTACGACGTCAGCCGTAGCAACGCGGCCATCACGTACACCAAGAAGGACGCGAAGAAGGTGAGCAAGGAAAAGCAGAGCTTCCCACAACTCGGCAATGCGGCGGCGAACAAGGACGCGTGGCTAACCGATCGCCCCTTCCAGATCATCCTCGGCCTGCACCGTGCTCGCTCGCAGATTGTCGAGTACTTTGACCTCCAGCCGTGCAAGGTGCTCATGCCGCCGAGAGAAGGCACCCACCGCGTCTCCACTGAATTGACCTGCCAACTTTGGCGCTGCGCCTTCTCCACACTGCCTTCTCCATTGAGATGTGGCTCGATGTGCCTTGCCCCAGGTTCTCGCGCGCATCGACGCCAAGGCAGCGACGCCGACGCTCGTGGTGGAGGCGCTTCCCTCGTTTGTTGAGGCGGTGCGCCGCAGCGCGTTCTACGTGGACACGATGTACTGGAGCCCCGCGAGTGTCGCTCGCATCAGCAAGTACATCGCCAAGGGCTTCGAGTGTGCCGTGCCTGGCGTGCGCCGCGCCGCCTTTGGCCTGCCCTCCCATGAGCCCGAGGTGAAGTACTCACAAGCGGAGGGGACTGGTCCGTGGATCACCACGATTCGTGAGCTCACGCCGAAGGAGAAGGATGAGCAAGATCAGAGGATGCTCAAAAGCCGCGAAATCGACCGCTGGGACAGCCTCAAGGGCAGCCTCTCCTCGCTTTTTGATATGGAAGCACAGGTGCTCTTCTCACGTGCCTACGTGCCTTGCCCCGGATCCATAGAAGCTGATTACGTCGAGAAGATCGAGGGTCGCCTCTGGCCCATCGAGGCGGACACCATCGCGAGCAAACTTGCTGGCAAGCTCGGTCGCGGCGTCGATCCGAACTTTGTGGCGCCCTGCCGTCCTCAAGATGACTACGACGATGAGGAATGGGCCGGCGAGAATGACGGCTATGGCATCAGGACCAGTGGGCCCCATACCAATACGTATGGATTCATCCGCGAGAGCTTTCGGTGCGACGTGGCCGTGCGGCTCGGCGACGCGCGCCGAGACATACCCCTCAAGACCAACTTCTGGGCTTTCACCGACGCCGGCCGCTTCCAGCCAGCCAAGGCGTACATCGAGCGCATGTACAATCCGGAGAAGCTCTCGGCCCTCGCTGCAGCGGAAGCAGCCACCCGTGCAGAGCAGCTGGCGAGCGCCGATGAGGATGAGAAAGTGTGCGCACTCCTTGACTTCGATGAGGACTGTGTCCTTGACCTCTTTGAGGACGAGGGAGGGGGCTTTGAGATGATCAGCTACCGCAGAATGCTCGCGGCAGAGGATCCAAGCAGCGACAAGGACGAGAGCAGCGAGGCTGATGGTGACACGAAGCAGACGTCTGGAGAGCGTGACAAGGAGGACGAGGATGGCGAAGCGGCACGACCATCGAAGCATCCACGCTTCTCCCCCCCTTAGAAGCCCCACGAACTGGATGAAGGCGTTTCTCTTCCTCAAAGGGTACCCCAAAACCACACATCGTGCGTGGGCAACCCGTGCGTGGCAGGAAGCGTGGGCGGGGCTAAGCGTGGATGGAGCTCGGGCTCTAAGAATACATCGGCCGGCGTTGGTGATGACTGGCGTGTTCTGCACGTATTCTGTACGTTGCTCGTTGGGTTTGGATCTTTGGATGGAATGGCGTGCGCGAGCTCGATGGATGGCGAACGAGCGGGGGGATCGTGCAAACAGAATCCGAGAGCGAGAGCGTTGTTTCATTCTTTGTTTGCAGCTTTGCACTCGTGTGTTGCACAATCCACAGTGATCACTGAGAAAGACGACTACTTTGATACTTTGTAAGAGTTGATGTGTAACGGAGATGCACTTGATCGCCGGCAGACGTTTGGGTCGAGAGCGTGCTCTTCAGCACGGCATCAAGATTCATAGGGTGAATGTATTCACACCGACAAGGCGCAAATCCGCTAGTCAGCGGACGAACGGGAGGACGTGGTCGAGTCGATTGGATGCTCACACTTCAAATTCACACCTACTGGAGTATAGAGCCTGGAGGCCCACGCCGCTCCTCAACACCTAATACTGATGTGCCCTACCTCTCTCTACCTACCTCCGCATGTTAACAGCCAATTCAGAAGCCCTATTTAATCCTATGCGGCCGAAAGTTTAACAGCCAGTTCACCATTCACAACCGAACTCGCGCCTCGCTTTGAAGATGGTGCCAATAGGAATCCTAGCGGCCTCGGCGCAGCCTTCCGTTGCGTCCAAAACTCCACCCAGCGGCACAAAGGCGCTGCCGCTCAACGTGCGCTCGAACTCCGCGACGCAAGCTCGTGCGCCCGAGCCCGTGGACGCTATCACTTCTCCTCCAGCTCTGATAAGGGCGATCACCGAGCTACGGCTCGAGAATGCCCAGTTGCGCGAGCGCGCGCGCGAGGTGGACGCGCAGCTCGAGCTCATCGACGCACTACGCACGGATAATATGAGTCTTCGTGGCGAGGTCGGCAGGCTGCACGATGAGAATGCGCGGCTGAGAGGAGATGCTACGGAGGCATCGCTCCTCCGGCTCCGCATGCCGCCACCGCCGCCACTTATCAGCAAGGGTAAGCCATCCGACGATGAGAACAAGGAGAATGGGTCGCATTTCGACGCGTGTGCCACCGCGGTCGTACCGTTCACCGATGCGTTGGCGTCACGCGTGTTCAACGTGCTGAGTGATTCGCCTTTCGTTGGCGAGGACGAGGACGAGGACGAGGACGAGGACGAGGAGGCGATGCACGAGGAGGCGGCGGATGCAATCGAGGAATCCCAAGGGTGGTCCGCGGAGGTGGTGGCGTTGGTGGCGCGACAGGCTGAACAGATGGTCATCTTTTCGGACGCGGGTGCCAAGCCGATGCCGCGTGGGCCGACGGCTGCGCCCAAGGACGCAGATTACGATCAAGCAGACTACGCTCCCAAGGGCGAATTCTCAGACTCTGATGATGAGGGTGTGCTCGCAGCAGACTCCGATCCGCCGCCGCCGCTGCCGCCGCCGTCGCCGCCGCCGTCGACGCCGTGGAGGCGACGCGCGGCGGTGGTGCTCGATGACGAGGACGAGGACGAGGAGGCGGCCGTGCTCGGCCAAGATCGTGCGCGCCGCACCCCCGGCTCCCGTCGCCAACTGCAGCTGAGCGACGATGAGGACCACGAGGAGGAGGATCCGGACGAGAAGGTAGCACCCATGTCAGCCAAGGCACCCGCACCCCGCTCGCTGGCGGAGCCTCGCCAGGGTCGTCGCGAGCGTCGGTTAGCGGGGGGAGAGAGCGATGACGAGGACGACGCACGGAGCACCGATGGCAGTGACGAAGGCTCCGACCTGGACGGGTTCATCGTGCCGGACGAGGACGACGACCCTGACTATGAAGAGGGTAGTGAGGACGAGGAGGACGAGGACGAGGATGAGGACGCAGAGGGCAGCTGCGAGGAGGGCAGCGGCGAAGAGGGGCGTGGAGAGGATGTGCAAGAGAGGCAAGGCAAGCATCTCACCAGCACCAAACCTTCGGGGCGGTGCGAAGGTGAGAAGCTGCGTGAGAAGCTGGGTGAGAAGCCCCTCAACAGAGAGACTGGCAGCCGCGCCGCTCGCACTCCGCACTCGGAGAGCCGCTGGGCCATTGCGGCGGCGAACCGAGCCGTTGTCGTCATCGACGTGGACGAGGACGAGGACGTGGACGTGGACGTGGACGAGGGTGGCCGCGCGCCCGATTCTCGCCCGCCGGTGCGGACGCCCGCGCGTGGTGGCACCCCGGCTGGTAGCGGCGCCCCAACGCCGCGCTCGCAGGCGTCGATGCAACGGCGGTTGCATGAGCTCGCTCCTCAGCTATACGCCGAGTACAACGCCGCCGTCTTCGGGGGCGCTCTACCGGTCGACCTGCCGATCACGTGGAACCCTCGGCTGCTCCGTACGGCAGGCCAGTGCGCCTTCCGTGGGCGTGCCGATGGGAGCAAGGGCGGCGCTGTACTGGGCGGCGCTGGCGGCTTGCGCACGGCGGCGATCGAGCTTTCCTCAAAGGTGCTCGACAGCGAGGCACGGCTGCGGGGTACGCGCGCTCACGAGAGCGCTCTCACGTGCCTCACTGATGGCCTCGCTGATGGCCACTCATGACCTCACTGAGAGTCACTGAGTGCCTCCCTGATGGTCACGGATTGCGTCCCTCATCAGGTACGCTCGCCCACGAGATGTGCCACGCTGCCCAATGGCTCCTTGAGGGTGAGAAGCAGCCGCCGCACGGCGCCGCCTTCCAGCTGTGGGCGCGCGCCTTCGAACGCGCCGTGCCGGGCATGTCCATCAAGACGTGCCACACGTACGACGTCTTCGGCGGCAAGTTCCGATACCGGTGCACCGGCTGCGGCAACGAGTTCGCGCGCCACTCCAAGTCCGTCGACGTAGAGCGCAAGTGCTGTGCAGCGTGCGGCGGCCGGCTCACCTTCGTCGGCACCTTCGAGCGGGACGGGACCCCATCCAAACCGCGTACGGCGAATGCGTACGCACAGTTCGTCAAGCTCCACTATGCGGCGCTCAAGCAGGCTATGCCCGGCGCCAGCCAGGCTGACGTGATGGCGGCCCTCGGCCAGCGCTGGCGCGAAGGGAAGCGCATCGGCGCCACGGGCAACCCGTCGGAGGAGCATGGGGCCAAAGGAGCAGGACTCGGAACAGGCATTTTTGGGCAGTGCGAGGAGGCGGTGCTCGACGATGACGGCGATGATGTGCTCGGCGGCCATGCGCTCGCAGCGCTGCGCCTCTCAGAATGAGATCCTATCTCCGAATGAGATCGTATCTCCCGGGAGAGCGGGAGATCAGGTTGGTTCGCGTTGGAGATGGCGCACGTGCCGTCGGTGGGCCGCTCTGCATGCAAGTGCTCATCACGACGCCGGCCACTGCCGCGTCGTAGCGCCCGCGCCCGCGCCGCCGGCGTGGTCCGTGGAGCTCCGCTGAAGGCGGTCGTGCCGGCGTGGAGGAGGCGTGACCGTGTGGAGCTGTCGCAGTGTGGTGCTGGTGGCCTCTTGAAGGCGAGGGCGACGATGCGGGTGTCTGACACCTCAGGCCACGGAGGTGACGGAGGCAGCGGAGCACGGTGTTGGTTGTGGCTGTTGCTGTTGGCGCTCTCGTCACTCTCGTCTTACTGCCTCTACCCGGGCGGGGGATCCAGTACACCGGCGCGGGTTAGGCGCGGGACGGCGTCGGCATATATCCTCGGTATTACGGGCGTTCGATTATATGGTTACGTTACGACTATCGTCGGGCTGGCGTTCGGTTACGGTTTTCACCGATTGTGTCTCCGCCGCTCCGCCTCGCGAGGTTTATCGTGTATTCCCCCCGGAGATTGATATTTCGGATTCGGTCAGCGTCAGCCGAGCGCAGGGGGAGGGGCCCACGCCCAGAGTTCGCAGTTCGCCGGTCGGTCCCACCCCACGGCCCCGCGACGCGCTGCGGCCTGCGCGCGAGTCGGACGAGTAAGTGAAGCCACGCAGGTGGTCATCGTCGATCATCCGCGCTTCCGCGCCGCTTCCGCGCCCCGCCCGAGCGTTCGCGTTCCGCGAAAGATACAGCTGCACGTCTAGGGATACATTCGAGTCGTTGAGAGTCATTCGCACGCTGTATAGCCCAGTCTGCAGGAGCAGGCCCTCTTGAGCCGCGACGGCCGACGCATACCGTCGAGCTCGAAAGAGAGAGCCGATCCGAGCTCTCATGAGCCATCCGACATGTGCAACAGCTGCCTCAGCGCAAAGCAGTGCCCTCGTCCCACGCCTTCGCCGCACGCGTTCGGGTAGACACCAGCGAGGCTGTCGGCCTTTATTGTCCCTGGCTCCAAGAAGCCGTCCGCTGTGCTGAGCACGCCAGGGTATGATGAGCTGCTAGCCGCTCCGTCCTCCCATGTACGCTGCCTCTTGGGCGGACCAGCTACGGCTCCAGCCTCGTCCGCGCCAAGTTTGGGCTCGGCGCCCGATGCATGCGCACCAGCTCCGTCATGCACGCCAGCCGCCCGGATGCAGAGCGTGCCTGCCACGTCGTCAAGCGGAACCCAACACGCCGCGTCGCACTCGTCGGGTTGAAGTCGCAGCGTCGACTCTGCAATCACCTCGTCGCTTATGGGCACCACGATAAAGGCAATGAGCGAGTGTGCGACGCGCTTGCCGACAGCGCGCGCGTCGCGCCAGCCTTCGTAGGTTACCGGGTAGCATGACTCCCAGAAGCACAGCGGCAGCGTGTCTTCGTCGAGAGACGCGCGAAGGCCAGTCTCCTCCTCCAACTCGCGCAACGCCGTGCACACGAGTGACGTGTCCGTGGCATCGACCGAGCCTCCTGGCAACACCCACGCGCCCGGAAAGGTGCTCATGGATCTCGGCCGACGAGTGAGCAGGACGCGCCTGCGTGAATCTATTGCGATCGCCACAGCCGCGAGCCGGAGAGAGAGCGGAGGCGCATCTTGGAGCTCGTCTTCGTATTCTATCGGGCAGCGGCAGCCATCAACAGTATCCTGATGACCCAAGGGCATCAAAAGGCCATCGGGCGCGCCCAGATCAACTGAGGGCCCGCTTGCAGATCGGAGCCCGATTGTACATGGCACCAGTTGGTGCGCGGCGCCTATGGCTAGGTCCGAACGCGCAGGTAGCAGCCCGAGAGCGCTCATCAGGCACGCCGAGGATTGCACCGCACGCACGCGGCTCGACATACGTCGGCTCCGCCCGACAGCAGCCCCAAACTGCCAAACACGTTGCACGCAAGCAAAATGTGCGACACCCCTCACTGTTCTCGCAGATTATGGGTTTCGTTAGAACATTCGAGATCGCAAAATAACGTGAACGTGACGGAAACGGTTTCGTTAAAGAACAAGGGGAACTAAAACGATCGCCGGTGCTCACACTCGCTCGCTTTCGCTTCGCCCGCTCGCACCCGCAAGGAATACACATCGATTGACCCTCATGCCCAACAACTATCTTCGTTTGAACAAGGACGGCGAGTTCGCGCTCATGCATAACGACGAGGACGAAAGGCGCAAGGCGTACAGAAAGTATAAAGAGGAGGCTATGGGGAAGCAGCAGGAGGACGAGGAGAAGGAGAAGAAGGAGAAGAAGAACGACTGGAACATCAGGATCCAAGCCTGCTTAGATGGTAAGGGTCCGGAGAGCGGTGATCGTCCTCCTTTCATCTGCCGCGACGTGTTCAGGGTTTTGGGAGAGAAGGACCCCACTGGCGCGGAGCACATCAGCTCGCTCAGCTTTTGCTGCGTCAAGTGTCTCCGGATCCGCGACGCCGACCTAGCCCTGTGCGAGGGCTCGCTGGGCGAGCTACAATTCACGAAGGGACACATCACTGAGCTGGACCTGCCATCGCTCGCCAACTGCGTAAAGATGAGCCGCTTCACGCTGATTCAAGACAACGGCGTTGGAAACTCTGGCGCCCCTATGGAGAAGATGCGCCTCACGAGGGGGCTCCCCGTCTTTCCCTCCACCCTCACCGAGCTTTCCTTAAGTGGCATCGAGGACGCCCCCGGCTCTCCTCCTGTGGACCTGAACACGTCCTTGGTCCGTGTGACCGCCCTGTCCCGTCTGGACCTTGAGCACCTTCGCCTCCGGAAGGCTTCTCTCGACTTCAGCCCCGGCTTCTCCTCACTGATGTCGCTCAGCGTGAAGGGCGTTGACGGTTTCAGTGCAACAGCGTCGTTCTGGTCAAACTGCAGGTCCCTCGAATCCGTCACCATCTCTGGAGCCGGAACTGCGACTCCCCTCTTCGGGTACAAGTCGGCGCTCCCCAACGTGCTGTTCACAAGCACGCTCAGGTCCCTGTCACTCAAGGACTGCGACGTGCCTGAGCTGCCTCCCTCGATCTGCGACTGCCCCGCTCTCGCGTCGCTGTCCGTCACTAACTGCGGGCTGCAGCGCCTGCCCGACTGCCTCCACCAGCTCGCGTCACTGGACAACCTGTCCTTGACGGGGAACGTGCTGCACCTTGAGGGCATCGCCGTCCTGGAGAGATGCGACTTCCTCAACACGCCTTCCTCAGCAGCGGCGACTTCCTCAGCAGCGGCGAACGGTGGAACGCGCGCCGTGTCGCTCATGGGTAACCGCCTGCCGTTTGGCTGCCCCACGGAGGTGAGGGTGGTGGCGTACCTCAAGGCTCTGCCCCGCCCCGACAAGTCCTACGCCGGGCTCCGGCACTACGATTATTGCGAGCTGGAAGCCGCGACCCGCGGCTTCAGCCCCAAGTCTCTCCTGAACGCCGAGGGATCCTTCGGGCCTGTGTACTCGGGCACGATCGGCGCGAGCCAGCAGGTCGCCGTGAAGGTCATGGCGGAGGCGACGCTCAGCAGCGAGGAGCAGCTGCGCGCGGAGCTAGGCGCGCTGCAGATGTGCAGGCATCCCAACCTCGTGCAGCTCCTCGGATGTTGCATCGACGACCCGAGGGGGGGCAAGTGCTTGGTGTACGAGCTCAAACCGAACGGATCGATCAGGTCATACTTGGATAAGGACTTGAGCACGCGGATAGCGTGCGGGTGGAGACGCCGCATTTCGTGGATGCTTCAAGTGATCTCCGCCCTGGAGTACTTGCACGTGATCGCAGAGCCTATAATGATCCATCGCGACATCAAGACGGCGAACATTCTTCTCGATTCGTCTCTCAGCGCCTGCATTGGGGACTTCGGGCTCGCCAGACTTATTTCGGACAGCGCCAAAGCCGAGGGTGCCGCGGCCAAGGGAGCGTCAACTCGCATCGTCGGAACGCCGGGGTACATTGACCCCGAGTACGCGAGGACGGGCAAGATCACGACCGCGAGCGACATTTACTCCTTCGGCGTGTGCATGATCGAGCTGCTTTGCTCGCGCCGCGCCTTTGACAAGGACCGGGACGAGCCCGCGCTGGTGAGCGAGTTCGAGGAGGCGGTGGAGGAGGGAGAGAAGGGGAAAGACACTCTATCGGCGCTCATCGACCGCGCCGGGGAGGCGAGGTGGCCGGTCGGGGGCATCACAGAGCAATTGATCGGCGTGATAGCCTCGTGCATCGAACCGAAGAGCAAAAAGAGGGCGGCGACATGCGAGGTCGCGGCGTCTTTGACGGTGCTCTCACACGAGCACGGGTGCGATCCACAGATGCTGAATGTGATGGGAGAAGGAGCTCAAGACAAAGATCAGGGCGCGATGTGCGCGATGTGCGTGATCTGCTACGAAAAGGTATCCACGCACGCCATCGTGCCGTGCGGACACGTGTGCTTGTGCGCGGACGACGCGGCGATGCTGATCGGCAAATCGGGCGGCGCGGGGAATTGTCCGATGTGCCGTGGCGGCATCGAGTCGATCATGCAGATATATATATAGGTCCCGCACGGCATATCCGAGATATTCGCGGAACAGAGACCGCCGCCCCTGGACGCTGGAGCGGTGGGCCGGGTCGTCGGCCGGTGGGTTCTAGCGCGATAGCGCTAGATCGCGCTAGATTGGTTGCGCTTCAGGTGCGAACAATGTCAAGGGCTGCAGGCACAACAGCTCGACGTGAGCAGCAGATGCGCCGGCGGGCGGGGGAAACCATTATGCCATGCATGTGCATGTGCAATCATGTACCGGCCAAAATTGTGTCCCGTCGGAGTCTCTCAGTGGCTCCGCCGCGTTTGTCGTCGTGCGCCGCGCGGAGCGGGTGCGCGGGGCCGGCGCGGTTGGTAGCGCGGGTGAGGGGCAGTGAGCGCGGGATGGGGATCCGGGAACGGAATGTTATGGTCAGTCAGTCAGTCAGTTTCGTCGCGGTCCCCCCCGCTCACTCCACCTCCGCGCCCTAATGTGATATGAGGGGTGGGGGAGTACGTGCCCGCGCTCACGGTCACGCGTGCGTTGCCTTGGGCCGGTGTGTGGCCTTCGGTCGGCCGAAGATGAGCGTCTGGGGACACGCTGGTGCACGGAGCGCGCCTGCCAAAGTTGCATGCATTTCATTCACCACATCCCTTTTTTGGTACCTATTGGAAGTTCTGTTTCGAGTTTTCTGTTTCAGCGCCCCTGCACCAAAATTCTCTCGGAGACACTCATGGACACTCTCAACGGCGCACCAGATGGCGCTTCTGTGCGCTCACGGTCACCCTCACGCTCGCTCGAGGTCGCACCCCAACACCCACCCACCACGCCCATCCGTGTGACCGAGAGTCAAGAACTGGTCATCACCCCAGACGTGGTTGCGCCCGTCGATACGAGCTGCCCGGGCTGCCTGGCTCCTACGAGGCGTCTGAAGCACACATGTACGAAGGCACGCAGCGAGAACAAGCGGCACACTTCTACCTCCGTCGATTCCCGCCATGCCAAGCGCTCGGGCACAGGGTCCGCACCCGCTCTCACGGCACCTGAAGCTGTCCAAATTCCAGGCGCCTCTTTGGCGATCGACTTTGGGAGTGACGTGGGCGTTCGCGCGGGCGAGATGCACGTGCTCTCAGAAGCACCTTCGCATATTTCATCATCCTCTCTGGCGCCTACCCCATCGCACATGCCCGTGCCGACACCCCACCGTCTCAAAGGACGGCTCCGCTCCCCTCGGAATGTTATCGCGGGATCGAGGATCGATTGGATATATCCTGGTCATGCGTCATGGCGGGTCGCGTTCTTGGTGCGTTTCTTCGGTTTCGACATGTTCGCCGCAGCGCGCGCGTATCAAATCTCTGGTCGAAATGTGTGTCAAGGTAACCTTACTTTGGTTGGTATCCTTACAAGTGCGCGAATGATCAGGCCGTGTGCCAATGCTGGCGTACAGTAAGCGTCGGCTGCTCATCAGGGGTATCATCAGCAGCCGCTGCAGTCGGCACATTCCTCGTGGCCGCAATCCGCCGCGAGACGCGCCGTGGCCGCCTGCTCAGAAGGTAGACGTGCGGTGGCGGTGGCGCATTTGCTTGCGCATCAGCGCTGGCCTCCTCGTCATCCACGCAAATCGAATGAATGTCCAGGCTCCAGCTGAACACCTCACTATGCGGCGTCTCTGCCGAGCGCAATCCATCAAGGACCACGTCGAGCAACCAGGCGAGCCCGTCCTCTGGCGCCCGCCACGACACGATGACAGCCTTCGCCGCCGGACGAAGCACGGCGCCGACGACCCCGTAGAGTGCACGCACGCGTTGAGCGCCTCGCCGCGTGTCGCACAGCATCCCATCGGTTGTCGACTTGTCGATGCTCGCGTCGTATGCGCTGCGGTTCTCGTCGAGCCACCCAGCTGGCGGCTGGGTCAGATCCGCGCAAAGCAACGCAGCTCGGCGCGCACTCGCTTCCCCGCGGCGGATGCGTGCGCGCTGCTCATCGGTCAATGCTTGGATTGCACCAGGCGCAATGTCGACCGCCAAGGCGCGGGCGTTTTCGCCATGGATCGAGTCGCGCAGCAAGTCAAATACAAGGGGCGAGTTGCCACAGCCAACATCGAGGACCGCTGCGTCGCACGGAAGCATCTTGGAGAGCAGCGGACCGAGCTGCGCGGCCGCGATTAACCACTCGCTCGTCTCATCGTCCGTGGCTTGACGCTTCGCGTAGCGCTCTATCCAGTATTCGTCAGAGCCATAGGCGCGCTTCATAATAGGTGCTTAAGTGCGGTATGGAGCACAATTTTGTTGCTGATCGAGCGAGGTCGCTGCACGTCGCGACGTCGAGCTCCGCCCCTCTCTGTGGGTGGTGCAGCGCGTCGGTTTCCACACAGAGCACACCCGCGTCTCCCAAAACAGGACTTCACAGACTCCACAGTGTGAATGTGTGAGCCTCGCGGGTTCGGAGTTGTGAAATCAGATGGGACAGTCTTAACAGACGCCTGCATCGTGCATCGTTTGATCCAAAGGGGTACAGGGGGACGGTATTCTTTCTGGATTCACACAGACGACAGACACAGTCACACTATCCCCACCACCTGATTTTGAACTCAGTGATTGACCAAAAGTGGCGGGTAGGACGGCGGAGGTATATATCTTTCTGGATCGGGTTCACAATTTCACACCTTTCACCTATCCGCCCACCACCTATCTTTTGAACCCTCGTGCGTGAGGTATCCGATACATGCCCAGTTGCCCACAGCCCCACACCCACAGGTCCGGCCCTGACCCCTGCCGTTCGGTTACTCGACCTGCTCCTTGACCTGCTCCTCGTCATCGCCGTGCTCGCGCTCCTCCTCGAGCGCCACCTGCGCGACGACGAGCGCCGCGTCTGGATTCCTGGAGGACCATACGAGCGGCGGCATGCCCGCCTCCAGGCGCGCATACTGCACCGCTGCCTGCTCGACCGTTGCAAAGCGACCCGCGTACGCGCCATCAAAGCTCACGACGAATGGGCGCAGCTTCTTGAAGCCGCAGTGCCACCAGTCCTCAGCCACCCCGAGGTACCCGGTGCCCGTGTAACCATCGGTGATGCGGCGCGGGTCGAGGTGCAGCGGCATGCCTCCAGTCTCCAGGAGGACGTCCGGGCCGCTCTTGGGCGGAGGACGCGTGCGGAGGCGACTTCGGCCCTCATCGGCGCCCTCGGCACCCGAAGGTCCTTCGGGCTTTGGGCGTTCCTTGGGCTCGATCCATGGGCTCACCTCCCGGCACGTCAGGTACGCCTTGGCATTGTCCGGCAGCGTCAGCGGATCCCGGCGCCCGTACTGGTCGCCTACGTAGCGAACGAGCAGGTGAGGACTTACACGGCGCTTCGTGAGCAGTACAGCCTTGAACTGCGCCCGCCCCCCACCGGGATGGGGGCCACTCGCAAGTACGAAATCGTTGAGCGCCACGCCGGGCGGCAGCAGCGGCTCGCCGTCCTCGTCAAAGTCCGGAGCGTTCTCTTCTACGGCCTCGGCCTCACCTGCTGCCGCCGCCGCCGCTGCCGCCGCCGCTGCCGCCGCTGCCGCCGCCGCCGCCTCGGCCTCCCGTACCTCCTTCAGCGTCTGGATGGGTGGCATGCGCGGTGGCGCCGTGAGCGGGGTGAAGTCGGGCACAGTGAGCTCGTCGGAGCGTTCGGCGCTCGACACGGCGCTCGCGCCCTCGCCTCCCTCTACCGCTTCGGCACCACGCGGCAAAAGCGCGGGAATCACTGCCTGATACGCCTCGCCGACACGAATGAACCTGTTTGCATACTCGCCCTGCAGCATCACACGTTGGAGCTGCTCCTGATAGGTCTTGCTGTTCCACTCAGGCCGCGACTCCTTTTCGGCCACGTACTGAGCGCCCGCCGCCTTCAAACTTGCGCGCGTTTGGTCCACCTTTTCAAGCGCCGCTGCTGCCGCCCGCCGCATGGGCCGCGCCCTTGCAGGCCCTGGTGCGGAAGGCTCGCCCTCATCCTCGTCCTCGTCTTCGTCCTCGTCGTCCTCGTCCTCGTCATCCTCGCTGCTGCTCACGTTCCGTGAACGCTGTCGTCGATGCTTGCCCGCTGTCGTACTCCCGCGTGGTCGGCCCCGTTGGCGACGCATGACCTCATTCTCGTACTCAGTGATCAGCGGCAGGCCCACATTCGCCTTGGGCTCCCAGCTTGGCTCATATTTCTCTCCGTTTGGGCCGTCAGCCCACTTCACGAGGTACTGGATGCCCTTCCTGTTGCGCTTGTCGAGGATCTCGAGCGCCTCATAATCCGTTTCATCGGGCTCTGCATGCTGCTGCTCCTCCTCATCGTCGTCTGACCTTTTGAGGCGAAACCCCGGCGGAAGTGAGGATAATACGCCTTGCTTTCCGGAAACGCGGCTCGTTCCACACCGCTCCTTGGCCGCCGATGGCGCGATCGCCGGTGGCTCCGCTTCGACTCTCGCGCGCTTCGGGTTCGACGGCAGTGAACCACTCGGCATTGACCTCTCGGCAGCCACGCACGCGGGGCAGGAGTGTACCGAAGATGATTGGACCAGCAATCAGGCAGAGAAACGATGCGTACTAGTGTGGCTCGAAGGGTTCGGAGTGAGTCCTCGAGGCTCGGTGTTCGAAATCCCCCGTTATCGTTAACAGATTGACCGCTGACGTTCACACTTGACTTGACTTGACTTGACTTGATTGACTTGTTCCTGCTCACGTCGCGGCGCGTCCCGCGGAGTGGTCATCAGCGGTGAAGGATGCCAGCGATCGAAGCAACGGCTGCAGAGCTGCGCACGCTCGGCGTCGATGTGGTATTCTTCTCGACACTCGAAGGCCAAACGGTCGCGGTTCAGCTTGATGCGAAGCAGGATGCGGCTAGGAAGGATGCGGTGCAACGGGGCGTGGACATGCGGATCGCCTCAGGAATCGGGCATGCGCGGCTGCCACGGGCCGTTTGCTCCCCTTTGGAGTTTATAAGTGTGCACCGCATCAGGCGGGGCATGGCCGAAAGGAGGTTCTTCGACGTTCTGCATGCGAAGATAGGCGCGCCGAAGATCGTGAGCGCGTCAGCCATGCTGATGAAGCGCGTCTGCAACCTGCGCGCTGCCGATGCCTGTGAACGAGCGATGTTCTGGCGCGAGCGCCAGCGGCGGCCGATTCATCGGGGGCAGTCGCCTCGCATTATGGACGACCGAGCAGTCAAGTCCCGCTACTTGTGCTCGATACGCCTCAGTGCCGCGTCACGGCGCGCGCGGCTATGGCGCGAGGTCGCCCGGTCGTCGCCACCAGACGCACCGGCCGCTGCGACCGCGCGTGCGACCGACAGTGCGACAGGCCTGAGTGCGGCCGAGCGGCGCGCCATCGAGCATACGGCGGAGCAGCGGCTGCGTGAGAACAATCTCGAGCGCTTCCTTGCGTTTGGCGACGGCGAGCAAGCTGCCGCGCGGGGCCTGGAGCTGGAGCTCGAGCCTCTTTCAGGCGAAGCGGTGTGGCAGGCGCGCGACGTGCTGAGCCGGGACGAGTGTGAGGCGGTACGGCTGGCCGCGTCGATCGCGGCGCGCGCGCGCGGTGGCTGGGACCGCACGCGTCATCGCAAATACCCCACCCAGGACCTTCCGCTGCGCTGCTTGCCCGCGCCCCTCCGTCAGCGTGTATGCGAGGCCCTCTTCCGCCGAGTGATCCGGCCGCTCGCGCCGACCTTTTGTGGGCCGGCCTTTTTGCCCGAGATGCTCGAGATGCGAGACGCCTTCGTCGTGCAGTACGATGCCGACGACCCGGCGGGCCAGCGCGCGCTCGCCATGCACACCGACGCCTCGCTCTTCTCAGTCAACGTACTGCTCTCCGACCCTGAGAGAGAGTTCATAGGCGGCGGCACCCTCTTCGACTTTGTGCGCAAGGGACTCAATGAGGAGGACGGGGCTGGCGCCGAGCCGGTCGCAGCCACGGAGGGCAGCTGGACTGTGCGGCCGGCACAGGGCACGGCGATCGTGCACAGCGGCCAGCTGCTGCATGGTGGCTTGCGCATCGAGCGCGGCAAGCGATACATCCTCGTCGGCTTCATCGAGGTGAGGCGTGAGACCCCATACGCCGTCGACGACAGCTGCGCGGCCGCCGCGGACGCCTTTGCCAAATTTGGGCATGCGGCTTGGACTCGAGAGGCGCTGGGGAGCGGCGAGTTGCTTGTGCGCCTGCATCCCCAATCTCCCGAGGTCGAGATCCACTTGGCGGCGCCGATGAGGATCGATCCCCAATCTCCCGAGGTCGAGATCCACTTGGCGGCGCCGATGAGGATCGATCCCCAATCTCCCGAGGTCGAGATCCACTCGGCGCCGCCGATGAGGATCGAGGCGGCCGCGGCGCCACCCTCCTCCTCTGCGGCGCACCATGGCCCGTGGATGCCACCATCGATGGCGCGCGCCAATAAGGGCGCCTCCGACTGGGCCGCCGAGCTGGGCGCGCGGATCCAGGGCAATTCGTTTGCTCCCTTCGTGCCGACGCGCACAGCGCAGGCCGCGCGTCTTGTCGCCCTTGGGGGCATCACTGCATCGGACGTGGTGTGCGACCTGGGCTGCGGCGACGCATCGCTGCTCTGTACCCTTGTGCGCCAAACGGGCTGCTCCGCCATCGGATGTGACGTCAACGGCGAACTGCTCGCTCGCGCACGAGCGCGCATTGCGGACGACGACGCGTGTGCGAGCCGCATCGTGCTCAGCTGCGCGTTGCTCGCTGACTTTATGCACAGCGCCGCCTTTGAGCCGACGACAGTGCTGCTCGTCTTCCTGGTCCCACAGCAGCTCGAGGCCCTTGCGCCCGACCTGCGCGCGGCCATCCTTCCCAGCGCAGGCCACCGGCGCTTGCTCTCCCTTCGCTATCCCATCCCCGGGCTCGTCGTGCGAGGCTCGATCGGTGATGAGGAAGGCTCCTCGAGCTCTGAGGATGAGGACGAGAGCTCGTCGTCCTCGCTTGCCCATACGACACGCATGGACGACGCGCCAGCATGGACGAGCTCGCCAGCATACTTTGGTCGCAGCTTTGGAGGCGCCTACCTGTACTGAGGTGTAACTGAGGTGCTCTCACACGCATACACACAAATCAGGTCTCGCCAGCACTGCGTGAACCCGGGCCGGGCTGTGGCGTGTGGGCGCAGAGTGGGAGCCGGGACGTTCACTAAAAAGCCGTACTACCCGTACTGTGTCTGCGGCGCGGCGCGTGCGTGCGTGCGTGCGTGCGTGCGTGCGTGCGTGCGTGCGTGCGTGCGTCGTGCGTGCGCGTGATGTGAGTCGTTCTTGTCTGATCGAGAGACGCGAGACGTCCGGTGATCCGGAGGTGTTCGCCGTGCCGTGGCTACCTTCCTCGGACCTCGCGGTCGCGCGTACGTGTGGTCGTGACTTCCGCTACGATAGAGCCGATCGGATTGGCACGGTCGGCCGGGCCTGCCGCGGCCGCATTCCCGATTCCGGCGCGGACGACCAGAGCGTACAGCGTTCCGTTCCGGAGAGCGTTCGTATTGGTGAATGGTGTAATATAAATATTGGCCGCGTTTGCGCCGGTGCGCGGTGGCTTTTGGTGGCTTTGCGTCCACACGCTCCCACTACCAGTAATGTGTGAATACTGCGAGCGCCGCCGCGCGTGTATACACGACACACCACTTCTACAACGCAACTTCATGCCGGCACGTGGTCGGAGCTCCGCTCGGAGACTGTTTCTCCAACGGACTGGAACTGCGACGACGGTCCGCATCGTCGGCGTCGCCGACGATCTACTCGCCAGAGCAAATCCTTCTTCAGAGCCCTCCCCATGGAGCCATGCGATCTCTCGACGTGCCTAGCTGATCTCATGCTGCCACCGCCTCCGCTCGGGCGTGTTGCGCAGTCAGCTGGCGCGTGAGCATGGAGACGGTGGCGAGCAGAGCGGCGCGCTCCTCCTCCGCCCGCTGCAGGCGCTCGTGCAGCCGCATGTGCTCCGCCGGCGCCGGCGCGCTGTTCTGGGTGCCTTCGACAGCGACGGGCGCTCGCGACGAACCCGGCGCAATCGGGCCGGCCGACTCACCCGTCATCGCCGCGAGCGTCGCTGAGCTGACCGGACCCTGAGATAGGCGGTCCGCTGGATCTGGAGACACCGTTGCCGCTGCGGTCCCAGCACGCGCGCCCTCAGCGCCAAAGACGGCGCCGAAGAGCAGCTTCTTGTCGAGCAGGAGGACAGGGTCGATGCTCGCCGTCAGGCACGCAAGAAAGTAGTCCGCGTGCGAGAGGCGCGCGCAGCGCACGGCGAAGACGAGCTCGCGCAGCGAGTACGGGCGCCCCGCGCCCGGCGGCGGCGGTGGCGCGTCGGCGGCAGCTAATTGCGGTCCCATCAGGGCGGGCAGGGCGGTGGATGACTCGTCGAGGGCCGCCGCCACGGCGCGGTGGCGCCGCATCCCCGTGAGTGTGTCCAGCCGGTACGAGGCCTTGCCGACAGAAAGGGTGCCTGTGGGGAAAAGGGTCGAGGGGAGCCCGGTCGAAAGAGGCGGCGCGTCCGCAGAGAGAGAGCCCGCTACGACGGCAGCCCGGAGGATCTCGAGAGGCTCCGCGATGGGCTCGAGCCAGGCTGGCGGCATCGACACGGGAGCCGACGCCTGCTGCGAGGGCGTGGGCATCCGCGGCGGAGGTAGGGGTTTGGGCGCCAGTGGTGGCTTGGGCGGCGCGTTGAGCACCGACGCCGTCGTCTCGGCCAACGGGCGCGATGTCGACGATGGCAGCGCGAGGGTGTGCCGTTCGGGTACTGGCGGTAACTCGTCAACATTCACCGGCACGAGCCCAGGCGTGAACTGCGCCTCATCCTGTGGGGAGCCTCGCCTCAGAGTTTCCGTCAGCCACTCACTCGTCACAAAGACGGCGTTCGGAGCCACCTGGGACAGGTCTTGCGCGAGCGCACTCTGGTACTTGTGCCCCGGTGCACCACTCAGCACGATGTGCGTGCAGCTTGCATCGAGCACCGACGAGTACGCGCCGCCAACTGCCTCGACGTCGAGGCGCACTGCCTGCCGGTCGGCAGCGGAGAAGGCGGGGCCACTCACGCACACGACGACCCCGGAGAGCGGCTGCAGCACGTGATGCGGTTCGGGTGGAGAAAGGGTGCTTCCGGTGGCCGCAGCGTCGAGCAGCCATGATGGCCACACAATGGGCAGGCCCAGCCTGCGAGCCGCCCGCAGCTTCTCAGTCATGGGAGCCGAACGCACGGCGACGAGGTGCGTCGTGCGATCGGTGAGGTTGCCATCATACTCGGCGCCTGCGAGTGAGGCCACAGCCGCGTCGAGCGACCGCCGCTGCTCACTCGTGAGCCCAGTTGAGCAGACGACGAAGTCAATAGAACGGTAGATACCCGCCATGATAAGTAAAAGCTCAACACAACGCGCTTTCAACAAATAAAACCAACCCAGAAGAAGAAGCACGGGAGCCGGGAGGCATGGCCACAACCTGCAAAGGCAGGGGGTGGCGAAGCCTTCACATTACGAGAGACTCTTACGAGAGTAGGAATACACCCGATTGTACGCGGAGTGAGTGAGTGAGTGCGTTTGAGAGTGAGTGCGAGTGAGTGAGTGAGTTCTTGAGTGAGTGAGTGATGAGTGAGTGAATGAGTGAATGAGTAGTAGGACCGCACCTCCGCGCCGCGACCGGGGCCGCGTGACGCGTGTGAAACCCGCTCAGGCGGGGTGTAGCTGCTGTTGGAAAAGAAGAATGGTCCGATCTCGCGTTGGCATCCCCAGGTCCTTTTCCGTATCTCCATACTTGCGCCTGCAACTTGCGCCATTTCTGGCAGGTTTCATCACACCACGCAGCCTCATTCTCGCCGCGCGACAAGCAAGACAAGTCGGGGAATGCTGGCGCCGCTCATCGTAGCTTCGATTCTGAGCGGGTTTCCGGGCACCACGAACCGTGCTGGTCACACGACGGTCGACCCAGGTTTCGACCGCCGCCGGCTCGAGGACGAGCCTAACCCTTACACTTGCCCCGATGAGAACCACAAGTCGGCAGCCGAGGACTGGAAGGTCATGGGCACCAACCTTGGGGGATGGCTCGTCCTTGAGCCGTGGATCACGCCGAGCCTCTTCTACCAGTTTCTTTCTTCCGACGAGAAATATGGCACTGACGCGCCCAAGCACACCGGCATGGACTCCTACACGTTCTGCGATGCGCTAGGGCCCGTTGAGGGCAACAAGCAGATGCGCCGGCACTGGCAGGCGTGGGTGCGCGAGGAGGACATTGCGTCGATCGCCAAGACGGGATCGAACATGGTGCGCATCCCCGTCGGCGATTGGCAGTTCGCGCCCTACGGGCCGTACATCGGCTGCATGGATGGTGCCAATGACGAGCTCAAGCGCGTGCTGGACCTGTGCTCGAAGTACAAGATCAAGGCGTTGCTCGACATCCATGCGGTTCGCGGCTCGCAGAACGGCTTCGACAACTCGGGGCAGGCGCTCGCGGTGAAGTGGACGCAGGTCACCTCGCAGGCCGACGACGGAGGCATCACCACCTTCGAGCATTGGCCTATCCGGTCGGCCGAGTGGGCGGGAAAGTTCGAGCTGTCGAGCTGGTCGTACTCGTCGATCAATGATACGAACATCAACAGCACGCTGGCCGTGGTCCAGACGATCGTGTCCATGTTCAAGGACCACCCGGCCATTTGGGGCCTCGAGCCTCTCAACGAGCCTTGGCAAGCCATCCCTCTCGAGGTGCTCAAGAAGTTCTACTGGGACGGGTATCACATTGTGCGTGAGGGCGCGCCCAAATGGATGTTCGTGATGCACGACTCGTTCCGCGGGTACCCGTCGGCGTGGTGGGACTTCATGAAGGGGTGCTCGCATAAGGTATTGGACGCGCACATCTATCAAGCTTGGAACCGCCCGGGCCTCATGTCTACCTTTTACAAGAATGCATGCAACTTCAGGGGCAACGTGCGCCAGATGGAGGAACAGGTCGACATGCCGCTCATCGTGGGCGAGTGGTCGCTCGCGACGGACAACTGTGCGATGTGGCTCAACGGCTTCAACGACAACCTGCCCGGCTATCCCAAGGTCTCCTGCCGCATGTTCCCGTGCGCCGCACCGTACATGGGTTACGAGCAGCCCGGTACGCCGCCCTCGAACGAGATGCCCCTGCAGGGGCCGTATGGCACGGGCGTTTCGGGCCCGCAATTCGGCCAATGCCCAGTGGGCGTCGAGTGGGGCGATAGGAATAATGAGTACATGACCACCCTCACCATGAAGTCGCTCAACTCGTTCAACAGCGGCCACGGCTGGTTCTTCTGGAACTTCCGCACAGAAATGGAGCCGCGCTGGTCCTTCATTCAAGCCTACTACAACGGCTGGTTCCCGGGCAACGTGTCGGACGTGCATGCAGCTGAGGTAGTCAACGCGTGCCCGCCGCCCACGGTCGCCGCCGTCGCGCTACCCGAGGCCGTTGCCCCGACCGCCGCCATCGCCGCCGTCGCGCTCGGCCTCGCCGCCACGCAGCCCGCCGCCACGAGCGAGGCGACCTCGGTGCTGGCTCCAACTTCGACGCCACGTGGCGTGCCCCTTCTGGCGGCGGGCGCCGTGGTGAGCGCCGTGGCGGCGGCCTCTGCCCTCGTGGCCCGCCAGATGCGCGGCGCCCGGCGCGAGGCGCTACTCGAAGACCTCCTCGGCAGCTCGCGCGCGGACTCGGACTACGCCTCATATGGCCAATGAGCGCGCAGGGGGCATCAGCGAGGCGGGAGCTGCTGCGTATGCTGCGGTCGTCCGTGCGCACACGGACGACGCTAGCGGTGGGCCGGCCGAACTAGGGTGCACACGCGGAGCCTCATGCACTCGACGAGGAGGTTTCCCGGGACAAGCACAAGGAATGACCATGGCCTTCGTCGTCGCCATGGCCTTCGTCGTCGTCGTCGTCCATGGCTGTGGCCATGTCACGTCGCCACGAGATCTTGGGACTCCGATATTCCGGAGCAGCCAGCAGGCGAACTGAACAGGAATAAGGACAGATGGAACCAGCGACGAGCCGACGACGCGTGTTGGCTAGTCGCTAGTGTGCATGCGGCATGGCCATGCAGTGGCAGCTGAGCGTGCTGCGCGCAGCACCGCAGGTGCGCGCACATCTACGGAGGCGGGCCGGGGTATGGTGAATCGGATCCGGGCACCTACGAGCTGTGTACTCAAGCTCGACTACTATGATCTATGTGTGTACTGTGCTGGTCTTTGACGTGACCGGCGCGGCCCGAGAGCAGCGCCATGCGCCGAGAGCCGAGTGAAAACCTGTCGTGTACAACCGAGTCGGTAATTTTTCGCGACGGCGCACGATGGACCGGACGACCCAGTTTCGTGTAAGCTCAAGCGTCCCGCGCGTCCGGTCCGGGTCCGCAGTCCGCGCGACGTCCCCTGGGTCCGTACCGAGTGTCCAGACGAGAGACGCCTCTGATGAGTATGTGACTCACTCCATGCGGCGATATGGACGCCACATATCTCATATGTGCGTCGAGTACTAAGTGCATTACCGTACCACTCATGCCCTCCTGGCGCTGACTGCATTTAGTTGTCCTCGCCTTCCTCTGCTTTCTTATCCTCTGTCGGCAGCTTTGCGGAGATGGCCGTTCGCGCTGAGACGAGCGACAAGTACGACTGCTCGCACGTGGTACAGACCAAGCTCCGAGTCCTTCTGGTCTTGCGCTGGACGAGTGAGAGCGAATCCCAGTGAAGGATCAAGTTGTGGCATTCAGAGAGCACCGAATTCGCAATGTTGGTCTGGCTTGGCAAGTAAAAGTAGTCCTGGAGTGCCATGGCAACAGAGGCCACTGCTACGGAGATCGCGATAAATTCGGCGCCACCCGTCACGGCGAGGAGCGCACCAACAGTATTGGCAGCGATTGCTACCCCCTCCATGTAGGTGGCTCGATTGCTCAGTGTCGGGGCACGCCTCTCAAAGAACGCCGTCAACGGCCTCAGCCGACAGTGCATGTAGCTCTCGACGTCCAACTGCGAGTACAGGTTGTCGACGTACATCGACGAAGGCCCCTCCTCGTCTTTGGCGCGCTTTTTATCGTCTTTTTTCGAGATCTTTTCTTGGACTGCATTCTCATCGTAGTCTGGTTCCTCCTCTTCGGGAGGCGCTGGGGTCACCTTCGATTTCTTGGGCTTCTTGGACTTCGATACGCCCAGGATGACAATCTGATTGTGCTCGTTGAGGGCTTCAATGAACGAAGCTTTGTCGTTCTCGAGGTCCATCCCACCTTTTTGGCCCATCTGCAGCGATCCGCCTTTGGCCACCTCGGTGCTTATGGCCGCTGTGTAGATCGCCTTGCAGGTTTCCACAAACAGTTGACGCATCATGACCGCGCGCTTCTTCGGTGAGATTTCTGGTGGTGGTTCCTCACCTTCTTTGGGCGGCGGTGGTGTCGGGTCGTAAGCATTCGTGCGAAGGCGGTAATCGTAGATCTGATTGACGATCTGGAATGCCGCCATATAGCACGTCGCCCATTTCTCGCGCGGGCGCATCTTGCTACGAATGGCGTTGAGCAGTGCAGAGATGATGGGTAGCAGCACCATTGTCATTTCAAGCGCAGTCAGGCCCTTGAGCGGGTTAACCTCCTCAGTAACTGCCCCTTCGACGACGCCGTCTAAGGCGCCGCTGCTCAGCTCATCATTCTGGATCGTGTCGAGCACGGGTGTCAGCGCGGCAAGCGCGGCAGCAAGGTCCGAGCTTGCTGTCTCCAGGGCATAGAGGACGGCCAGGACCGTGGTTAGGATTGCATTGCAGTACGTGAAGAGTTGGATCGCATCTGCAATCTGCTCGAATTTGATGGCATTCTCGTAGAGCGTCAGGTGGCGCTTCCACGCCGTAAGGATGCACAGCTGCTCCGCCATGCCGAGTCCAAGCTCTGGGACGCCGCCGCCCGCGTTGAAGACCACCGCCATGGTGTCTAGTACGCGGTCCGACGGATCATTCATCACATCGACGGCCAAGATGGTATCGCGCAAGATCATCGGCGCGCGCTGGTTGAGCTCCATCATCATGTGAATCTCAGGCAGGCCAAACTTATGCCTCCACGCGTTGTTCGAGACGGTCGCATCGTTTTTTATCAGGTTGAGAATCTCGTTGGGCGTCGGGCACGTCACTTGCGATAGCATCGCGGCGCGAATCGCAGCGAAAGCCTGTGTTAGGCCGCCCGTGTTGTGCAGCATCACCATTTTGTAGCCCTGCTGAACGCGCGACTTGAAGCGGTCAAACATCATGTCCTGCCCATTCGCATGGATAAAGCCATACTCGCCGAGGCCCGATAGGTCAGGGGCGTCGTGCGCAACATCGAGCAGGATATAACGGTTTGCGCCACCCCAGAATGTCTTCAGGTAGTGATACTGCCACTTGCTGCGCCTTTGGACCGTTCCATCGGCCTGCACATGGACGGCTTCGGGCTTGCGCGGGAGCGGACTGTTCATAAAGAAGTCAGCGTATGGATCTGAATACTCAGCAAGGTCATAGAATTGCATGATGTCTTCTTTATCCTTTGGCTCGTCGTCGGACCCGAGGTTCACACCAGTCTTTTGGATTTTCCTCATAGTGTCGATGCATGTCTGGGTGACTGGGTCGATGGGGCCTGTACCGCTCTGGCCCTTGAATTGCTTGAGGCGCGAAAAGGCGTCGATGCAGAGCACCTTGGGTAGGTCACGAACTTTCTGCAGCGCTATCTCAAGGATTAGCTCAGCGGACGGCGACTTCGCCGACACGCGGTCGACAACGATGAAATTCGGAGCGATCACGGCTTGCTCGAGCACGGAGACGAATACAGTGGTGAGTCTGAGGAAGATGACGTCATTGATCACTTTGAGTGAAAAGTCCTCCATCTTCTTGCTGCCCTTCTCGATACCACGAAGCTCCCCGTGAAGCTCTCCCCATCTCCTGAACTTTTCGAAGGCATGCACTTGATCCCTGAGCGCTGGGGTCGCAAAGTCCTTGGGATGAATGGTACCTGCGTCTGCACTCACCAGAAAGTTGGGAGTCTCGTCGTTCCAGTTTTCGGCGAGAAGAACCTGCAGGTCCTGGGTGTTGAGGCGCCTGCCATCGGGTACGAAAAGCGCTTTGCACTCACGCTGCGTCTCCTTCACGCTGAACACCGTCCACTTTGCGTTCGAACTTCCGTCTTCCGCCTCTTCCTCAGGCGCCTTTTCCAAGTCAGGTGCGGCTTCTGCCTCCTCGCTGGGGGAAAGGACCGTCCCTTCGAGAACAGGTGCCTCACGGCGCTGAGGCGCAGCATCGTCACCCGCAGGCGGCGCCTCATCACTGGCACTCGCTGGCGGAGCCTCATCACTGGCTTGGGATGGAGCTGCCTCGGCTGGAGCGTCAGGAGCTGCCGTGTCAGCCGGTTCGGGAGGTGCTGGCTCCGCCGCAGCGCCAGCGTCTGCCATGCGGGCCGGTTGGAACACGAACCACCCGCTCGGCTGGCCGGTCCGTATGATCGCCGTGCGAGGTCCCAACGTCCGCGCGCCGTTCCGGCAGGTTCCATGACACCGAAACACGCTCCTTTGCCGGCGCTCCGGTTCAAAAACAACGGGGGGAGCCGGACACACGAGACAGACACACGAACGTCACAAACGCCGGTCGACAGATGTATTTCACCCGTGTCACAGGAGAGAACTAGGGACTAAAATCGAAATCCCTGATCGAAACGATTGCTCCGTAAGTGGCGAAGGGCTTATTCAGCTCGCGCGTGCGTGCCGCGTGCGTCGCGTCGCGCGTAGAACGCATCCAAAGCGCGCATGAAAGGGCACATGTGCCATGTCGCGCGGCGTTACAGTGACCGGAAGAGACCAAGATTGAGACGTAAGATCAAGCGTAAGAAACCGACTGACAGTGCCGCACCGGCAGTGACCTTCGATAGTGTACACACGCTTGCTCGTGTCGCAGCTGACGGATAGACACCGATCAAGGAATCCGGAATTTCCATTTACAGTAATCTTGCACAGAGGGGCCCACACTGCCCCACTCCGCTGGCACGCTCCCTGACTTCATGGCTCTCAGATGCGCGGACCGTGGCCCGTTCCCTTGCTTCGAGGGCTACTGCCACATTTCCGGGTACGTCTCGTGCGAAATGCTGAGCTCGTCCTTCTGTGCCGCCACTTTTGAAGATCTCTGGACAGAGTTGCCACATCCGTCGCTCGCTGGTCGCACTGTAGCCGAGGTTTGCCCCTATGCCTGCAATCTGTGTGATGAGCGCTGCTCGAGCCCTCTCGACCTTGAAACGGAGCCCTCATTCACGGCCGACTTCCTCGCTGCCTATCGCGATAAGCCAGTCAACCACACCTGCGTCGCTCATCTCTGGATAGATGCGGTCCGGCCGACCTTGGGCACGCCTCAGACTGCGATGCTTGCACGAACCACCCTGGCGACGGCACTCATGAGCGTGCTCGAGAATACACGGCTCAATCTTGTCAGTTGCGCGCAATCCCGCCGGTCTTGCGTGCCGAGCCGACCTTATCTACAGATCTGGGCGCTGGAGCCGCTCCGGGAGTCACCGGCGCAGTCCTGCCCCGAGGGCGCGGCTCCGTTGGGCCATCTGCCATTTGCAGTGCCGCACTGGCCGATTGAAACCAAGCCCTCGGCTCGAGAGCTCGCCGAAGCCACACTCCAACCCGCCAATTACCGGCAAGCCCGACGCGCCTTGAAAACGGCAGGCGTTGCAGTGGTAGTTGGCGCCCTTCCACGCCCGTTGGCGTTGGAGCTTCGCGAGTTCCTTTTGCACATCGCTCCTCTTATGAAGCACGCGCCCGTGCTCGAGGCGAATCATCGCGAGCACCTGCTGCTCGAACCCGACCTCCCGCTGGTGGCACGGGCCTTGACTGCAGTGGGCGTGCGCGCTGATGAGCGTGGCGAGCGGCGCGGGCTTCTTGCTGACCTGGTTCCAGATGGCGCCACGATCACCGAACTTGCTTCCATCATCGTACGTGCCGGCGCGAAGGAGCAGGCCGAGCACTTTGACACGGAGGCACGCTTCGGTGACTCGACCATGACGACGGCCTTCATTGTACTCCAAGACACCGCGGCCGAGCTTGGCGCGCTTCGTGTGTCTCCGGGCACGCACGCGACACAGTCTTTCGAATCCGCGGAAGACTGTCAGGAGCGTTGGCCGCGGTCTTCACTAGTAATCGAGGCGAAGTTGGGCAGTGCCACGCTCATGGACTCTCGATTGCTCCACCATGGGGGCGCCCATACGTTATGGCAGCACGTGCTGGCCAAGGACGGGGGCACAGGTGGCGGTGAGGGCGACGGCAATGACGAGGGAAGCGACAGGATGGGCGGGTGTGATGCAACGGCACGCGTGGTCTTCTACTTTTCATGGGCACCGCCCAAGAGGCCGAGTGCACCCTTCCTGCCGATGGGATCGACCTATGCGCTCCGTGGCGAACTCTGGGGTCGGCTGACAGTGCCCTTAAGACCGATGGGACCTCGCTTCCATGCGATGCATGTGCCCATCACGAGCGAGGGCAATAGCGCGAAGGAGCCAGCGGAGTCTGGCAGCTCACTGCTACCCGCCATGTGGACGATTCTTGATCTCGTAACGCAGCGCATCGAAGTGTGCACACGCGGCCGAGAGTGGCACGCCAGGGTGGCGCTCGAGTGTCTCACCTCATATGGCGTCGCCAACGCCGCCATCCTGTTTGTGCGGCACCGACGGCTCGAGCAAGCCACACTCGGCATCGGGCGGAGCGACTGGTGCCCGTTGTGAATTATGCCGGTTTCGCACCCGTCAGAAACTGTCGATCTCGAAACTGTCGAAAGGTGACGACGACCCATGGACGAACCCGGAACCGCGCGGACTCCGGACACATTGATAGATGATACCGTAGCACGTGATTGCCGGGACAGGCCATGCAACAAACGTATGTACGTACTTACAAAACTTAGTAGTTACATCTACAAAATTTAAGCTAGCACAATGTATCCAAAATCACGGCTAGTAGCTACTTTATCGGATCTAGGCGCTGGTGTGCCCAACACAAACACATCAGACTTCGGACTCGTGGTAGCCCTTCCAGTCGAGGGGCGCAGTCGGCGTCACCGGATCGAGAGAGCGCGTCTTCATCTCCTTCAGCAGCAGCAGCGTGGGCGCGTCCATTGGGCAGAAGTCACGCGCGCTTTCAAGCTTTTGCTGCGCCGTCGGCCAGTCGCCCTTGATGAAGGCGTCGATGCCCTCGTGGAAGGTCTTCGAGAACAGCTCGTACGCTGCCTCGGCGCCGTGGATCTCAACGAGACGTGCATTCATCTGGAGCCACAGGTTGGAGCGGTCGTCGGCGTAGATGCGGAAGGGCTTTTTGCAGTGCTTGAGCGTCACGTAGTCGATCAGGCGAACGCCCACCTTGATGTTGTCCGAGAGCAGGTCGTAAAACTGGCCACTCATGAGGATGTTGGAGGAGTAGATCTTGGTGGCCGCTTCGAGGCGGTCCGAGATCTTCACCTCGGGCGAGAGGTACGAGCAGTCGATCTTGGTCGTCGTGCCAACGGGGCCCTCCACCGACCAACCAAAGTGGAGGCCGAAGCCGAGCTTGGTTTGGTACACGCCGCGCCCGAACTTATTGTGCATCGCTTCCACATCGGTCACGAGCTGCAGTGTCAATGACGAGGCTATTTCGCGCACGCATCGGCGGAAGGATGTCAATGCACCGTCGACCACCTTGCCGTAGTCGGTGGACAGCATGGAGCGCCAGACGATCAGGAAGGCGTCGCCGATATTCTTGTTGGGCTCGCCGTGGTTGTCGTAGCAGCTCTGGTGGACGATCTCACCGACGGCGTTGGTGAAGAGCATCACCTGATGGCACTCGCAATCACCTGGTGAGCATCCCCGCATGGCAATCGCAATCACCGGAAGAGCATCACCTGATCCTGCAAGCACTCCACCGTTTCGGTGAACTGGCGGATGTCGCAATAGCCGTACGCGCAATCCCTCTTCTTGCCTCGAAGCGTTAAGTCGAGCGTTGCCTGTTCAGAGTTGGCTAGGTTGGCTGAGATGAGCTCGTGGCCGGCACCGCCAAACCCGAGCTGCATCAGGCCGACGATCTTGGCGAGAGCGATGCGCACGGCCTCTGTTTCGTATTTGGACTTGGCCTGCTCCTCGAGCTTACAGCTGGGATTCTCCGCGAGCGCCTTGACGAGCTTGACCATGCCCTCGATTGGCTCTACCACCATGGACGCCACGTCAGCGGAGAGGGACGTGAACATGACGAGGATGGCGACCAAGAGCAGGATGGTGATCGCGGCACTACCCTGTGCCTGCGCCATCCGCAGCTCTTGAACCTCCCAGTAGGCCTCGTGCACGCCCTTCTCTGGGTGGAAGAATTGGATCTCCGAGCACCGAAGCTCGTGAATCGCTTGGGGGCACGCTGCGAACGTGTCCTCCGCGTTCAGGTTCAGGCAGTCCGCGGCGTTGTAAGTGTTGCCATCCCACCCCGGGTAGCTCGCTGCCGGTTGGTCGTTGATGTATACGAACGCCTCGGACGAGAAGACGATCTTGAGGAGGGTGGCGTAGCTGCGAGCATATCTCAACCCCTGTTCTGTCGAGAGCACGAGCTCATGATGGCCAGCAAATTGGTAGCGCTCGAGCATCGCAGCGCCGTACGAAGTGCCCTCGGACTTCGAGACGTTGCCGCCCATGGTGAGGATTTCGAAGGCGAGCTCCCGCGCGGAGTTCTTCTCCTGGAAGCTGAGCAAAGGGAAGATGAGTTGTAGCGCCACGACGATCACGGCCATCGACTGCACGAGCTTGTCGTTGAGTGCCCTGCCGATCGCGGACTGTTTCACTGTACGACGGCGGGGTGCTTGATTGGCTGCTTCCCTTGCTGCGCTGAAGACGCGCAGCAGGCGCAGCACGCGCGCGATCCTGCTCACGCGCGCGATCGTGATCGAGCCAGCCACGACTCCGAGGGCGCTGAGCCCAAACTTGACCGAGCACCTGTGCTCGCCCTCAGGAGCCAGGATCGGTCCGAGCATCAAGACCATGGAGGCGTTTGCAAACTGGGCACACGAGTGCCGTGCGACGCGCGCGTGAGCAATGGCTAAGGAGACTAGCGGGGTCTCTGTGGGAAAGGCGGGGAGGGGCGGCCGCTTCGGTGGCCTTGCCCCGGCTCGTGCGCTGCGAGGGTACGCATTCGAGCCTCGAACGCGCACGAGCTCCATCCACCAGAATAAGCTGAACAAGTAGTCCTCGCGCTGCACGATGGAGCGCGTCGCCTGCTCGGCGACGAACAAGATGAGGAAGAAGAGAGAGGCCCAGGCAAACGGAGTGTCCACCGTCTTGTCAAGTGGCCATCCGTGCGCAACGTCCTCGGCGAAAAGGGTCCAGAAGGTCCCGACGAAGACCACAAAGAGCGTGGCGCCATGGTCGAGAACGCGCACGGTGCTTTGTTTGAGGCGCTCCACGTAAAGCTCAATCTCAGTGCATTTGATCTGCGTCAAGTGCACTGAGATGCCAGCCATATCCTCCATCTTCGGCATCCAGATGTCATCGGGGCATACGATGAACTTCGGGTTGGCAACCTCCGCGTAGATGTTGAAGTCGAGCTTGTCGCGGCGGTCTGGCTCGTAAGCAGCAGCTGGCGGCTCGATGCTCGAGCTGTCGCGAAAGAGATAGAGCCCGTTGTTCTTCTTCTCCGATGGAATCTCTGTCGCGCTCGTGGCTGCAAATTCTCTGGAACATCGTGCGGTGCGGCGCAGCACCATTCTTCTTCTGGAACAACGCGCGGGGGCGGCGCGCCTCCCGGCCGCACACAGGTCGGCCGGCACTAATACTGCAGCGGGAATCCCTCCTTCGACGGAAAGAGATGCTCCATTCCTAGCGCGAGGACTGCACGAAGGGCGAAGTGCTTGCAAATTGTGTTCGTGAATATCCCGCGGATTCAAGTTCGAAACATGTGACTACAACACGCGCGCCCTAAACATGCGCGCCAGTTCATGATTTCTCATCTCTTCACGATCACCGACGTGAAAAATGGGTTCAGCCTCATCAGTCTTCCTCCTGCTCCTTGCGGTGACACTACATGACGCCTCGGCTCTGCAGATATCACCATGCTATAGTGCGCGGCACGAGATCTCGAGTGCCGAGCGCGGTTCGGGCGCGCGCATGCTCGACGCGTCGCTAGCTGCGGATGCCATCGTCAGCAGCAGCAGCGTGTTGCCAGTATACGTGCCTTCGGACTTTGGGCACTCTCTGGACAATCTGGTGCCCGACATGTTCAACACGGCGATGATTGCTGGCCTCGGTCTCATGGGTGCGTATGTGACGCAGGTGTGCGAGTCAACTGTGCAGCGAACCTCACCCGCACTTGTGACAAAGCTGACATATTTGTCCTGTGAGCAGGGCACCGAGGGAGTGGAATCGGGTCGAAATCCGTACGACGACTTTGAGCGGCCACTGAAACCCAAGCGGCGGATCGAATCGGCAGCCGACGACGATCTCGATGACGAGTTCTTGAACCAGTTGATGTAGAAGGTGTAAAACTCCTCTTTTGAGACGTTTTCGCGGTGCCGCAACGCTCCAGCACCGAGACCTGGGTGCAGACCAGTGTGTGCACACGCCGGACTCGCACGGCTTTCTACATGTTTTCAACCTTATTGAAGTGTCGCTCAGTAAAAAGAAAGTACGGCATGATCACTCGAGCATGTCTGAGAGCGGTGGCCCCACACCCGCCAAGCTCCTTTGACGAAACTGTCACGTCACACGCGTCGGCGTCGGGCACACTACAATCAGCAGCGCGTCGTGATCGCGGACAGACTCCCCCGAGAGACCGTCCCTCCCAGGTCCCACCGCCCCGCGGGCCGTGTATGTCGGGACACGAGAGACGAGCATGGTCAGCGCTGCAGTGCCGCGGCCACAATTGCCGTCGTTGCCAGCTTCCTCTGGACGACCTTCGTTCGCGCCTTGCGCGCGGCCTGTGCAAAGGCATCCGTGTCGCCCGCGGGCACAGCGCTTGCGGGGCGCGTCGAGGGCAGGCCGAGGGTGCTCCGGAGCAGCCGCGCCGTCTCGTGGCGCGCGTATTCCTCTGCGAGGCTGAGAGCGCTCGCACCGTCCTTGCGTTTCGCCGTGACGTCGGCACCCTTCTCGAGCAGCAGCTGCACGAGCTCCGTCTGTCCGTTTTGGCTGGCCGCCATGAGCGCACTCCACCCGTTGCCCGGTTTGGTTTGGTGGACGTCGGCCCCATGCTCGAGGAGCAATCTCGCGCACTCGAGGTGCCCATTCTGGCACGCGAGCATCAGCGCTGTCCAACCGTCATCATGCCGGGCGGCCCCAACGGCCGCGCCCCGCTCGAGCAGCAGCCGCGCGCACTCAAAGGCGCCTACCTGACATGCCGCCATTAGCGCAGTGAAGCCATTCGGCTTGAGCGCGTCCACGTGCGCGCCGCGGTCGAGCAAGGCGCGAGTGCAGCTCACGTGAGAGTTGCGGCAGCTGATCATCAGGGCCGTCCAACCGTCGCTCTTGGCATGGTTGACAGCCACGCCCTTCTGGACTAGGAGTCGAATACAGCCCTCATGCCCCGCCTTGGAGCTCACCATCAGCGCGTTCCAGCCGTCATTCTTGGCGAGGTTGACATTCGCGCCACGCTGCAATAGGAGCCGCACGCACTCGCCGTGCCCATTTTGGCACGATTCCATCAGTGCAGTCCAGCCACTCGGCGTGGCGGCGTCCACAGAGGCCTTCTGGTCGAGGAGAAGCTGCACGACGGGCGTCAAGCCGTGCGAGCACGCCGCCACAAGGCACGGGTAGGCCCCGGTTTTCTTGTGGTTTCCCGTGCCCCCGCCGTCACCCGCGCCGTCACCCGCGCCGTCACCCGCGCCGTCGGCCGCGACGCCCCTGACCGCCCTGGCGCTGATCGCGATGGCCGCGCTGGCGCTGGCCGCGCTGGCGCCCACGAAACGTTCGTCCTGCTCGAGGAGGAGGGTGGCGCACATGTCGAGCAGTGAAAGGGCCGTGTTGAGGCGATTGGTCGGACTGCGCCCTGCGTTCGCTTGGAAGGCGAGCACGCCGCGCGCGAGCCCGCGCTGGCTCATGAACTTTGCAGAGCGGCTCAGCAGGCGCATCTGCTCCTGCCGCTCTCGCAACGCCTGGAGCCACGCCCTCCATGCCGGGATGAGCGCGCGGTACATGAAGAAGCCGATCGACTTCTGCATCTGCTGTCGCGCCGTCTCGAGCTCGTCGAGGAAGCCGAGCCAGCCGTGCCAGCCACGGACGAGGTCACGGAGGGAGCCACTCATGAAGCGCAGCACGCGGCGCTGCGCTTCCAACTCCGCCGCACGCTCCTCGATGAGACGGCGCCAGCCTGCCCACCCCTTGGCTAGGCCGTGGAGTCTCATTCGCCCGAGGCCGCGACGCAGGGTCCGCAGCTGTTCGAGCCGCTCGTGGTACTGCTCCACCCACGTGTGCCAGCCGGCTGCCTGTTCTCGATGGACGAGGTGCCCGAGGCTTGAGCGTAGGCTCGCGCGCTTCGCAAGGATCTCTGCCACAGCCGACTGCCACGCGCGCCAGCCGCTCGCCAGCCCGCGGTTTGCCAGGCAGCTCAGCACGCGCCGCATCGCCAGCAGCGCCGCCGTTCGCTCCGCGGCCAGCTCGCGCAGCAACTGCCAGCCCCGTGACAGTTGCCGGTTCATCAGGCGCCCCAAGAAGCTCCGCAGCACGGTGAGCTGCCGGCTTCGCTCCGCATGCCACGCCGCCCAGCTCATCCACGCGCGCGCGAGCTCTCGATTCGCTAGGAAGCCGACAGCTTGGCGCTGCAGCCGGAGCTCTCGAACGACTTGAGCTGTCGAAGGATCCTCCTCCGCCGCAGCCTCCTTTGGCGCGGCCTCCACTGGCGCGGCCTCCACTGGCGCGGCCTCCGCTGCCGCGGCCTCCTCTGCCGCGGCCTCCTGGGCTGCTCTGTCCGCGTCCTGGGCTGCTCTGATCATCTCGCGGGCGAGGGAAGCGGCGAGGTCAGCCCGCAAATGTTGCACCTGCGCTTCCAAGCTTGCCCTGACTGAATCCGACGCGACGCGGAGCGCCGCAGTTTCCATGCGCAGTCTGTCACGCTCGCGCTCGGCAGCCGCTAGCCGCAGCCGATTTTTGTTCAGCGCCTTGATTGCCGCCACAGTGCTTCCGGCCGCGGTGTCGTCGTTTGCCTTTCGCATCATCTCGAGCTGCATGCGCTCCTTGTCGAGGTGTGCTGATGTGCTGCTGATGGAAGCAGCCGCTGAAGCCATCGCCGCCGCCGCGCACGCGCACGCGTCGGCTGCAGCAGCTGCAGCCGCAGCCTTGGATTTGGGATCGGACGGAGCATGAACCGCGCCGCCGGACCAGAGATCAGACGCGACAACCGGCGGCACTTGAATGTACCGCATTCTTGTCGACAAAATCGTGTCCCTTTCCGCGGTGTGTATCCTTCCTGGGCAAGGACGTGAGGGTGTCGGAAACAAATCGCCGTTCAAGACGACGCGACGAAACAGATTCGTCAGGCGGTCAGGGCCGCCGGAGATCGCCAACACAAACCTGGTCAAGCGGGACAGGGGGGGCGTTTACTTTCGAATTTTCCGCTCTTGCACTTATTCGATTCTCACTTGGAGGATACACCACCACGTGCACTCGACGCGGCCGCGACTCATGCGATGATCGCTCATACGTCGAGCCTCTCCCTCATCCCACAACGACACAGCGCCAAGCCTGCTCACTTTTTGCTGACGAGCAGCGACGCGAGCCAGGCGCACACGGCCGGATCGGTCATGGTGCCGCCCGTGAGCGGGTCGAAGAGGGTGGCGAGCGTTTCGAGTGCGCCCGGGCCGACCGCCGCGGCATAGTCCACCGGCGGGGGCGGAGGCTCGGCGTCCTCCTCGTCGTCCGCGGGCGGCGGCGTCTCCTCGGGCGGCGCCGTCGCGGGCGGCTGCAGCAGCTCCTTGACGGCGTCGGTGCACTCGATGAGCCAATCGAGCTTGGGCGGCGGCTTGGGCTCTTCAGGAGGTGGTGCTCCTTTGCCTCCCTTGGCTGGTGGAGGGGCCGCCGCGGCGGCCGCAGCTGCCACGGCCGCCTCCGCGCCCGCGGCGAGCAGATGCCGCTGGAGGAGCCGCGCTGTGGCGAGCACGCCCGCGCGCGGCAGCACCAGCGTGCCCAGCATAAAGGCACCTTCGCCACCATGGCCGAGCACATAGAAGAGGGTGAGGGTGCTCTCGACCACCACGCCACCAAACGTGGGCGTCGCATCATACCACTGAAACGTGGCGAGGCCCGCGGGTACTTCGAGCTTGAGCTCGGCCGCCGGCGGCGGCGCGGCCGGCACGAGCGCGTCCGCAAACGGCTTGCATGCCTTTTTGAGGAACCCATGGAGCAGCAGCTGCTTGCGCTCGACGGCGTCCTGGTCGACGTGGGGCAGCTCACGCGTCCTATTGAGCGCCGCAGCGAGGCCGAACAGGTCCCGCGCCGACTTGCCCTCGTCGCGCGAGTCAGGCATCGTGTTGGGCCGGTCAGCGGCGAGCGACGCGGCCTGCACCGCTTCGTCCGCGAGGGGCTTGGGCAGGGGCACCGCCGCGTCGAGGGGCGGCGAGGGCGTGAGGGCGAGCAGCTCGGCGTATACGGCGCGCCGGCCGACGCCGCAGAGCGCCGCGCGGCGCACATAGGCGGCACCGAGCTCGAGCGAGCGCGGCACGGGCACCCACGTGGCGACCCACTCTCGCTCGAGCTCGGTGCCGGGCACGAGGCCCGCGCCGTGCAGACGTGCGAGTTCGAGGGCGATGCGTTGCACGAGGGCGGGCTCCACTTGCTCGCACGAATCGAGCGTGACCAGCGCTGTGCGGAGCGCTGCCTCTGCGCGCACGGGCAGCGGCGGCACGGGCGGCGGCACGCGCCGTCCGTCAGGACCCCACTGCTCGGCTGGCGTCGAGGGCCGCGCGGCACCCGCAGCCGCCGCCTCGGCCGCGGCCGCCGTAGCGTCATTGAGAGTCGTGGCGCCGCCCCATGGGCCAACCGCCGCGCGCAGCGACTGGGTGACGAAAGCGCGACCGAGCTCCGCATGCACGTTCGCGATGAGCGTGGGGCGCGGATGCAGCGTGCGCTTGAGCAGCGCAGCCGCTTCGGTGAGCAGTTGAACCGACGCGTCCGTGGCTGCGTGTGCAGCCATCCCCGCCGGCGCCGCACTCGTCAGCTGCAGCCCTACAGCGAGCTTGAGCTTCGCCTCGACGAGTGGCTGGAGTGGGCGCAGGTACAGGTTGTCGAGCGCACCCACGTGGACGGGCGAGGAGGGCCCCTGCGCCCCGGGCGTCGGCTGAACCAGGCATGGCCATTGCTCGGAAGAGACCATGCCGAGCGCCTCGGACTCCGCGCGCAGGGTCGCTTCGGCACCACGGAGCAACGCGATGATCTTGGCAGCGCCCGCGCCGCCCCCCACGCCGCCAAAGGCGGCGCTGAGTGCGAGCATCGCGCCCGCGTACTGCATGGAGGCGCCCGCGACGGTCACGGCGTCGGCGGCGGTGGCGCTCGACGCGTCTTCGAGCCAGAGCTTGAGCGCATCGGCGGCCGCTGGCAGCTCGCCATTTGCGAGCTTCACGCGCGCGTGCACGAGGAGCAGCTGGCGCAGCACCCGCTTGTCGTGCGCGCGGTTGGCCTCGGTGCGCCCCGTGTCGATCTGCTCGAGCGCCGCCTTGAGTTGCCCCTGCTGCAGGCAGACGGTCGCCAGCGCCGCGCGCAGTCGCAGCCAGTGCAGCGCGCCCGGCTGCAGTGACGGAAGTAGCAGCCCCACCTTCCCGCCGCCGCCGCCCTCGCCGTCGTTGCCCCACGGCAAAGCGGGCACCGCGCCACTCATAGCCTCTTTGAGTGGCGCGATCGCGTCCGCTGGCAGCCCCCGCCGCAGAGCGAGCGTCGAACGGAGCATGGCCTCGTCGCACCGCAGTGCAAAGGTCGCCGCGAGCTCCGCCGCGCTCGGCGGCGCGCCGTCGGCGCGCGGCGCCGACGGCGCGGCTACGCTGTCGAGCAGCAGCTCAACCGCGCGCAGAATGTCCGCCGCCCCAACACCGGCCGCCACGGGCTCGGGAGGCGGCGGCTCGCCCTTCGCCGGCGGCTTGCCTCCCTTGGCAGGCGGCGCGGCGGCCGCGGCCGCCGCAGCAGCAGCAGCGTCCGCGGCGGCGCCGCCGGCCTTGGCCGCGATGTCCGCGACCGCGGCGGGCGACACACGCTCGGTGAGGCGCAGCAGCAGCGCGGCACGCGCGAGGCTGAGAAGCTTGAGCACGGCGGGATCGCACTGTGACACCACGGTGGGCGCAGCCGTCGCCTCGAGCATCACACGCACTGCGGGAGCATTCTCAGCGCTCTCGGGCGTCAGGTGGACCAAGAATCGCGGCGGCGCGGGCGGCACCTTGAGCGGCGGCGGCGCAGCGCCCTCGGTGGGAGGCGGGGGGGGGAGGAGCTCCAGCGCATCGCGCGGCAGGTCGGCGCCCGCGAGCGCATTGGCGAGCAGCACGCTTGCGTGATCGAGCTGGCCAAGGGCCGTGAGGGCCATGAGCATGAGCGCATCGGCGCCGACCGAATGCGTCACGTCACGCGCCACGTCGGTGGCCAGATGCTTGAGGATCGCGAGGATCGGCAGCGCGCGCAGCGGTAGCTCGTACTGAAGGAGCGTCGTAGCGAGCGCATGCAGCCCGTCGAGGAGCTCAAGCTGCACGACCATACCTTTGCAGCCATCCGGCCATCCGCCCTTGGCATCGAGCGTGCCCGCGGGCAGCTCGGTCAGCCGGTAGCCGGCCCAGTCGATGAGACGCGACGGGTGCGTGATCGACGTGGACGTGATGGACACGCACAGGTGCGACGCGAAGAGGGCGTGCTGCAGCCGACGCTCCAATCGATGGGACGTCGTATGGCGAGCAAGCCCACCGAGCACCGCGAGCGCGCGACCCATCTCGGCCAACGAGTACTTGGCGGGAAGCGGCGGCGCCGTCGGCGCAAAGAGGCCCTGCCAGAGCTTCGTCACGTCCTGCGTGTTGAAGATGTCGTCGAGGGCCATATTCCACGCCTCGGCCGCCCGACTCACCTTGCCATCCTCGAGCTGCAGCGAGCCGAGCGTCCCTAGAGACTCGATCAGCATGGTGGTCTCGCGACGCGAGCGGCAGAGGGTCGCACTTTCCTTGCATAGGTGGTGCGCCCGCTCGAGCGCCGCCGAGCGCTTCTCAGCCACCGTGCCGCTGCCATCGAGGCTGAACCCGTTGCCCACGCCGCCGCCGGGCGTGCACAGTGCGTGCACGGCCTTGCGACACGCCTCGATGGCCTGGACGCACGCGCTCTGATCGCGCACCAGCTCGGCGACGCGCTTGGCGACCTGCGGCAGAGCGTTGCCATCGGCCCACTTGGTGGCATGCAGCTTCTGCTGCGCCTGCTCCAGGAACGGGAGCATGCGGGTGCCGTACGTGCCCTCGGTCAGATCATCAAAGCTGAGGGCGAGCTCAGCCATTAGCCGCCAACGGCGCGCGAGCTGGAGCTGGCGCAGCGTCAGGTGCACAAAGTCGCAGATCCAGTCGAGATTGAGGGGCTCCACGTCATACGCTGTATCGCGCGTCTCGAACCAGCGCTTCGGTCCCTTGACGTGCGTGGACACATCCTCCTCGCTCACGCCAGCGCCGCGCCGCACGTCGGTCTCGGCAGTGACGGCGAGTTCCGCGGCGGAGGTGCCTGCCAGCGCAAGAGCAAAGGGGTCCCGTCCGCCGAGAGGGAGCCCCCCGTGCAGCTGGCCGAGGAGCGACAGAAGCGCCTGCGAGGCACGCGCGAGCGGCTTCCACAGAGCGGGCACGATGGCGGGCGGCGGGTCGGGCGGGTCGGCCTGGGAGGCACGAGGCATCGCCTCGAACCGGCCGTACGCGAGCGTGCACTCGACGGCGGCGGGCAGCAGGTCGAAAAAGTTGCGCAGCTGCGCGCACGTGTGCAGCAGCATCGCAGGGCACTCGGCGCGCTCCGCGATCACGGCGCCGCGTGCAAGCTCCTTGAGCACATGCGCGCCCTCGGGCGGCGGCGCCGGCGCCGGCAAGGGGTTTCCGTCCTCGCCGATGCCGGGAGGCGGTGGCGGCGGAGGGTTGAAGTGCGCACAGCGCGCGAGTAGCGTGCGAGCGAGCGCGCGCCACGGGCGCTGCTGGAAATGCAGGATGCGCTTCTGGCGCCGATCGAGCATGCGCGCCCACAGCGCCTTCATCCCACGCACAAAGATGGCGCCATACTTTCTCTGCTCCCATGCGTCCTTGGCCTCCTCCGCCGTCTGTCCCTCGGTGGGCGGAGGCGGCTCCGACCCGACGTCGGGCAGCGGACGCTCCGCGAGGAACTCGCTGAGCTGCTTGTAGCGCGCGCCCTCGGCCGCCTGCGCGAGCGCCGTCGTGAGCTTCTCGCTGATCAGCGTCGCCTTGGCCGCGGTAGGCGTTGAGTTCAGGATCAGCTCGCACGCGCGCACTGTGAACTCGAAGGCACGCGTGTCTCCTTTGGCCAAGTCGAGCATCTGCCACGTCGCGTCCTCTGACTGGCTGAGAGCTTTCCACAGCTTGACGCCGAGCTCCGCACCAGCGCCCGCCTCGCCGAGCGGCGCTGCATGCGGCGCGAGCAGCGGCTGTGAGGCCACGTACTCCGCGTAGAGCACGCCCGCGAACTTATCCGCCTCGTCAATCGACCCTGCCGCCTCCACCGCCTCCTCGGCCAACCCCGCTTGGGTGGCCTTGGCCTTGTTCGCGAGCGCGAGCGCGGCCGCGAAGCCGGCGACGTCGAGCGCGGCGGCCTTGAATGAGAGCTGGTGCAGACCCCACTCATTGCTCAGGGTGGCGAGCTCAAAGCCCACGCACGCGAGCAGCTGCGGGGCGCGCTGGATGGTGAGCAGCCTCTCAGGCCCAAGGAGCTGCAGCGTGGCGAGGCAGGCCGAGAGTGGCTGCAGAACGAAGACGGTGCGCTGGCGCGGCTTGAGCAGTGGCGTCAGTGCCGTATACACTGCCTGCACGGCGCTCGCCGCGAGTGGCGCGTCGTCGATGGTGATCGCGAGCTGCATCGAGAGCACCAGCTGCTGGGCCTCATGCAACTGCTCGAGCGCCGCCACGGCCGAAGCCGAGCGGCTGCCAGCGACGATGACGCCGCCGAGCGCGGCGCGCAGCGCGGGCGCGAGCAGCAGCGCCTGCGCCGCGGCGCGCAGCTCGGCGGCCGCGCGGTACGCGCAATGCTTCTGCACGAGCCGCAGCCGCTGCAGTGGGCTCTGTTGCCACAGATCGAGCGACGGAGTGATCGCGAGGATCGCCTTCTGCACCTCGCTCAGCCCGCGCCGCGCGAGCTTCGGCGCGCCGAGTTGGTACGCGTGCCGTGCAAAATAGGCCCAGAGCAGGGTGCGAGGCAGCGGGAGCGCCGTCACGATCTCACTCGTCATGTCCCCGATCCCCCCAATGACGTCGCCTGCCGCGTCGAAGGCGGCCGCCGCGATGACGATCGGCTTCCCGTGCGGCAGGCCGCGAATGACGAAGCAGTCGGCGAGCGGATCGAACGCGTCGATGCCCACACGGGGCGCACGCGGCCGGCCGGTGCCAGGCAGCTCCTTGTTGTTGAGCGAGACGGCCACACCGACGCCCGCCTCCTTGGCATACACGGCGAACTTGGACGGCACCGGCGCCGGAGCGACGACACCGCCTGGTCCCACCGGGCCACGCGACGGGTAAAACGGGCGCACACGCACGCAGATGGCCTCGTGGGTGCGGTACACGAGCTGTGGGGGCTTGGGCACGGCGGGGGGGCGCGGGCCGCTCGAGAGGGAGGCGCTCGAGGACGCCGAGGAGGCGCGTGCGAGCCGCGAAATGTCCGACGAGGCGGCGGCAGCGCAGCTGTACTCGTCCGCCTGCGCAGCCAGGAGTGCGTCCGCCGCCTGCTGCAGCAGCCCCTCGCGCTCCGCCTGCTCGTGGTAGCACGCGATCTCGAGCAGCAGCAGCGCCTTGGCGCTATTGTCGTGCCCGAACTCGCCGAGCAGCTTCGTCTCGGTGGCGGGCGCCGTCGTGGGGACCGCCGCGCTCGCTGCGTCCTCCTCCGCCTCTCGCATCAGGTCCTGCCGGCTCTTGACGCCGTAGATGTGCTGCTGCTGCCGCCGACGCAGCTGCGCCGCGCGCAAGGTGTCGAACTCGACCTTCGCCTGCTTGATGGCTTTGCGCATGCCCGACTGCAGCTCCGCGCGGAACAGGAGGAGCAGCAAGTCCGCATGCTGGCAGCCGAGGGTTTGGAGGAGCAGGTCCGTGGGCGTGTAAAAGGGCGCCGGCCCATCCGCCGGCTGCAGCACGCTCGTCGCCGACGCGGAGGGTGCGCCTTGCAGACCTCTCCACGCCATCTGCACGACCGCCGCCGAGCGCGCAGCCTCAAGGTCGGCGAGAGCGGCGCGCGCAACAGCGACGGCAGGGTCGGGCTTCGCCAGGTCGAGGAGCACGCTGGTGAGCCGGAGTGCGATCGTGGCGCGCAGCTGCGCATCCGTCGCATCCACCTGGCGAAGCGTCACGTGCACCGGCCGCAGCACGCTCACCAGCTGTGCCGGCGTCATGCGAGTCAACGGCGTCGCGCCGTCGCCGTTGGCGCCGGCACCGGTCGTGCGGGAGAGCGCCGCCGTGGAGGTCGCGGCCGTCGCGGCGGCGGCGGTCTGCGATTTTGAGAGGAGCGGCCCTTGGGTGCACTGCGCGCCCGACTCCTTGCGCGCCTTGTCCGCCACAGAGAGCACGGCGAGCTCGCCCGCACCCGAGATGGTGATGGGTGCGCCGCCTGCGCTCTTGCCCTTGGGGGCATCGGCCACGACGAAGCTGAAGGAGGCATCGACCTTGTTCATACGTGCGAGCTGCTCGGCGAGCTTCTGCGCGTCCACCGCCGTCTTGGGTTTGAGCACCAGCCGCAGCTTGCCATCCCCCGCCGCCGCCGCGCCGCCCATCGAGCGCTGCCGCTGTGTGGCCGCCGTGTCGGGCTGGGTGCATGCATCGATGTCGGCGGCCACGAGCGCAGGAGCCGACAGGGTCCAGAGGCGTAGTGCCGCGTCGGCGAGGAGGTCCTTGCGCGCCGCGGCCGCGCCGCTCACCACGCCTGACGTGGCGCTAAGATCGAGCAGCGTGGCGAGGGCGGCCATCGCATCGTAGCGGGCGGCCTCATCGGCCTCGTCGATGGCACGATAGGCGGCGAGTACGTGAACGTCGAGCCACAGGATGGCAGCCATGGCCGCGTCGGGCACCCCCTCCGCGGCCGCCGCCGCTGCGGCCGCCGTCGACGCGGCCTCCCCTGCGCCTTCGTGCACCTCGAGAGTGGCGCCGTCCTGGGCAAAGGTCAGCTTGGAATGGTCGGCAGCGAAGGTGACGGAGGTGGTGGCGCTCACCGCCTGCGGAGGCGGCGGAGGAGCGATCGGCATCGTGCGCCCCAGCGTCGCCCCGCCCACCGCCGCCGCGCTCCGGTCGGCCGCGGCCGCGGCCTCGGGGCACGCACGGTCAACACGCGCCTGCGCTGCCGGCAGGAGCATGCTCACCTGCATGCAACGCCATCAGCACTCATCAGCGGTAATCAGCGGTAATCAGCGCTCATCAGCGAGCATGCTCACCTCGTCCCACTTTTGGTTCTTGAAGGCGGCGCACAGGAGCCGTACGTGCATGGGCAGCGGTAGAGCCTGTGTCGCGGCCGCAGCCTCCGCGGCCGCCGCCGCCTCGGCCGCCTGCAAACCCTCGAGCGCCGCCGCAGACGCCTGCGCCTGCGCCTGCGCCTCGGCGGCCGCGGCCGCGACGGGCGAGGGTGGCGCGCCCTCTGCCAGTGGCGCTGCGGCCGCCTCCGCCTCGGCCGCCGCCTGCGCCGTCGTCGCCGCCGCCTGCGCGCTCGCCGCCTGCTCGTTCGCCAGAGCGAGGGCGAGCTTGGCCTCCTCGTGTGCGGTCAGCTTCGCGAGCGAGCTCGCCGCAAGCTCCATGCCCTTGGCGAGCAGCTCGGAGACGATCTTCTCGCGCGCCTCGGAGGGAGGCGCCGTCGCGAGAGTGCGTGCGCTGGTCGTGTAGTCGTGCAGCGCCTCGAGCACCGCCACCAGCTGCGCCGTGGGCGCCTCGCCCACCGTCTCTTTGAGCGCCACGACGAGGCCGCTCTCCGGCGGAGGCGGCGGGACTTCGCCCTTGGCCGGCGGCTTTCCCTTGGCGGGAGCGGCGGCGGCTGCCAACTCCTCCGGGGAAGGACCCTTGGGCGGTGCAAGGCACGTCACGTACTTGAAGCGAAGGGCGCCGAGCGCCTTCTCGGCGCGATCATAGCGCGCGTTCATCTCCGCCGTCGGCGGCACCGGGTCGTGCTTGTCGTAGTTCTTGAGCTGCGTGTACCGCGCGAGTGCGTGCGTGGCCGCCTTGGCCGCCGCCTCCACCATGCCCACCGCCTCGTAGCAGTGGCAAAGGGCCTCGTAGAGCTGGATGCGCCACATGAGGAAGCGCGGCGCGAGGAGCGGCAGCATGCCCTCCATGCACAGCGCGCACCAGCCGAGCGTCTCGATCGCCTCAGCCGCGCGCTCCGGCCGCATTAGCCGGGTGCACATGCTGTATGCCAGACGCGTGCCGTTGAGCACCAGCCAGTAGAGCGTCTCGTGCTTGGCGCAGGACGCCATCCCCACGCGCACGCGTCGAAGGAGCTCGCGCACCGTGGCCGTCGATGCGGCGTGCGCCACCGACGGGTCGCGCTCGTCGAGCAGCGCGAAGCTGCACTCGACGGAGCCAAACTCGGCGAGCACGCGCAGCCGAATGGCGCCCATCCCCTTGGCCTCGAGTTCGGCTGTGCCGAGGATCGGCGCGAAGCACTCGCTGAGCGCGAGCTCATAGTCGCCAAGCGACGCGATGATCCGGCCCGACTGCACGAGTCGCTCCTGGTACACGCCAAGCTGCAGCTTGAGCCGGTAGGTCGAGAGCAGCTCGAGCAGCGAGGAAGTGACCGTGGCCTGGAGCTCCGGCGAGCCCGATGCGGCGGTGTGTTCGAACTTCCGGAACATCTTCTCGAAGTACGCGGCAGGATCGAAGCCAGGCTTCTTCTCGGCCATTTTACGTTGGCGCTGAGGAGGTGCGGCAAGTGGCTCGTCAGCGTTCGCGAAGGGGTCGACTGGTGGACGCAACGGCGTGTCGGGAGAATGTTCACAGATGTTCATGTGGGAGCGGTCTGCTGGTGTAAACAACGACGCTGAAGCCAAATTCTTATTTTTCCCGACCGTTTCTAAACTTGCGCAAACTTCATCGCGGGGTTGAGGCACGGTCTCTCCGGGTACCCGGTAGCCGGGAGGCGGCGCGAGCGAGCGAGCGAGCGAGCGGCGCGATGGAGTTCATGGGGAGCCCTCCGAAGTATGGAATTCAAGGGAGGAAAATTTACTCGCCTTACTCTATGGCCCACGAGGAGGACATGGGGATCGTGCCCAGCGCCTGGAGCACCAGCTCGCAGATGAGAGACCCGCGCCCCAATGGTCGTTCCATCTTCGACGCACGATTCAGCGATACCCCCATGGGTCGCTCGCGGGGTTACAACGGCATCATCTGGGACCCTCGTTCGATTGTGAGCCCATTTGGGACTACCGGAATGAAGGGTGCCGCCAGCATCGATGCCCGCACGTTCGCTGCTGACATGGCAGACGAGACGGCTGCAGCTGCGCAGTCCGAGAAGAAGTACGTGCAGCTGAAACGTTACCCGAGCCAAGCACGAGCGTGACTGAGCTGTGTATGCAACTCGCGCATCGCAGGTACGGCAATCTTTCTGTGCATTGATGAGTAGGCCGTCATCACCTCCTGCGTGTCCATTTGGATTTGGTCGCGCCGACGACCCCACCCGACAATTGGCCTGAGATTGATCGCGTGCATATTGGGGTTGCGGCGCTTTGAAAGAGATGCGGGGCCGAGAGTAGAGGCTCTTGTTAGGCGCGGTGCCTGTGCGGTGTGTTTCGAGTGCCAAGTCGAGCGGAGCCTGGTCGTCGTGGTGGCGGGATACACGTGCGGCGCCGACTTAGCCAAGGCCCCGATACCGGCTGCGCGGCGAGCTGTAACAGCCGGTCGGCGCGTCGACCGACGCCGGTCACAAACACCGCACCGCATCGGAAATTGCAAGTATTTACGCGAGCGGAAAGAGTAAGATACTTCTGAGTTCTGTTCTAATTCTAAATTCAAAACGTACAATCATCAAGCTACAGAGTCTTCACACACTTCAGTCTCGACGTTGGTCCGAACACGTGCGGGCATCGAACGGAAAATCTAGCCCTCCCGTAGAGGGGGGGATGCGATGAGCCCTTCATGGCCCTCTTGGATGTGAACGTTTACGTGTTGTGTGAATTCGTGTTGTGAATTCATGATGACGCGAGTTTTTATGTCGGGCGTGCTGCGTGCGTCGCGCTCCGCTTCGTGCGCGCGCGCAACGTGCGTCGGTGCGATCGCTGCACGCGCACACCGCACCGCCTTCGCACACGGAATCGATCGAGACCGCTCAGGTGCTTTACTCTATTGGGCATTGCGGGTTCTACTCCTGCATCTCCGGAAAAAACTCTGGAGGGAGCACACATGCGTCTCCCTCTTCTCCATCCCCGCGCGCTCCACTGCCACGTGACTGCCCAATCCTGCTGAGACCCTGAGCTGGGCTGCCTCTCTCTCGAGGGCCTGCGACTCTCTCCGTTCGCAATGAGCTTCGGAGCCACACGCCGCACGCGAGTCCCCTAACCTTGCGGCACTCTGTTGGCTGTTGCATGTCTGCCCCGAGGCACTTCAAGTGCCCTTCGAGCTTGAAGCCGCTTGTGGTCCCATATCTCCATGCTACCGAATGCACGCATGCAGCCTAAAGCCTCTCTTCTTCTCTCTCGTTCGTTCGCAGGATGATCGCGACGCTCATCAAGTGTTTAACGGAGAAGACAAACGCCCACAGCAGCTGGGTCATGTCGGTGGCGTTTTCCCCGGACGGGACCAAGATTGTGTCGGGATCGGAGGACAAGACGATCAAAATCTGGGATTCAGGTGCGGCGCGAGCTCAAAATCGCCCCTCCTCCGCCAAAACTAACGCTTGCTCGCTTGCCTGGCAGACAAGCTGGAGATGTTGAGCGAGGAGACCAACGCCCACAGCAGCTGGGTCATGTCAGTGGCGTTCTCCCCGGACGGAACGAAGATTGTCTCGGGATCGCGCGACAGGACGATCAAAGTCTGGGAATCGGGTGCGCCGCGAGCCCAAAATCGCCCCTCCTCTTTTGGCCAAAAATGATGCCTGTTGGATTGTCTGGCAGACAAGCTGGAGGAGCTGAGCGAGAAGACGAACGCCCACAGCGACTGCGTAGCGTCGGTGGCGTTTTCCCCGGACGGGACCAAGATTGTGTCGGGATCGTACGACAAGACGATCAAAGTCTGGGATTCGGGTGCGCCAAAGCCCTCAAAATCGCCCCTCCTTGGCCAAAACTGACGCCTGCTGGCTTGTCCGGCAGGCGCGCTGGGGCTGCTGAGCGAGAATACAAACGCGCACAGCAGCGTGATCTGGTCGGTTGCGTTTTCCCCGGATGGGACGAAGATTGTGTCAGGATCGCACGACAAGACGATCAAAGTCTGGGATTCAGGTGCGCCGGAGCACTCAAATCACCCCTACTTGGCCGAAACTGACACTTGTTGGCTTGTCTGGCAGACAAGCTGGAGCTGCTGAGCGAGAAGATCAACGCCCACAGCGGGGACGTCAATTCGGTCGCGTTCTCCCCGGACGGGACCAAGATTGTGTCGGGATCGGACGACAAGACGATCAAAGTCTGGGATTCGGGTGCACTACGCCCTCAAATCGCCCCTCCTTGGCCAAAACTGACGCTTGCTGGCTTGTCTGGCAGACAAGCTGGAGGTCTTGAGCGAGAAGACGAACGCCCACAGCGACACCATCAGGTCGGTGGCGTTCTCCCCGGACGGGACCAAAATTGTGTCCGGATCGCACGACATGACGATCAAAGTCTGGGATTTTGGTGCGCCAGAGCCCTCGAATCGCCCCTCCTTGGCCAAAACTGACGCTGACGCCATATGGCTTGCCTGGCAGACAAACTGGAGCTGTTGAGCGAGAAGACGGACGCCCACAGCCTACCAATCATGTCGGTGGCGTTTTCCCCGGACGGGCCCAAGATTATGTCGGGATCGTGCGACGGGACGATCAAAGTCTGGGATGTGGTCAATTGGTCTCGCAAAGATCATTTGATGTTCAACGTCACCACCCAGCGATTTGTCTTGCTGCTGCTGTGGCTGAACAAATACAGCATGAAGTTTCCCGATGATGTGCTTGATCTGCTCATTGAAACTTGCTTGCGAAGCAAATGAGGCGGGGTGCACGGCAACAGGGTGCACGGCAACCAGGTGTCGCCATCTGATTTGAGCAGTGCCTCGCTGTGTGTGCTGCATGGTGCATGCTGAGGAAAGGAAACGCATGAAACGGAGACAGGACATGTCGGTACCGTCCACCGCCGAGGGCCACGTCTACGCCTTTGGACGCACGGAGGAGAAGCTCCCTAAAGCTCCGCAAGCTCGTGCTCGGCCTCAAGCAGGTCGGCAACCTCGGCGACGCGCCCTACAACTGCGTGTTCTGCGTCACAGGCGCCCGCTTGATCGTCGCTGCGTGCGACGGACAGTTCGCCGACGCCCTCAAAAGGCGTCGGCGTCTCCCTCCTGGCCGCCGAAACCACCGGCGCTCGCGGCCATGTCCATGACCATCCTTTCATGAGTTGGCGCCTGCATGAGCATGTTCATGAATTGGCGCCTCCTGTGCCCCTGACGTGTTGTTGATGTCTCCTCCGACCCCGGGGGTACCCCCGGAGTGTATGTGTTTGTCTGCGCCTTCCACGGAGTGTCTCCATGGGACCGGTGGATGCGCGTCTTGCCGAGATTAACGAACGTGAATGTGAACGTGTCGCGTTAACGTTCACAGAGAACCGGTTACCGGTACAAGGTGTGACACAAGGACACAAGGAAGGAACCCAATGCGCTCTCAGGTAATGGTTGCGCGTCTCGCCGCGCCCGCCGCACGCGTCCCGCTGCCACGGCTGCAGGCTTCGGGTGAGGAACCACCCACCCTGGATGAGCTCCTCAAAGCGCTTGGAAACTTGCCTCTTGACGACGAGGAGGAGGACATGCCGGACGACTTCAATCCTAATTCACAGAGCTGGGTGGATTACAATTTCGTGGCCGATTACGGCTTTGACCCGTTCAAGTTTGCGGAGCGCGACTTGCACCTTGGCAGCGCCCTTGACAAGGCGAGGCCGAGAGCCTACGTCCTGCGTGACTACCGTGAGGCGGAGCTGCGTCATGGCCGCTTGGCCATGCTTGCCGCACTCGCATGGCCGGTGCAGGAACTACTATCACCTGTCCTTAGCCGCGCTCTGCGCGAGCCGCTGCTGCTCGTTGAGACTGGCGGCCGCTCTCCATCAGTCCTAAACGGTGGGCTGGACCAGAGCACAATCCCGGCGACGCTGGGCCTCTTCGCGATTGGCATTGCCGTCGTAGATGCATATTCGCTGAAGCTGCGCGAGGGCACCGACGATTGGATGCCTGGCGACTTTGGCTTCGACCCTCTAAATTTGCTGGGCGGTGCCTCGCTCGAGGCGCGCCGTGCGATGCAGACCCGCGAAATCAACAACGGCCGGCTGGCGATGATCGCCGTGACCTCCTTTGTAATAGAAGAGGCCGTCACGGGGCGCCCCGTGATCGAGATCACGCCATGGCTGTTCAGGCCCATCTTCCTATTCCCAGAGGTGCAGCAGCTCTTCAACTACGAATTTGCAGCGGCCGCCTTCCGTCCCAAGTGAGTTGTCCTAGTGGGGGAGCGCTCGCAACGCCCCGATCGCAGGTGCTCCAGTTCGCAGTTCGGAGGTGCGATTTCCACATTCCGACCGGAAAAATAGGCGCGAGGACCGGAGAGACGTGCACACGCATCCACGTCGAGTCTACATGTATTATCCATTCAGTACAATGCTCATACCATGCTGCGACGCATGCCTTTTTTACGATATGCGTTGAACGCTCGGATCGATCTTACGTGCTCCGGTTAACCCCGACGTCGTGGTCGTCACTATTCCAATAGACTATTGGTAGTGCCAAAAGTGCGCCGCGCCCCCGGCCAGGTCGGCCCGGACGGCGGGCGCGGACACCGCACGGCACGACGACGAACGCGCGCGCGGACACGGCGGGACGACGGGAGGCGGAGGACACCATGTTCCCTGTACGCTATCGGAGGCACTCCTACGGAACCCTACAGGCTGACTATGTCCTCGCTATGAGCACCTCGGCCCGCCGGTGACGCGATGGGCAGTACTACCCCCGCCGCCCGCGCCGCCTGGCTGAGAGCCTCCACTGCCGATGGCCTAGAGCCGGTGCCGCCGGTGCCGCCGGTGCCGTCAGGGAAGACGATACGGTACGAGGGCTCGTGCTCGTGCTCGTCTTCTGCGTCGCTGTCGGCGGCGGTACCCTCATCCTGAGCGGCGCGAGGGCGCCATGACGGGCGCTCTTTGACCCAATTGTCAGCGTCGTCGGCATCATCCTCGTCCACCCCGTCGGTCGTCGAGGACTGCAGCGTGCGCGAGTACTTGTACCGTGGCCGCGTTGCCCAGGCGCCCAAACGAGACGCACAGCAGCAGCAGCAGCCCAAGAGCACGCAGGCGATGGCGATGAGCACGCCGGCTGCGGGCCAGAAGAACGGATGGCTCGGCCCGATGCCGATGGCGAGCTCGATGGACTCGTCAGCGGAGGCGAGGATAGACTGCATCGTCGGCCATTCGAATTCGTCTGGAGGCTGGAAGGGCGCGGCGCTGCCATCAGCGTGGATGATGCTGAGCCCGGCAGCGGCATCGATGGCGCGCGCCGCCTGCCCGCGGAAGAGGACCGAGCCAGGGGAGCGCAGCAGCTCGTGGAAGCGGCTTGCCGCGGTGTAGGCTCCTGGCTCAAGGAGATCAACAGTCGCGTACTCGGCGGCCAGACGCAGCTCGACGAGCCGGATGGAGGCTCGCGGGATGCGAAGCGCTTTGGCGAGGTCGCGCAGGAGGACCTCCTCGAGCAGTGAGCGCTCTCGTGTGAACGGCGCGAGGAGACGCATCTCCAGTCGCAGCGCGTGCGCCGGCGGCGAGGGCAGCCGGTCTGTTGTGGCCCTGTCACTGCTGAGCGACCAGTCGTGCCAGCCGTGCACGTTCAGTGGCCGGAAGCGGAAGCGGCAGCCAGCGGGCGGCGGGCAGCGAAAGGCCGCGAGCTCGAGCTCTGTGGGCGAGAGAGTACGCACGCTCGAAGGGGGCACGGCCGCCGCGGCCAGGCGCTGACTCGCAGACGATGAGGCGAAGGCGCCGTCCGCGACAGCGCCCGCGTCGTCTGCGCCGTCAAACGGTAGCGAGCGCCATACCGCGTGTGCGTCCGCGGCGAAGCGGCGACAAAAGTCGCACGCCTTGCACTCACACCAGCCGCAGTCGGTCGCGAGGGTCTCGATGTGGCAGCGATCGGCACAGCGCTCGACCCGCGTATCGCTCTCATGAGGCGAGGAGCATGGGACTGTCGGAGGGGGCGGCGAGGGCGGCAGCACCAGCGGGGGCGGCGGCGGCCGCAGAGGGCGCGGCGGCGAGGGCGAGGGCGAAGGGATGGGGGCTGGGTGCGGATGGGGATGCTGCGGTGGTGGCGGCGGCTTGCGCGGCGGTGGGAGCGGTAGCGGCGAGGGTGGGGGCTTGGGCTGGGGACTTGGCGGCGGATGCGGCGGGCTGGGCGGCGGTGAGGGCGAGGGCGGCGGCGCAGGCGAGGGAATGGCTAAGTCCGCTGGCCGCGCACACACAAACGGCTTGGGCTGCACGCACGGTGCATCCGCCCACTTGCCACGCGCCATTGCGTCCACGCCACGGCTCGAGAGCAACTCAAGGCACGAAACGCCAATGATGCGGTTGCCGCTGCTATCGGCACCGTCAGGCTGCGCAGGTGCCCAGGCGCGATGTTCCTCATGCTGCAGCAATCCGCCGTCAGCCCATGCCCACGGTCCGCCTAGCAGGGTGCCCGCCACGACGTCGTCCGCGGCCGGTAGCTTACCGTCCACCGCTGCATAGAGCTCGCACGTGCTACGTGGCGCACCTGACCCGAAGGTGTAGTGGAGGCAGCCGGGTTCGGCTGCGCACCGGCCGCAGCACTCGACGGCGTCCACAGCGTTCACCTCCTTGATAGGGTCGCCCTTGTGCCGCTCGCCGTAACTGCTCGAGCAGCTGCGGGTGCTCGCCCCAGCCCAGCAGCCCGAGGCCGCCGAAGCCGCGCCGGCCGGCCCGCTTGCCGCGGCGCTGATTGGGGCGATGGCCGCGTCACACAAGCGCAGCGCGGCCGCCTGTGTCGCGACGTTGCGCAGACTCACTAGCTCAGCGGCCCAGCGACGTCGGCACTGCTCGCTAGCTCGCCCGTGGGAGATCGCTTCACTAAATGCGCGTAGGCACTCGTCACCGACGCGTGTGAACCCATGAGCACAGCTGACCGCGCCGAGGTCGTCGGTCAAACAAGGCGCCGCGCCGCCCGTGACTGCGCAGAGGCCAGCGAGCCCATCAAACTCCTTCCAGCCGGGGCAGCAGCGCGCGGCGCCGCCGGGCCGTGCCGAACAGCCCGCCCCGCCGCACCTGCCACACATGCTCGCGCAACACGCGGCGCCATCGGCAGAGAGGACGCCCGAGCACGTGCTCGCGACGGCGTCTGTGAGTCGTCGCGTCTCGGGTGACGAAATCGGCGTCGTCTCGGGTGACGAAATCGGCGTCGTCTCGGGTGACGAAATCGGCGTCGTCTCGGGTGACGAAATCGGCGGCGTCTCGGGTGACGAAATCGGCGGCGTCTCGGGTGACGAAATCGGCGTCGTCTCGGGTGACGAAATCGGCGGCGTCTCGAGTGACGAAATCGGCGTCTCGGGTGACGAAATCGGTGTCTCGGGTGACGAAATCGGCGTCTCGGGTGACGAAATCGGCGTCGTCTCGAGTGACGAAATCGGCGGCGTCTCGAGTCGAGGCGGCGGCGGCGGAGGCGGCGGCGGTGAAGGCGGCGGTGGTGAAGGCGGGGTCGGCGGTGAAGGCGGCGGCAGCGGCAAGGTCGGGAAGGGCGAGGGGGGCGAGGGGGGCGAGGGGGGCGCACGAAGCCCTCCCAAAACGAGATGGCGAGCACCCCAAGCGGAGGCACCGCCCGGCTCGGCCTCGCCTGCGCCCTCGCTCACCTGCGAGCGCGTGTACTGGATCTGCCACCTCGTGAGCGTGCGGCAACTGTCAAAGGCGCCGCTCCAAGAGAGCTCGATCGAGGCCGAGGAGGTGACCGAGGCGACTGGCGGGCGGAGCAGCGCCGCCGCACCGAGGCCGGCGAGCATTGGTGGCGATGCATCGCCCAGCACAACGCGCGGCTCCGGGCGCGACGGCACGGGCGTGCGCGCACTCAGCCGGAAGCGTACCGAGCCGTAAGGATCGAGTCCAAACGCCGAGACTCTGCCGCCTGCCGTGTCGGCGACGAGCACACGCCAGTCATCGGAGCCGTCGCGCGCCAGCTCGAGGTCCCATGTGGTGCGCGGCTCGGGCGCGCACGAACAGAGCACGGGCAGCTGCAGCCGGAGCGCCGTACAGCCCTCCGACTGCACGGCCGTCGGCGGCGGCAAGGGCATCGGAAAGTCAGCCGGTCGCATCGTGCGTGCGAGCAGCAGCTCCGAGACTGGGCCAGATCCTTCGGCCGTGCGCGCGCGCACGCTGATCGTGTAGTTGGCGCCCGCGTGCAGGCCGATGAGCTCCACGCGGTTGGTGAGCGCGCCGGCGTCGCTAGTGCCAGCACCATCGCTGCCGCCGCCAGTACCCGCTCCGTTGCGGCCGCCATTGCCGCCGCCGTCGCCGCCGCCGCCGCCTTTGCGTTTGGTCGGATCCACGCGCACGGTGGCTCGCGCACCGCTCCGCTCCTCCGTGGGGCCGTACGTGACGACGTACTCGAGCACGCGCGAGGGCAGCGCTGCCTCCGCCCACTGCACGGTGAGTGACGAGCACGAGGCCTGCAACAACATCGGCTTGCCCGGCTGGAGCGCAAGCTGCGGCGGCGGCGGCGGCGAGGGAGAAGGCGGGCACGGCGGTGGCGGCGTTGGCGGTGGCGGCGGTGGCGGCGGCGAGGGCGGTGGCGGCAGCGGCGAGGGCGGCGGCGGTGACGGCGTCGGTGGCGGCGAGGGCGGCCGCCACGGTGGCGCCGGCGGGAGCGGCGGCGACGGAGGTGGTGGGCTCGGGCTGCGCAGGACGGTGCCCGCAGTAAAGCCAGCGTCTGCGTGTCGCTCCGTGCGCGAGGCGAACAGCGCACACGACTTCTCGTTGCCGCCGCCCGATTGTTCATAATTGAACGAGACACATGCAGGCGATGCGATGCACATGTCGCAGCAGCTCGAGGCGTCAGCCAAATGTGGCACCGTGCGAAGGTGAGCGCCCCAATACCATACACCGTCTTCAAGCTCGCACGTGCCGCCGTCGCACAGCTTCATCCACGCGCCGGCGCCAGTCGGCGAGGGCGTCGGCTCGCTGCCCTTGCGCGCCTCAAAGGTGTCGTGCTTTGAGCTGGTGACGCCGCCGCACTCGGCGCCCAGCTCGAGGCATGCGTGCTGCGCAGCGTCCAAGGTGCTGAATGTGGTGGCGGAGGCGCGGTCTGTGCCGACGCGAAAGCCGGATATCTCGGCCGAGAAGCGGCACGAGGGCGACGGCCTTTGCGACTTTTGCATTCCAGCCGCTCGCCCGTCGCAATTTCCAAATGTGGTATGAATATGTAAAAAACCATCTGTGAAATTTAGTTGGTGACAAATCCCCGGACTGTGCCACGAGGCGCTGCTCATGTGAACACGAGGCGGAGGAGGCGGCGGCCATGGCGGCGAAGGCAACGGGGAAGATGACGGAGGTGGCGGCGGACCGGCGGTGGTCGAGGAGGCGGCGGTGGCGAAGAGGGCGGCGATGTCGTCGGCGGCGGCGGCGAGGGTGGCGGCGGCGGCGGCGACAAGGTCATCGGAGGTGGCGGAGGCGGCGGGTTTGAGGGCGGCGGCGGCGGCGGCGGCGGCGAATGCATCGGGGATGTCGTCGGTGGTGACGGGTCGGTGGCGACGGCCGCCTACAAGGCGAAGAAGTTGGGCACCATATGATTGAGCCCATGCCCTTCTTCCCCGTCACCTACAACACTCACATCCTGACCCTTTGCCTCCACAGGTCTTGACAGCCGCCCTCGAAGGGTCAGCCTACCCGCTGTCCGACGTCATCACCTCCGACATCCAACTGGGGGGAAGACCCTGAAGATCCGCGCTGACGGCTTTAGATTGAACATGAAGGTCATCGATTACCTCCTCAAGGCCAACTTCCAGCTCATCTTCCTCAACGTCGGCATGACGGCAAGCAGGCAGCTCACGGACCTCCTCAACAAGAAGCAAGGGTGCCTGGCAACGTCGACATATCATACTGTTCTAGTCGCCAGCGACATCAGAAACGAGGTGACGAGCGCGGCGGCGCTCCTAAGTGCTTGTTGCACCACAGCACTTTCAGCGCATCCCGGAACTCGTGATGGGGTTGAAGGCGCTGTCCAGTCGCCACGGAACACTTCCGTACAACACACAGATCTTCGCGGGCATCAGCAGTCTCATCGCCCTTGAAATCTCGTCCTCGAGAAAGACCACATTCTACACTCACGTGAAGAAAGCGCTTGGCAAGCAGCCACTGCATGCGGCGAAGCACAAACAAGCACGCGATATCGTCAACGGGTACTACGATAACACAGATTCATTCGCTGCGCTCCCGACGGCCACGTTCAGGTTGATCTTCGGTGCGTCCATCGCCACAAGGCGAAGATTCAAGTTGTGCACCATCGGGAGCACCTCCGACGCGATCGTCCGCCAGTTCAAGAACATCATGTACTGCAAGTACCAGGACGCGAGGGCCCTCGTCGAGAGAGCCGGCCGCCTGGGCCTCCACGAACACCTGGCGACGGCCCTCTCGGCCTGGAACACCGAGCTGTCCGAGACGCCTTGGGCCAGCGATGGCGAGGATCTGCCCAGCATGTCCGCCCGTCCGAAGGCGAAGTAGAGCGGGGACGCGGAGCGAAGCGCGGGGGTACCGGGCGCGCGAGTGCGTCCATCGCCATGCGTCATGCACAAGGCAAGGAGGGCGCACACCGTGACGTCTCGGGGTCGGAGCGCGTGCTTAGGCAGCTCAAGGTCGGTACTCCGGTGATGCTCCGGTGGGTTCCGGAAGCCCCGGCATGTCTCAGACCTCGCGCCGTGGGAAGCGGAAGTGGGGAGCCTCCCATTTTAGGTGGCTGCGGTGCAAGGTGGTGGCGGTCGAGAAGGCCACGCGGACCGTCACAAGAATGACTTCTAGCCGCCAACGACCGAGCGGCTGCCGCAGACAGGCCACAGCCGCCGCCGCCACCGTCGCGGCCTCGCTGGGAGTGGAAGCCGTCCGCGCCGAGCGCGACGCGGCCAAGGATGATGCCGCAAGGGTTCGGATCGAGTTGGACGCGGAACGGACAGCGTGTGCAGCCGGACGAAAGCGGCGCCCGGGCGACCTCTTCCTTCCTCATGTGCCCGGGCGGTGTCGGCCAAGGCACGTGGACATAGAAAAAGCACACTCCCCGTTCCCCCCTTTCCCCATCAAATGCATGCGCGCGCCCACCGTGGCGCGGGGGCGCTATGGTGGTCCGCGAACTTCGCACGTCGTAATGACTTTCCTCCGAACCTATCATGAGTGTTTGCGTGCCTAGTTGATTTGCGCTTGAGGTGCCACATGCATTTGCTTCGCGGTTTTGCAGCATCTCCGCAAGCCCCGCCGCAGTGGGAGGCGCAGCCATGCGGCGGGGCCAGCGGGACGTCCCAGCCGCAGAAGCCGCCCTCGGCGAGCCAAGCCGCCTCTGAGCTGCTCTCTCGCCTGCCGCACGAGCACCAGTTTGCGCTGGGCGGCCTGATAGCCGCGCTGCTCGGCTCCAAGGGCTCCAACTGGGGCGACGCCTTCTGCCGTGGCTGTTTGCGGAAAATCGCGCTTTCGGCGCTCAAGCTGCCCGTCGAGCATTTGGAGGCGCTCCTGCCCATCTACGAGCACAATGCGACCGCGAAAGAAGATGCGAAACGGGCGCTCATCAGCCTGCTGCCTGCGGAGGAGGAGGAGCGCGCGGCGCTGCTGCTCGCGCTTCTCGCAGTCACCATCCTTTCCGAGGATGCGCAGACGGAGGGCTACGACGCGCGCTCGCGCCAGCTCCTCGTCGAGCTGGCCAATACGCTCGGCGTGCCGTGGCAGAAGATGGCGGAGATGGAGCGGCAGCTCGCCGACTCGATGCGCGCGCAGGCGGCGAGCCTGGCCGCACTGCAAGAGAGCGCCGAGATGGAGCGCCGCGCCCCCGCCGGCGCGGCCGGCAGCGCGGCCTGCGTGCCGGGCAAGAAGCCGTACATTTCGGCCAAGTGGCGCAGGCGCGCGGCGGTGGCAGGCATCGGGGTCGCGTCCGGCCTCGCAATAGGCTTGACCGCGGGCCTCGCGGCGCCTGCGGTGCTCGCAGGCCTCGGCGCAGTTGGCACGGGCATCGCGGGCATCGGGGGCGCGGTCGGTGCGGCCGGCCTGGTCGGTTCGGGCACGCTGACGACCGCTGTGGGCGCCTCGATCGTTGGCATCACCGCCGTGCTACAGGGGTCCATCGGTGTGACGGTGGTGACCACGCTCTTCGGCGCAACTGGCGCCGGGCTCGCCTCGCTCAAGCTCAACCGACGCCTCGGCGACGTGCAGGAGTTTGAGTTTGCGCAGCCGCCCTCCGCCGCCGAGCGGCACGCTAAGCGCATGAGCGAGGAAAGCCAGATGGTGGGCCGCGCGTCCTCAGCAAGCGCGCTCGTCGATGCCAAGGGCGATCCCGAGGGCGGCAAGGACGTGGATGAGGCCGCTGAGGCCGCCTTCGACGGCACCGACGGCCTCGTGGTCGTCGTGTGTGTGTCGGGGTGGCTCGCGGGCGACACGGACACCCCACAGCAGCACTGGTGGGGTGACGTGGCCGAGGTTCCCTCTGAAGCCAAGGAAGGCAAGGAAGGCAAGGAGGGCAAGGGCGCCGCGGGCGCCGCGGGTGCGCCGGTGGCGAGTGGGTTCCCCCCGCGCCCTTCGTGGCCGGAGCCCATGCCAGCGCTGCCGCCCACCCCGGCCGCCCTCGCTGCGCACGAGATTCGGGCGAGTGCGGCGGAGCTCGAGGCTCGCCGGCAGCAGGAGCTCATCTCGGCGCTCGTCGAGATGGGCTTCCCACAGCATGCCGCGCGCGAAGCGGCGCCGCGCCACGTGCGCCTCGAGGAGATCGTTGAGGAGCTGCTTGGCAACGGCTTCAAGCCCTCCCTGACTTCAACAGGAGAGCCGGTCCAAGGGGGCGAGGTAGCGGCGCTACGCCGCATGTCCCTCGGCGCGAAGATGGCGAGCAGGCAGCTCGATCCGCCAACACCGCCGCCGCTCCCCTTTGCAGTCATGGATGGCGTGGTGGCCGCCGCGGCCACACCGGAGGCAGCCGCCGCCGCATCCTCGGCGAGTCGCGCGGCCGAGCAGGGCGCGGGAGGGCAGCAGCAGGGCGAGGCCGAAAACGGGCTGGGCGTGACGAGCTTCGTACAGATCGACGAGGCGCCAGGGCGCAGCGCGCTCGAGTGTCTGCCGCACGCGGAGCACCACGTGCTGCTCTGGGAGAGTAAAGAGCTACGCGTGCTCGGCAACGCGCTCGGCCACATTGACTGGAAAGGCATGGCAGTGAGTACAGGTGCGTCGGCTGCTCTCCATTACACGTTCCTCGCGTCGCTGATGGCCGCAGTCGCCATGCCCGCCTACCTCGTCAAAGCGTGCGACGTGATCGACAACCCTTGGGCCATCGGCTTCAAGCGCGCGCAAAAGGCGGGCGCGCTGCTCGCGCACGTGCTGCTCGAGCGCACTCATGGCAAGAGGCCGGTCATCCTGAGCGGCTTCGGGCTCGGTGCGCGTGTCATCTTCGATTGCCTCCTCGTGCTTGCCGAGGCCCTCAAGCGAGGCGACGTGCGCGCTGCCGGCGTCATCCAGCACGTGGTGCTCATGGGGCTGCCTGCAACGGCCGATCCGGAGGTGTGGAAAGGGCTGCGCCTCGTGGTGGCAGGGCGCATCGTCAACTGCTACCGGCCCAACGACCTCGTGCTCTTGATAGTGCACCGCGCTGCCAACATGACGTATGGCGTCGCCGGGCTCGGCGAGGTCAGCTGCGACAGCGTCGAGAACTACGACGTGAGCGGCATCGTGCACGCGCACGGCAAGTACCGCCGTCAAACCGGCGCGGTGTTCGACCTCGTCGGGCTCGAGCAGTGCGATCGTGCGCCCAGCGTCGAGCGCGATGATGAGCAATGAGCGAGCGGTCTAGCCCTCTCTCGGCGAGCATACCTTAACGTTGAGGTACGACCTGTGAATGTAGCGCAGTGTTGACCGCGGAGCGCCGTCCTTTGTGGTCTGGACGAGTGTGCGGAGCGGAGTGGGAATCCGGGAAACTGAGACGGCGGCTGGTTTGAGCGCGGGGACCACGGGCGGTGTGCGGGTGTGGCCGCGACCCCGCGAGGACACGCGACGACACGTAGCCGTGCAAAAGACTATGTCGAACGTACACTGGGATCCGCTTCGGCCTTCAGACGAAACTTGTTTGCCATTCACAACGCGCGGGCCGCACTTCGGGTGGGCGGTGCGCGCGCGACGAGAGCAGCTCCGCCGACATGCCATCCTCCAAGGCACCTGCAAAGACGGAGCAGCCTCCTGCGGGTTCGGCTGCGACGGCCACCGCTTCGGCAAACCTTGCCGACAGTGTGATACGCATCCTTTTGGCCTCGGACACACACCTCGGGCTGAACGAACGCGACCCAATCCGCAAGGACGACGCAAAGAACACCTTTGAGGAGATCTTTCGGATCGCCGTCGAGCAACGCGCCGACATGGTGCTGCTCACGGGCAACCTCTTCCACGAGAACAAGCCCTCGCGCCGGGCGATGCAGACGGCAATCGAGGTGCTGCGCAACCATTGCCTCGGCAACGGCGACGTCTCGCTGGACATCCTGTCCGACCAGGGCGCGTCCTTCCACGGCAACTACAAGTCGGTCAACTACGAGGATCCCAACTACAACGTGCAGCTGCCCGTGTTTGCCATCCACGGCGACCACGATGACCCTGGCGGCGAGGGTGGTCTATCAGCGCTCGACCTGCTCGCGTCGGCCAACCTGCTCAATTACTTTGGCAAGGTGCCGAACACGGCGCACATCGCACTCACGCCGCTGCTCATCCGCAAGGGCACAACCAAGCTCGCGCTCTACGGCATGGGCCACGTGAACAACGACCAGCTGACGCGCGCTCTGGAGCGCAAGGAGTTCAACGTAGCGCGGCCGTCGAGTGATCCGGAGACGTGGTTCAACGTACTCGCGCTGCACCAGAACCGCGCGAAGACCTCGACGGGCACCGCGGGTGCCGTTAAGGAGGCGCTCCTGCCCTCGTGTATGGACCTCGTGCTCTGGGGGCATGAGCGTGAGTGCACGCTGCCCAGCAGCGTGGCTGACGCGCCGGTCGACCCTGGGGTCAAGTTTGCCGTCCTGCAGCCGGGCGCGACGGTGGCGACGGAGCTCGCGGACGCGGAGGCGGGCAAGAAGTGCGTCGCGCTGCTGCAGGTGTGCGGCGACAACTACAAGTTCGAGCCGATCGAGCTCCAGACGGCGCGCCCGTTCGTGCTACGTGAGGTGGTGCTCGCCAGCCACGCCGACGAGCGCGAGCTTGAGAGCGAGGAGGGGCTGGCGGAGCTGCTGGCGGAGCAGGTGGAGGATATGCTCGCGGAAGTGCACGCCAAGTTCCCGACCACGCCGCTGACCGCTGCAGACGAGAACCGCCAAAAGTATCCGCTGCTTAGGCTCAAGGTCGACTACACGGGATTCTCGACGCTCAACCCGCAAAAGTTTGGGGCTCGCTTCGTCGAGCGGGTGGCCAACCCTTCGTCGATGCTCAAGTTCCACCGCTCCAATAAGGGTGCGAAAGCAACCAAGGAGAGCGCGGGCGGCAAGGAGGGTGGCAAGCGCAAGATGGCGAGCGAGCTCGACGAGGAAGCCTTGCCTTCGGAAGTTCCACAGCAGATCCAGGGCCTCGTGAGCGAGATGCTCGCAGGCAACACAAAGGACCAGCTGCGGCTGCTGCCGCAGAGGATGCTCGACGCGGCCGTCTTCGAGGGCTTCGTGGGCAAGGAGGAGAAGGGCGCCATCCAGCAGCAGACCGACCAGTGGCTCGAGGAGACGCGCAAGAAGATGCAGCGGCGCATGGCCGCCGAGATGGCGCGCGCCGACGGCGATGCCCCGAACCTCAGCTCGCGTAAGGACCACGAGAAGCTGCTCGAGAAGATCGCGCAGGAGGAGTTTGAAGCTGCTGAGGCGGCCGCCACGGCCGAGGGCGTCGGCACGGGCGCGGCCGGCGGCAGAAGCAGCGGCGCGGGCCCGAGTGGCGTGGGCAGCGCCCCTGCGGGCCGCCGCCCAGCCGCCGCAGCCGCCGCAGCCGCCGGCGACCTCGAGGATGACTTCGAGAACGAGGATCTCTCCGGCCTGCCATCGGCGCCATCGCGCGGCGGTGGCCTGGGCTCCGACGACCAGATGGACGACGAGGAGGACGAGGAGGCGCCTGCACGGCCCGTGCCCAAGGCTGCCGCCAAGGCGCCGTCGAAGGCCAAAGCGCCCGCGGCGGCGCGCGGCGGCGCGGCGGCGCGCGGGGGGCGCGCGGGGCGCGCGGGGCGCGCGGGGCGTGCTGGCGGTCGACAGACTACGCTGCCCGTGTCCGGCGGCTGGGCGGCCAAGTCGAACGGCAATGTCGTCGATTTAGAGGACGATGACGAACCGGCGCCCACGACGGCGCCCACGATTGGGGGCAAGCGCGCCGCGCCCGCGGCCGCTGCGTCCTCCTCGCGGCCCAAGCGTGCGAAGGATGAGCGCACCTACTTCGACGATGATGAGGACGACGAGGACGGCGGCGATGGGGACGACGGCAGCGACCTGGAGGAGGAGGCTCCGTCGAAGCGCTCGTCAGCGTTCAACGCACGTCGCCGCCAGCGCTGAGAAGCATGCATTCCAATAAGAGCGTCGATTGGCGCAGGCAACAGGCTACAGAGAAGCAGCAGCTGAGGCTGCGGCGGCGGCAGACGTAGAAGACGCAAAAAGGTGGCCCGCGTGCGGTGTGTGCCCATGCGAGTGGAGTGCATGGCAGGCTCGCGCTCCGAACCGGAATGGCAGGCTCCGATGGCATGAGACTTGAGAGGCGCGGCCTTGCCGGGGTGAGAGGCGGCGCGCGCGTGTACGGCCTTACGCGTTACGGTTACCGTACTTCCGGTGTGTACACGCATGTCACACGGCCCCGGAGGACCACGCGGGCGGTTTATTGTAAAAAATGACCGCACACGCACCGTGATCATGCATCATCGCGCACATCATGTTGATTGTCGCACATCGCTCTTCGGTCGCACACGACCAGCGAAAATGTGTTGCGATTCGCGCACACGACTGCTCGTGATCTTCGTGCTGTTCCGACTCACGCCCGACTGTTCGGCTCACACCATCTGAAAGGATTGCCAAGACTGGAGCTGCCTGCGGGTTTCGTCACCAAGACTGGAGCTGCCTGCGGGTTTCGTCACCATCGCGCCAGCAGACCTAGAGTTCACGCCAGGGAGCAAGGTCCAAGCCCGGGGGATTACACTAGTCATCAAACGGGGAGGAACGCCGCACGAGCCTGCTGTGAATAGAGCCCATCGCTGTGAACATCTCACGAGCCTGCTGCGCCACGCGCTCACCATGGCGCTCACGCGCTCATGAATTGTAATCATCGTCTTCGCCACCTTGATGCGCGATGGAGAGGCGCCGCTTGGCGAACTGTGAGCCATCGTCATCACCATCGTCATCGTATCCGTCGTCGCCCCCACCGAGCTCGATGTCAAGCATGTTCGAATCAAGAGAGACGTTTGGGTCGCGGTCATCGGGATGCTCCTTGAGGAACGGCAGGAAGGCGCAGATGCAGGTGATGTCGTCCCGGTACGAGCCCTCCTCGTCCCGCCAGCGCACCTCGGCTAATGCCATGAGCTCCGCGACCCCCTCGGACGCGTTCATATGTCGGTGCACCACTTCGCATGCCTAAGGGCGAGCCGGAAGGGAGCCGGAGGGAGCAAGCAGGGCGTCAGCGACCACATGACCACAGGGAGGGAGCAAGCAGGGCGAGACGCCTCAACAGCATGGGATCGCCGGGATCTGGTGCCGGGATCGGGAGCAGATCTTGATCTTGATCTGGATCAGGAGATCTGGTGCCGGGTTCGGGTGCCGGGATCCGAGATCTGGCAGGCGGGCTGCGAGGCGGGTAACACGACCACTCGAGAGCGCCCATGCTACTGGCTCCGGGGAAGGGGGCAGGGAGGAAGGGGGGGGGGGGGAGCATGCCTCTTGCGAGGAGATGAACTCCCAGATGCCGTCGGAGGCGACGATGACGAACTTATCGCCGTCGCCATTAGCATGGGAAGGTTTGAGCGTGTACTCCTTTATCTCTGGATCTGGGACCACTCCGAAGCCCTTTGCCTCGCCGTCCCCGATCGAACGCGACATAGCAAGCCCGACGCGTCCGTTGACCCACACGCGCGAGGGCGGCAGACCGCGCGGCCCGGGCGCCGAGACAACGCCACCCGCCGCCTCGATGCGCTTGCGCTCTACCGGCAAGTCCGGCTTGTGGTCGTTGCTCAAGTCGAGGGCAGTTATCTCCCCTCTCCTTTGTTGCCCCATGACGGCTCGCGAGTCGCCTGAGCATGCCACCCACAGCTTGTCGCCCCGAAAGTACAGGACGTTCGAGGTGCTACCCGCTCCACGCGCCAAGTGACCTATGCGATGGTGGTTGATCAAGTCCTTGTCCATCCTGATGATCTGCGAGCGGCGCGATCGAGCACGCGGGAGCCTGGGTGAGATAGAACAAGGGTGAGATCACCCGTCGACGGACAAGGCAAGCCTCTGGCAGTGGGAAGCGCCAGCTGCCGGCGCAATGGTGGACACGCGCTCGCTGGCGCACACGCAGCGGCGAGGTGTGCTGCCAAGAGGCAGGCAAGTGGCTGGCAAGTGGCTGCCACGTGGCTCGAGGTGGAGGTGGAGGTGGCGTCGATCACCGTCTCTGAGAGCGCCCTCGGCGGGTTAGTCGCGAGAACATCGCGCACTGCCTCGAGCCGGATGGGCAATTGCGTCATGCACCACTGCGAGACCACCTCGCCCTGCAGGCCATGGCCGTCGAAGATGCAAAGCAACGCCTGATTATGCGAGCTGTTGAACGGCCAGCACACAACGCCACGGTCCTGGTTGATCTTCGCCTTCGAGCTCACGCCGGATACGCCGCGGGCCGGCGCGATGCCGTGGCACGTGAGTGCACAGATTTTGGCTGAGTCGAAGGTTGTCGAGACCTTACGCCCGCTGCCGTCTAGCTCGGCCGCCTTATGAGAAATACTGGACCGCCTCCTTTGCAAGCCAGGTGCCGGCATGGATACGTCCTCGGATGATCCTGCTCCTTGTTCCTGTTGCGGCGGCGGCTGCTCATCCTCCTGCCTCTCGTTCCTGTCGCCACCAGCCTTACTTCCCCCGCAGCCCATGGGGCAGAATGCGGCGGACGCGTCTAGGCCCGCAAGTTTCACTTTGGAAAACTTCGTCCTTGAAATGCGCTTCGTCACAGGTTCAAGTTCAAGTTCACTTGTATGTACTCGTCACAGGGACCATATGTCCGCCCGGCTGTCAGCCGCAACCGCGCGCGCTCCTCGGAAGTACTGATTACTCGCTCACGGCGCGCAACCCTTGCTCCTCCTTGGTAGGCCAACCTTCCGGGGTACCGTCGCGCGTAACGGGTGTTGTTGCCGAGTTGTCCCCCCCCCCCCCGGAGCCCCCTCCGGTCTCGGCTCTCGCTGCCGTTGCGCGCGGCCCGCACAGGGATTTGTCGATTTGGTTCAGGCTCCAGCTCACAGGTCAGGGGTCTCAGGCTGCGTGTGTAAACCATGAGCATGACATATTTACGATTTAGCCCTGAAAGTGATGCCACACACACTAAATATCGTATTATTTGTTCGGAGCTTCGAGCTAAAAAACCGTAAACATAAGAATCATTCTCGAGTCTCGAGCGGTGCGGTTTAAAGATACCGAGATAGTGCCCCACGGGGCCCGCTCGACATGTGTACGGTCGGTACAGACTAAGTGTATTCGGTTCTGAGCACACTGCACTCTGTCCCGCGGCGCGAGCGGCGGCTCGAGCGGCGGCGCGGCGACGCCGACGCGCGCGAGGGGCCGTGAATAACGCAATAGGAATAACGTTCACGCGTGCAAGCGGCGAGGTGAGTCACCGCGAGTCCCGCGCGTCCATGCAGCACACGCACAAAGTTAACTGAAGAGAACCTGAGCGAAAGTCTGAGCCCGGCACGCGTCCACCCATCCAATATCATCTCGTCGGGCCTCCAAGGTCCGTCCGAGGCAGTGGATGAGCAGCGCGGTTGCCTTAGGAGTCCAATCCAAGGTCCGTCCGAGGCAGTGGATGAGCAGCGCGGTTGCCTTAGGAGTCCAATCCAAGGTCCGTCCGAGGCAGTGGATGAGCAGCGCGGTTGCCTTAGGAGTCCAATTCACGGTCCGTCCGAGGCAGTGGATGAGCAGCGCGGTTGCCTTAGGAGTCCAATCCAAGGTCCGTCCGAGGCAGTGGATGAGCAGCGCGGTTGCCTTAGGAGTCCAATTCACGCATGGGAGGCCAGGTGAGAGGCAGCGTGCCCGTGGGGTTCACCCCCAGAGGTTCACGCGTGGCAGGTCACGCCGTTGCCTCTCTTGCCATTGCCATGGCCATTGCCGTTGGCCTCATGATTCAACATAGTCATCATCTCCGCGGGCGCCGTCCGCAGCTCTCCAGAGCGCTGTCCCGAGCGCTTCCTCTGGGCCATTCGCGGAGGAGCATCGTTGAAACACGTCCACAGAGTCGGGCAATCGTCGGGGCGTGCGTACAGCCAGATCGAGGCGGCCATCAGCAGCAAGCCCGCCCAGAAATAGGGAGTCGGATGAACGTCGAGGAGGAGCACGCTGGATGCACACGTCAAGAGGAGCGCAAGCGATAAGGCAAGCCGAGTGGCGGGCGGCAGCGCGAGCAGCGTGAGGTAGTCGTCGGGGCGCGCGTACAGCCAGATCGAGGTGGACACGGTCAGCAGGCCCGCCCAGAAAAGGGCCGTCGGGTGGAAGTCAAAGAGGAGCATGCTCAACCCACACGTCATGAGGAGCGCGAGCACGGCGGCGAAGGTTTTGAGCACGTTCCCCGCGTGCTTGATCACGATGGCCGTGAGCAGCGAGCCTGCGACTTGGATGGCGACCACGAGCCACGTACTCTTGTGGAAGCCTTGCAGCAAGCCGAAGCGTAGCACCTTATCGAGGTCCATCTGCACGATCGCCAAGAGCTGCAGCGGGATGGCAAAGAGGCCGAGCTGCACGTTGCGCATCCAGAGCGAGGTGCTCCCCGAGGTGAACATTTTCTCGAGGTACACGCCCGCGAAGCCCGAGAGCGTCGCCGCCACGAGTGCTGCGCAGACGCCAAGAAACGGGTTCCCTGTCGCGGCGGCGGAGGACTTGGCGTCTTGGCTCTGCACCAAGACGACCCCGGCGGTGAGCAAGAAGAAGGAGAGCCACTGCGGACCGCGGAACGTTTTGCCGAGCAGGAGGACGGTGAACACGGCGGTCGAGATCGTCTTCAGCTGATAGAGAACCTGCGCCGCCGCGGCGGAGAGGTTGGAGATGGCAACAAAGATGAGGTTGTTCTGAAGCGCGTAGCACGCCGCTGGGACGCCGAGCCGGAGCGTCTCTGCACGATTTTCCCAGACGTGCCGATGCAGCTCTGACACCATCCCTTCGGCCGAGCCTGCGCCCAAGAGGATCAGGCCGAGGCAGATGGCCATCTTGAAAAGCTCTATGAGAAGCACGACCACAGAAGTTAGGTACAGATGCCCTTCTTGATGGCCGGCGCGCGTGTAGCGCGTCACCACGAAAAGGCTGCTGTTTTGCACTACGAGCAGCACGAGACTCCCCCATTTGAGCACCTGGCCACTAGAATTGGTGGTGGACGATGGCGCTCGAGAGTCAAGGGCGCCCTGCTCGAATTTCGTTAAGGGTGAGACCTCGTTGAACGCACTATGTTCCCCGTCGCTGTTGGTCTCACAGCCTGGTGGCTGGCGCGGCAAAAGCGGCGCCTGGCGCGACATAGAGAGCTCTCTATCTTGTCGCGAGGGGCGAGCCAGCCGTGCCTCGACGATGTTCGGCGAGAGTCGGTGATCGCTCGACCCTCCGCTCCGCGAAAAAGCAAAGTTATTACTTCGGCGCGGCAATTTCGTGACACGTGTCACGTCTCGGAATGGACTCCTTGGAAAACGGTTTCTTTCTACCAAAGCTTGCTCATACCCACGTCGTATCCGGATCTCGTCTACGAGATGCCAGTGGCCTGTCGACGTTGTGGTGGCAACTTGTTGACCATCCGCAAGCCAGTCTGGAGCGACTTGGTGTACGACTCGAGCGCATTGACGAACTGCTGCTCAGCATAGACGCGCCGCGCGGTGGCCTCCCGGATGCGCACGGTGGCCTTCACCATGCGCCTCACCATGTCGTCCTTGAAAATCGTGTAGGGCTTGTCGCGCATGCTGTCGAGCCGGTCGTTCTCGTCCCGCTCCTGGCCTAGCACGATCTCGCGCCGCGCGCGCTCGTAGTCGACGCTCTCGGCGAGCACCGTCATCTCTTCGCTCACCTTCTGCATCAGGTACGTCTCGCGCTGCAGCCGCTCCACCTTTTCGATCTCAAGCTGCTTTTGGAAGTCCTCGACCGTCTTCAGCAGCTTGAGGCGCTCGCGCTCGATGACTGCCTTCCGCGCGATCGACTCCTCCGCAACGAACTTGAAGGCGTCATCCATCCGCTCGTTCCATGCCTTGATGCGGATCGGCACCTCTGGCCGCAGCGCCTCGATCTCCGCCGCGCTCTGCACCTCGACTGTGTCGTATTGCTGCTGCAAATTTTCCTGCACCTTGGTGAACATATCTACGCGCTTAATCTGCTCTTTGAGAATCGTCCGCTGCACGCGGAGGATGTGATCCTCGACCTCTTTGAGCGACTCCTCCTGCTTCTCATACTCAGCCGTCACGCCATCCTGCACCTCGGTGTAAATGGGCGCAAATTTCTCGGAGAGGTTGGCAAGCTCACCGGTGATATTTTGCCGCCTGCGCATACCCTTCTTCTTGGTCGCAATGTTCTGCTCGGTGGTTGCGTCGCCCATGGCAGCGCAGCGCTTCCGTCTGAGTCTTACAGCCGCCCACCTGGAGGCGTAGAAACCCACAACTGCAGCGGTGCCCACAGCTAACTTTCGTGCTCACGAAAGCGCTTTGGTCAGGCCTTTTTCCACTTCTTACCTACAAGATCATGCCTCCTGTATTCAATCACACACATTCATGCTCTCGACGCTCGGCGTCCTTCGTGATGTTAGGCCCCGCCGAGCGCACTCGACTCTCTGCATTCGTCGCGACGCACTGCTCGCGCCGCATCGCGTGCGTGACCTCGGGTGGTACGACGGTACCACTCGAACGCAACACCGTCCGTTTCATCGACAATTTCTCGACAGGAAACCGTGGCGCAGCGCTCGCCGAGCTGCTGCTCGAGGCAGGCTACGCAGTCATCTTCGTGCACCGCACGCACTCCGCCTTCCCGTACGCGCGCCGACTTCTTCCACCGGCGATTTCCGCCGAGACCTGGCTGCGATCGCTCGACAGTGCCGAGGCCGCCGAGGCGCGTACGAGCGCCGCCGCGGCCTTCGCGGCCAACGGGCCACGTCTGCTTGCATTAGCGTTCACGTCCGTGCAGCAGTACCTGGCGCTCCTGCGCGAGGCGTGCTGTGCGCTCGCGCCCATAGGCGTGCATGCACTCATCGTCCTCGCCGCTGCTGTGAGCGACTTTTACGTGCCCGACGACGAATTGCCCGAGCATAAGATCCAATCTACTGTCAGCTACAGCGGCGAAGCCGAAGGTAGCGCGAATGGCGCTGCCGGTGGTGCCCAAAGTGCCGCTGACGGCTGCGATGGTGGGCTCACACTGCACTTGCGACCGGTGCCCAAAGTCTTGGGCTGCATCAAGCAGGGCGGCGGCAGCGCACCGGGTGGCAGCAAGGGGGCAAGTGGCGGCATTGAGGGTGGCGGCATGGGGGCAGGTGGTGGCGGCGGCAACGCAGAGGCGCCGTGGGCACCCCGCGCCTTCGTGGTCAGCTTCAAGCTCGAGACGAATCCCGCCATCCTGCTGGCCAAGGCGAGCGGCGCCCTCATCAAGTATCGCGTCGACCTCGTCTGCGCGAACCTGCTGCAGACGTATAAGCAGGCCGTCACGCTTGTGGCCGCCACTGACCCCGCCGTGACACCGACCGTTTACGGGGGCAAGATCGTCGGCGAGATCGACGATCATGCGGCGATACGCGTCGACGGTGTCACACAGACCAGCTTGAGCGTCCAAGATCCCGGCGCCGAAATCGAGTCGCTACTTGTCGATGAGCTCGTCGCACGACACGACGCCGTGATCGCCGCCGAGCGGAGCGCAGCGACCGACTTGCAATGAGGGTTGTGGTTCGAGTGGCAGGGGCGCGGAAAGGGGACTCTAGTTTGTTAGTGGTTGTGCGATGTGCCGGTCTTGTGACACTTCTAGGCCCCGCGAATGGTCCGCGTCACTGACGCCTTTGTACGCGGCACGGCTTGCTCGTGATGTAGCTGTTACACACCGGGAATACTGTCCGGCTGACTGAGTCAGTTGGCGACCGAGTGTTACATGTAAGAGCCCATTCACTCGAGAGTCGAGACCCACACACGCTAAAACATCTCCACCGCGGCAATCCAAGCCGCCGACGCCCAAACCATCCTCAACGCCGCGAGCTCGCGCATGCTCCGCGCCTTGTATGGGGTCATGTAAGGTGTTTGTTTTCTGAGCGGGCAGTAACAGTGCCGCTCGCTATACTCGTTCACACTCGAGCACGCGACGGCCTTTCGTCGGAGGTCACGATGGTGTTCACGACATCGTTGGTGGCGCGGGTTCCACTACGGGTCGCTCCGATCGTTGCCACATATGATCTCGGTGTAGCGATCTATGAGGCGCAGCTCAGTGCAGACGCACTCGTGACTCAGAACCTGGCCGCACTCACGCCGACGAGCGTGCTTGTGCTCTACGGAGCCGGCCTGCTCACGTCGCTAACGCCGTGCTGCCTCTCCATGCTGCCTCTCACATTTGCATACATCGGCGGACTCGAAGAGGAGGGCGGCGAGCAATCCGGAAAATCTCGAGCCTCATTTCTTCCTGCACTTGCCTTTTCAACCGGCTTGGCTGTCGCGTTCGCGTTGCTCGGCGTTAGCGCGGCGACGTTCGGCTCACTCTTTGGCAGCGCCGGCGACGGGCCTCTGCTCGTGCTCCGTGCTGCCGTCTCGCTGTTTGCGATCGGCCTCGGCCTCAACCTGCTCAAGCTTCTCCCGTTTGCCCTTCCGTCTGTCACAGCCTTGGACGCGCGCGGCCTCGCGTTGCCACTGTCGGCCCGCGCGTTCCTCTTCGGGGCCTCGTCGGCCTTGGTGGCTTCGCCGTGTGCCTCGCCCGTGCTCGCTTCCATCCTCAGCTTCGTCGCCACGCTCGGCGACCCGGTGCTCGGCGCGGCGCTCCTCGTGTGCTTCACACTTGGATACACCACCCCTGTGCTGCTCACGGGCGTGGCGGCGAGCGCTGCCCGCGATCTGACGGCCGAGCTCGAGGGCGGCCTCGAGTGGGTGGCGCCCGCAAGCGGCGCCATGCTCCTTGCATACGGGACCTACAGCGGGCTCACCACGGCCTTGGGCGCTACCTGACGCTCTTCCTCCTGGGTGCATTGCTTGGGTAGCACATTTGTCATCGTTCCCGCGGACGGGCCCCCGATCTGTCTATGTCTCACCAGACTCAACTAAATTAAGATGACATCGGAACGTAAAGAGTTTTCTGGAATGTGCCCCCCCTCCCCTCCCCCTCCCTTATTGATGTAAGATTCAGCTTCTTTGTATAACGCACGCATGAGACGGTGACGCATGATACCGCGCCACCATGTACGCCACGCCGCGGTCGCCGCCGAGGAGGCGCGGAGAAGGCAGAAGCCATGGCAGAAGCCGACGCGAGCGAATACCTAGGCTTCGAGGAAATCTGGTCAGTCGCGCCAGCGTTCAAGATCGTGAACTTCAACTCACTCGGAAACATTGGGCCGCTGGGTGCCGTCGTTTCGAACGCGGGTTCTGCCTGCAGGGTCCGCCGATCCAGTCACGTTCACCACCGTCACGAGTTTGGGCACATGTGCCTATGTGCTTCAATCGTAACATGTCCATGGATCAGATCAGATCAGACGACGCCGTCTTATCCATGGACTTTTCCATCGTCGCCTCTCGCACATCCCTGATGTCCTCCCTCTCTTCCTCTTTGACCTACTCCGCCACATTCTTCTCCCGACGAGCGTCGGTCTTGGCGGCGGCGGCGAGGGCGAAGGTGGCGACGGCGAGCAGGGTGAAGGTGGCGACGGCGAGGGTGAAGGCGGCAGCAGTGAGGGCAACGGAGAGGGCAAAGGCGGCGGCGGTTAGGGCGGCGGCAAGGCGAAAGGCGCCGAGGGCGAGGGGGGACGTGGCAGCGGCTAGGGCGAAGACGGGGGCGACGAGGGGAACGGTGGTGCGGCGGTGAAGGGCGAAGGCGTGAGGCGGAGAGGGTGGACGTGGTGGTACTTGCACCGCTGTAGGCGGCGGCAAGGCGAAAGGCGGGCGGGGGCGATGGGGGAGGTGGCGTCGGCGAGGGCGGACGTGGCGGCGAAGGTGGCGGCGGCGAAGTGGCTGCGGCGAAGGTGGCGGCGGCGAGGGTGAAGGTGGCGCACTCGGTGGCTGACATAACGACTGTTGCGCCACCGCCTTTGGCACGTGCTTACAGGCCGCTCTGCAGGGGGCGGCGGAAATGGGGATGCAGCTCGCGTGCAGGCGACGTTGCTGCCAAGAAAGGTGCAGGGATGAGCAAAGGAAACACGCAAGGCTCGCTTGCCCTATGCGAGCGCCGGCTGCCCCCAAAGCTAAAAATGCTGCTTGAGTCGTGAACGGAATTCTTCATCCTCCGGATGCTTCTCGAGACGGCGGCTTACCACGGCAAGGATCGGGGCGTCATCAGCAGAGTCGGCGATCTCGAGCAGCACTTCGGTGGCCATGCACCGGCCGTTGCTTGGGCCGAATGCGATCTCACAGTCACACTGATTAGCGATGGAGTTGTAGAAGGTGCCACAGGCCCGCATGCCTACGCATGCCATGGGCGGTGGTGGCGATGGCGGCGGTGTAGGTGACGGCGGCGGCCAAGGAGGCGGCGGCGAGGGCGAAGGTGGCGGCGGCGAAGGGGGCGGCGCGATAACGACAGCGGTGACGGTGGAGGCACTGGCGCTGGCGCTCCCGTCTCATCGATTCTTGTGCAGTCCAGCAGTCCTAAGCAGCGCAGCAGCAGCCTTCGCCCTGTGCAGCTCAGCCAAGTCAACGGAAGCCTTGACCCTCGGCAGGTCCTCTTCTCCCTCAGGCTCCTCCGTGCCGATCGTGACCCGCCGCTGCAGCGCGCTGATGGCAGCGATGGGCACGACCTTGGTTCTCCGTGTCGCGGCGGTGTGCGGTAGAGGTGAGCCTAACGAGAAGGTCGAGGCTGACGAGAGGGCCGAGGTTGTACGGTCGTCCTCCCACGCACGCCGTAAGCCCACGTGTCCTTTGATCGGTGACCGTGGACGCGGCTGAGCGGGGATACCCTGAGGAGGAGTCGGCTCGAGCATGCACAAGAGCCGGCGCTTGAAATGAACATAACCAAAGGCTCCGATGAGTCCGACGCCGACGCCTCCTACGGCCAAAAGCACGTACACGATCACATCCAACCCCATATTGACACCCGCCCGTTGATCCTGTGTGCTCTCCGACCGCTGGAACATTGGACTGGGGGGCGGGGGCGAAGGTTGGGGCGGCGGCGGCAGCGGCGACGGCGGGGGAGGGTACAGCATGATGGTTTGAACGACAGTCGCCAAGCTCAGGACTTGGACGCCCAAGGCCGCCGAAATCGCAGTTGCATTGGACGCGAGAGAGTCGAAAGTTGACTGCACCGCAATAGCGTTGGCGGTTGGGCTAGTCACCAGAATGGTGGTGACCACGACGACCGAGTTTAACTGCTGGAGCCGGCGACGGCCGGCTCCACCGCCCGTGAAGGTGGAAGCGGGGATGGGGGGTCCATCGTTGATGCGGAAGGCGATCGAGACCGCATCCGGGCTGACGTTCGCCAAGGCGGCGGCATTAGCCACGAAGCTGTTCACGAAGGCGTTCGCCGCAGCCGCGTCGCCCGTCGAGAGGAAAGAGACCGCCGCCGGGGTGACCGTGACGGAAGCCACGACTATGGACGCGCTCGGGGGCTGCGCGATCAGAGGTGACTGGAATTCGGCCGCTGTCTCGTCCAATATGCGCACTACGCCGAATATGGCCCTTGCGTCGGTGAGGTTGAAGGCGCGCAACCGTACGTGCGACGCTACGGCGGCAATATAATATGCGGCGGCGGTGGTCGCATTGGGCACAAACACGATCTGGAGGCTGACCACTACCAGGGCGCCGGCCACAACGTCGACGTTGATCGTGCCGACGCGAAACGCCGCCGCCCTGGGCAAGTTGATCAGACGTAAGGTGATCATGGCGCGATCAAGGATAGTCGAGTTCCCAGTTATGGTCCAGATCTTGGAGACAGTGTACTGAAACTGCGTCCCTGGCGGGAGAGGACTTGGAGAAGGTGGTGACGATGGTGGCGGCGCTGGTGGCCAGGGCGGTGGCGGTGAAGGCGGAGGCGAGGGAGGCGGTGGCTTGGGTGGCGGTGAGGGTGGTGGCGAGGGTGGTGGCGCTGGTGGCGGCGCGGGCGACGGAGATGGCGGCGGCGACGGTGGCGGCGACGGTGGAGGCGAGGGCGGTGGCGGCG
>Ga0210242_100005_pt1 | contig 190282 bp, 124 predicted proteins | sample ChrtobMeP5a_16mM_FD_155445 | JGI IMG/M metagenome (GOLD analysis project Ga0210242, IMG submission 155445) | Chrysochromulina tobin associated microbial communities from unialgal haptophyte culture, Seattle, Washington, United States - P5a_16mM | ecosystem: Host-associated > Algae > Haptophytes... | reverse complement strand
CGGACAAGTCGAAAATCGGGCACCACCGCAAATTCCTATCGTTTCGCGCACGCGCTAATTTCACGCTGGCGGTTAATCTCTGAGGCTTCCCTCCCGGTATTCAGACGAAACCGGGGGTGGGGAAGAATTATCGGATAGTATTGATGATGAGCCCTAGGAACGAGGGGGTGATGGAGGGTGTACACAGAAGAGCCAGACAGGTCCGGAGTCTTGGGTGTCGATTATACATGTAACCATTGGCAGTGAAATCAAGCTGGTTCGAGTCTCAGGGGGCACTTCCGTTTTCGTCCAACCTTCCTCTCTCTCGTCTTTAGCTCAACTCGCTCTAACACGCGTCCCGCGGCGCGCGGGGGAACGCGCGTAACGTTGCGTAACGGTTATAAGGGCGAACACAAATTACAAATTTTACAATGCTAGTACCTCGCCGCCGCTCCGCGCTCTCCGCGCTAACTCCGCCTTCGCGCAATGTCGCCTCCGCGGGACCCCCGATTGGGGACCCCCCCCACACACTCATGTCCGACAACACGCGAGCGGACGCGCGCGACCATCGCACATCGCGCGGCGCACGCGCGCGACACGTTCGACATCGACTGTGAGTGCGCGTATGAGCCCTCTGCCATCCCATCGACCAGCGACCTCCGAATGACTCTACATGTACCTCTCGTGCAGTCCTAGACTCATCTCTAGTCTTAGTCTTGCATCCTGAGCATGCGCCTGACAGCGACGAAGACCGTGTTGAACACGGCTCCGTTGAGCGACACGAAGAGGCACTTGACCCAGAAGCCCCGGTAGAACCGAAACGGCCCGCCCTGCGCCAGCAGCACGCGCGCCTCTTCGAGGGAGGAGCGGGGCACCTCGACGGACTGTAAACGCTTCTTGAGCGTGTCGAACGGAAAGGTGGGGATCTGCGAGGCACACCGGAGCGATGCGCGTCGTGGTGAGCACAGCCGCGCGAGAGAGCGTCGTGGTGAGCGTCGCACAAGCGCGGCGTTCGTTGCACGGCGGCATATGGTGCCTTGGCGGGCTGCCTTGGCGGGCAGACCGCGCGGCTCATCGGCGTCACCTGCACAACGAACCCCGCTATGGCGCCGCATAGGAAATGTTTCGAATAGCGTAAGAACCCCGGGGGCTCCGGCATGCTGCGCTCCAACGCGTTGCGACTGACAATCCAGAGCGCCACTGCGGGGGTAGAGAGGCGCGCGGAAAGGGCGCGCGGAAAGGGCGCGTGTGAGGCACAGGCAGGTGAGAAGCGGCCGGGCAGCGGATCCGCTAATCTAGCCGGCGTTCGAGGCGCGTGGGCATACTGCCGCTTGAGCTGTAGCACACGGCGGGCAGGAAACCATAGTAGACTTGGGAGAGCAACGGTGCCGGCAGGCCGAGCTGATATCGCGTCTTGAGCGTGTCCAGCGGATAGAGCAGCGTCGTACCGGTGCACGCCGACGCTGCGCCCGCGACTGCGTCGCGAGCCATTTCAGGCCATTCGAGTGGCAGTTGCTGCTTGTAGAAGGCACCCGAACCAAATTTGACGCCCTGGCGAGCGCCGAGCATGAAGACCGTCGGACCGAGCGCGCGGTACAGGTTGCGTAGCCCGCTCAGCATGCCGTGCTCAAAATTGGACAGGAACGTGGTGAGTGCGCCGCCTCCGCGCGCCTGCATCTGAGTCTGAATAGTATTGATTGGCAGCAGCATCGTCGCCTGCACAGTTCCGGCGGCAAAGCTGGCAATGGCTGCGCGATGTGGCGAGCCAGAGAAAGCGTCGTGCGACGAGCCGACGCTCTTGTGTCGGCGCAGCGGGGCGCCGCTAGAGGAGTCGGATGCCATACCCCCACTGTGAGCACGAGACCGGAAGATGCAAGATTCGTCGTTCGGTTTCGTTGCGGAATGACTCGAAAAGGGTCAACAATACTCGTAACAGCTCATGGAAATCTCGTGGTCGTCGAGGGGCAGAGACACACCCACTAGGTCCACTGATACACATTACACTGTCCACCTATGATGCTACGTTTATAGGGCACATGCAAGGTGTCTCATAGCTACGTAGTGCTGGGCGGCTAAAACTTGTATCTGTCCAATGTGAGCGTCGCCTTTGCCATTGCCTCCATGTTCCTTTGCATCCTCAAGCCCGCCGCCGCTGGTGTGCCGGCACCAACACGAGCGACGCGCAGAGATGCCGCCTTCTTGTCGTCGGCACGGCCTGTCGTGGCCGCCGCGTAGTGGTTCCCGTCCGGCGTCTCGAGGAATGAGGTCGTCACTGGTGGCGCGGACCATGGCGCTGGTGCTGGCTTGGCCCCTGCTGGCCTGGGCGAGGCTGGCGATCTCGTCGATCTCGTCGACTTCGGTGGCGGCGACAGCCGCGGCGGCGGCGGTGACGGCGCTGTCGCGGCTGGCGGTGGTACGGGCGGCGCGCGGCGCGGCTGGTCCAATTTAAGTTCCAAATTCGTAGGCGCCATTGCAAGCACCTCCCGGGAATCCCAAACTTTGAGAGGCCCCATGGCAGGCCCCATGGCAGGCCCCATGGCAGGCACCTCGCGTGCATCCCACACCTTTCGCGCGGGCGTGTTCTTGGGCGGATCCCACCTCCGTTGTTTCCAAGCGTTCTGCTGCGCCGCGAAGGCAGCTCGACCAGTAGTGGCCGGTGCGCGCCCGTGCGCCTCTTCATCTTCCGCCGCCGTCGGCCCGCCCCTGTCACGCCGCGGGGGCGCTTCGCGATGTGGAGCAGGCGCCGCCGCGGCCGGCGTCCCATCGGGCAAGCTGCTCGGCCCTTGCCGAAACCCATCGGGCAAGCTGCTCGGCCCTTGCCGAAACATTCGCTGCTGCGTGAAGAGCTGTTGCTGGCGCAGATGCTGCCCGCGGTACGCCTCGTACCGCGCTTGCACTTGCTCCTCCGACAGCCCGAGCACCACCGTCGGGCGCACGGGCGGCCCTAGCAGCTCCTCCTGCGCCAGATTCACCTCGTACAGATCAAACTCGGCTATCCGACGCATCTTGGAATCCATCTCCAGCAGCTCGAGCTCACCAGAACCGTCCGCATCCCACGAGTCGAAGACGGCGTCGCACGCGGGGCGCAGCGAGAGTGGGCACACGCCCAGCGCGATCAGGCCGCGCGTAAACTCCCCCCGGCTCACATGGCCGTCGCGGTTCTTGTCCATCTGGGCGAAGAGGTCGACGACCCTCGTCAAGTTCATCGCGAGGGCCTTCTTGACACGCTCCTCCATCACGACGGACGAGGCCTTGTAAGGGTCGTCGAACGGCAGTGGCTTTTTAAGCGCCTTCTCGGCGAATTGCACCCTGGCTGGCGCCGGTAGTGTGCCGCTCGCAGAAGGAGCTGCCGACGGGGCCTCGATCTGCCCAGATCGGAAGTCAGCGCGTGCGGTCGCCGGACTCGTCGAGACGGCCACAGGCGCGCACGCCAGCGCCGATGGCCTCGCCGAGATCGGTGCAGCCGAACTCGGTCGCTGATTGCGGGGCGGCTCGATCTTGCTCCGCGTGGCGGCTCGACTTGGCTGAGCGGGCGCCGAGCTCGGTCGCTGGTGCTGGTGCTGGTGCTGGTGCTGGTGCTTGTGCTGCAGTTGGTCGGCTAGCGAGGAAGCGATGGCCAAGTCAGACGCGTTCCCCAAGAGGAAACGACCGTTTGAAGCGGCTGCTGCGTGCGCTTTCGCGAGCAGCGCCACTTCCTCGCGAGCCACCTCCGCTGCCTCCGCAAGCCGTGAGAGAGCGGCATCGTGGGCGTTGATGGCCGCCGTCTCCCGCGCCTCCTCGTCAACGAATATGAAGGGTTTGTTCTTATTCGTCCGTCGTCCAAAATCCTTCCAAACCTTCTCATACGGGCCCGCGAGCAGCGAGGTGTTCGGAATCGCCTTGGGCTGGCGCGGCTCCGAGCAAACCGACGCCATCCCCAAGCGTCGCAGGAAAACGGGATGCGTGATGAGGGGCCTCATCACCCAATTTTCACGTAGACGTTCACACCGTACTCTAGGGAGGCGCTCGACCGCCGTGGTCACCCGCGGGACACACAACCGTCCAGGTACGTGAGGATGCGCGTGGCGACGCGCTCGTCGTCGAGCCCCTTGAAATACCTGAAGTCGAGATGCAGCGCGCCACGCACGTTCTCGGCGAGCAGCGCGGCGGCGTGCGGCAGCGCCTCCAAGGCCTTGAGTGGCGTCATGTACGTGCGCACTGTGAAGAGCACGAAGGCCTCGTGGCGCGGCAGCCGTCGGAGGGTCTGGTACTCCGTCTTGAGGTAGATCGCCTCGCCCGCGCCGCGTGCGTCGATGCGGCGCACCGCGCCATCGGCGCCATCCCACTCGGTGACGGGCGCGGCTGGGAAGATGCGCGCGCGCTTCTCCAAGTTGAGCAGGTACCGGTCCGGGTGTGGCGCCATGCTGCCTGTAAAGCTAAACGTCCAATTCGTCCGCCACATCGGCGAGCCCGTCTTGAGTGAGGCCAGCGCGCGAGAGACGGGCTTGTGCAGGTCGCGCTCGTAGTTGCCCACCTTTTCGTGCAGTCGGGCCATCGAGTGGCGCTGCGAGGTGCGCTTGGGCAAGTCGCCGAAGCTGAAAGCGACCGCGGCCGCGGCCATGCGGTACTCTGGCTCGGCGCCCTCGGCCTCTCCGCCGCTCCGCTGCATCAGCACGAGATCCTCTTGCACAAGCCGCGCCGCCGCCTCCAGCGGGCCCTCGCACGCGGCGGCATCGACCTCGCGTTCGTAGCCGTTGACGGCCACGCCCATGCACGTCTGGCTCCGCCGCACGTAGTGCTCCGGGTAGCGCAGTGCCAGGTGCTCGTACACGAGCTGCCGCACCTCCTCCTGCGCGCCGAGGCTCGCCGCGTCCGAGATCTGAAGCACCTCGGGCCTGCGCGACTGCGTGCTGAGCGCGAGCTCCTTCGCACCCATCTGCTCCGCAAAGGTCTCGGGATCGACGAGGAGCCAATCACGCAGGTCCAGCCCGTGCATGCCAGGGTGGAGTTTGGGCCCATTCTTGGTCTCCACGACGCTTCGCGTGATGCCCGACGCTAGCCAGCCAACGCCCTGTGGCAGCAACGTGTGCAGATGAGGCGCCGCCAAGTGCGTGGCACGTTGCGGTTTGGGGTGCGATCCGGGCAGTCCCGACAGGCGACGGCAGAGATGTCGTGAAGGCCGCATGCGATCGCGATGCGCGCTCACGGCGGCGTCCCGGCGCCGCCGCAGGGTCGCGGCGGGCACGCCCCTCACCGAACGCCGGAGGAGCTCCAGTCGGTCACGCGCGCTCGAAATCGCGGTCAATTTGAGGGGCGATTAAAAATAGACGATATTCAGAAACGTGAACAGACATGTTTTCTCTCCTCCTTACACTCGCTCCAGCCAGCGCGCCTGGGCTCCTCGCGCGCCTTGGGCGTGTCGCGCTCCCCGCGGGCCGTCCGGGCGTGCCCAACACCACTCTCCACTGGCAGGAGCGCTACCTCGACAATTTCGACTATGCCGAGCGACGAACTTTCCGGCAGCGAGTCTTCACCTACGAGGGGTTCTGGTCCAAGGCGCCGACCGCGCCGATCCTCTTTTACTGCGGCAATGAGGCAAGCGTGGAGCTGTACATCAACGCGACCGGGCTCATGTGGGAAAGTGGCGCCAGCATGAACGCACTGCTCGTCTTCGCGGAGCACAGATATTACGGCGAGACGTTGCCGCTGGGGTCGGAGAGCTTCACAAATGCGAGCACGCTGCGCTGGCTGACAATGGAGCAGGCCCTCGCCGACTATGCCGCGGCCATCTACCAGCTCAAGGTCGAGCGCGGCGTCCCGGACGCGCCTGTCGTCGCGCTTGGTGGAAGCTACGGCGGCATGCTCGCTGCGTGGCTCCGCATGCACTACCCCACGTCCGTCGTGGGCGCCATCGCAGCCTCGGCGCCCGTCCTCGCCTTCGACGGGCTGCTCACGCGCACGTATGATGGGAACGCCTACTGGCGCGTCGTCAGCCGCGACGCGAGCACCGATGCTGGGTCGGACCCAGGCTGCTCGCCGGGTGTGCATGCGACCTGGCCGGAGCTCTTCTCCAAAGGGGCGACCGCCGAGGGCCGCACGGCGCTCACGACGACGTTCAAGCTCTGCGCAGGCCTGCAAGGCACCGACGATGTCTCACGCCTCGCGTCCTGGCTCCTCAACCTTTGGGATACCCTTGCGATGGGCAACTTTCCGTACCGGTCCAATTACTTGATTTTCCAGCAAACCGAGGACCCTAGTATCACCTTGCCGCCCTGGCCCTTCCGCGTCGCTTGTGCGGCGTACGCGGGCGCGTCGGCGGCCTCTCCGCCCGAGGAGCTGCTCGCGCGCATGGCCGCCGCCGCAGGCGTACTCTACAACGCGAGCGGGCGCGAGACGTGCTACGACTTGCCCAATGATCCAAACTTTGATGGGATCTGGTGTGCGGAGGACCCACCAGATTGCCCGAGATGGGATCTGGTGTGCGGAGGACCCACCAGATTGCCCGAGAGAGCGCGAGGGGCTCCCTAATGGCCTCCGGTTGCCTCTCTCCCCCTCGCCTCTCTCCCCTTGCCTCACTCCCCCTCGCCTCACTCCCCCTCGCCTCTCTCCCCTCGCCTCACTCCCCTCGCCTCACTCCCCTCGCCTCTCTCCCCTCGTCCCACCCATCCCTTGTCCTCGTGCGTACTTGCAGGGATTACCAGTGGTGCACCGAGCGCCTCCCTCAAGAAACGTACTTCACCATTGATGGCAAGCGGGACATCTTTTGGGATCGACCGGCGAATGCAACCGCCATCGCAGAGCATTGTGAGGCGACGTACGCTGTCGCGCCCAAAGGCAATTGGGTCGCGGCGACGTCCGAGTTTGGTCGTGCCTCCTCCGCGAGCAACATCGTCTTCTCGAACGGAGAGTACGATCCGTGGCGCTCCGGTGGCGTCCTGACGAACCTTTCGGACACGCTGCTCGCGGTCGACATTGCCCAAGGCGCACATCACCTCGACTTGTTCTTCTCCGATCCGGCGGATCCGCCGTCGGTGATTGCGGCCCGTCAGGTGGAGGTCGCAGCGATCCGACGTTGGGTGGGGATGTAATACAACCCCGCCCCAGCTCTCAGGCTCTGTCCGGCTGTCCGCTGCTCTAGGTGTGGTCCGGTCACGAAAAGCAAACTTTCTTTAGGTGGACGCTTAAGGGACCGCGCCTGTATCGGCTCACGCTCACGTGTGTGGACGAGCACGCGCGCACGCTCGCAGCACAGCGCTGCAGCGTGCAGGCCGGACGGTCGCGCACACTGACACTCACAGCCGGCGCGCCACGCGCGTGCCGCGGCGCGCGGGTCCCGTCCGAGGCCCGACTGGCGAGGCGCCAGGGGGTGGCGCGCCCTTGCCCGTGTGATGCGGACTCGAGTGCGGGACCCGACATGGTGGGATGGAGGCTAGATGGAGGCGCGGCGGGATGTGTACTGCCCGCTCCCCAAGCGCGCGCGCCACTGCTGACCTTCACGCATCCCCCTGCCCCTCTTTTCCACGGATCCCGCTCTTACTATTCACAAGGCTCTCATCACGGCTCTTCAACGGCTCTCAACAACTCTCAACGGCTCTCAGACGGACCTTGGCGTCACCTTGGCGGGGCGGTAGCAGTAGTACCCAACAACAAGTAGAGAGCTCAGGCCGATCGGCACGACAACAGCGGCGACAATGGTTCCGACGAAGGATTCCGTTGGCATTGGTGGCAAAGGCTCCGACGACGTCGATGCCGATGTCGGCGGCGGCGACGACGTCGATGTGCGGTAGATCTCGAAGCCGTGCACAATCGTGTCGGCGGTGGCAGAAAGCACGATGTCTGCGCCGCGCGGCCCGCAGCGGCGCCCAAAGAAGCCGTCGGAGATGTTGATTACTATCTCCGCCCACGAGCCCGGCGCTGTGGGGGCCCCGGCGGCGGGCACCTTAGCCCAGGGGACGAGGACCACGGCGGCGGCGGCCAAGGGCACCGTCGCCGCGACGGCGCAGCCGCCGGCAGCGTCGTAGGCCAGCGTGAGCACGCCGCCGCCGGCGTCAAAGTAGACGAGCCTCAGCGTCAGCACGACTCCGCGGGCGGCGGGCAGCGGCAGGCCGCCCCACAGCCGCGTGTCGAGGACAAAAGACATAGCGGTCCGCCCGCTCGCGGCGTGGAAGCCGCGCGCAAAGCGCCCGTAGGGCGCCGCCCGCGGGCCAACGCGCCACCACCCAATGCTCGTCTCGTCGGGCGCGAGCTGCACCGCGAGGGCGTTGCCCCAGTTGCCCGCCGATACGCGCCAGCCAACGTCGTTGAGCGACGCCGGCGAGCGGCTGCCCAGCGGTGGCCTCGTCGCTGCCGCCTCGTCGCCCTGCGCCGCGCCGCGCGCTGCAAACGCCGCCACGATAGCGGCGTTGCGGGCCGTGTTGGTCTGCGAGGCGCCGCCGAAGAGCGCCTCGGGGAAGCGCGCAGTGTCCGCGGCGTCCAGGCCGTCGCGCAGCGCAATAATGGCGCCCGTCCAGGCTGCCGCGGGCGGGCGGATCGAGCCCGCATAGCGGTTGAAGATGGTGTACGCGGGTAGGTTGGCCGGGTCGTCGAGCGCGGGCTGGCTCAGCCCAGGGCGGTCCGTGCCGAACCAGAGGAGCGCGAGCAGGTGCCAGTACTCGCCCCACGTGGGCGCCTCTAGGTAGCCGCCCGTGTTGGAAAAGGGCCACTCTTCGCCCCGGCAGTTGACGCCCTCGGTGTGGCAGATCGCGCCCTTGGTCGCAAAGTCCTCGAGCTCGAAATTGATCTGGTAGCCGTGGCTCGCCGACCTAATGAGGGAGGCCATCAGGGGTCATCAGAGGCCATCAAGGTAATTAGGGAGGAGGCAATCATCGCTCATCAGAGCCGTGGCTCGCCGACCCCGTCTTGATGAGCGACCCGGGGCACACGGCCATGAAAAAGTCGAGCTCTTCGTCATCGCCGTTCCATAGAATCTGCAGCCGCGCCGCGGTCGCGTTGCCCACAAACGTGGCGCAGAGGGCGGGCGCCAGCGCGTGCGTAAAGTTGGTCCACTGCGCCGCGGAAATTTCGAACGAGGCATTCGACGGCCTGCCGTGCCACGGCGTGTTGTCCCCCGTCTGACCGTACATGGCCTGCCCCGACACGATCCGGCGGCGCAGCCGCGTGGGCAGCCGCGCAAGGTAGTCGGCGAACGCGCGCTGCACGCGGAGAAAGAGCGTCTGGTACGTGCTGTCGAGGTAGTAGGGAAAGACGGGCTCGGTGTCGTCTTCGTGCCCCGGATCGGGCGTGATGTTCACGAGCGGCACCGATGCTGCGGGCGGCGCGCGCGCGTACACCCACGCCGGCGCGTCTGGCCCCGTCTGCAGTGCAGCCTGCATATAAAACTCGGCGGCATCCGCCTGCGAAAGCTCCGACGTGACCGAGGACCAGTCGAAGACGCCGTCGGCGGGCTCGACAGTGGACCACTTGATGACGAGATCCGCGCCGATGAGGAAGCCCCGCGCGGTGAGCGAGCGCAGGTCGCCGTGCTGCATCCACACGCCCGAGAGCGCCGCCCGGCCGACTCGCTCCGCGGGCACCATCACGGACGAGTTGCACACGCGCGTGAGAGCTGACGAGAGAGTCGGCGCGTCCCGCAGCAGGGCACAGTCGGGCGAGGCCGCGAGCGAGGCGGACTGGCCCAGCTGCCACGCGGTGCAGTTGGGCAGCGCCGCGGCGCACGCGGCGCAGCACGCCGCCGCGGAGGCCGACTCGGGCGCGGTGCGCGCAAAGGTCCGCAGTGTGCTCAGGGTGTTCGCGCGCAGGCAGACGCCCACTTGCAGCGAGCCGCAAGCGAAGCCGCCGTGCGCCGGCGCCCAGAGCAGCGCTGGCAGCAGCACGGCCGCGGCGGGCAAGCGCCTGAAGCGCCTCCCCTGATTGGCAACCATCGTCTATTATAGAAAGCGCCCAATACGGCGCTTTTCGTGAGAACGAATCGGAGGGGGTCGGGGCGGGCACGCGATCAGGTTGGGGTCCGAGGTCGAAGCCTGCCTAACGCGCGACCCGAACCCGCGAGCTCGGCAGGCCGAAATGCGACACTCGCACATCGGAGTGACCCATTGACACAGGCAGGGCCGCGGCACTTCCTACGAACGAGGGGCCGATGCAGGCTGTGTCGAAAGGCGAAACGCCACTGCACGCTGCGTGCCGCGCGGCGTCACTCGCGACCGTCCGCGAGCTACTAAGCGCATGCGACATCCAACAGCAGCAGGCGCTGACGGACGCGAAGTGCTTCGCGGGCAAGACTCCGCTCATGCTCGCTGCAATGGCGGGCGGGAGCAGTGGCTCAGACAGTGCCAGAGAGGCGGTGGCGTGCGCGCGATTCCTGCTAGCGTGCGGAGCCAATGCGTACGCGCACAGCCAGTCTCGCCGCAGTGCCGCTGACTACGCCAACGAGCACGGTAAGCCTAGGTTGGCCGAGGAGATACAGCGAGTGGCAACCGCACAGCTGCAGGCAGCGGCTATCAACGACGGCACCACAATGAGCCGCAGCAAGGCCGGCGCGCACTGCGCCCTGTGCGGTGACCGGTTAGGCGGGTGCAAGTTCCGTGCGATGCACGAGGCGGTGCGGCGCGGTGAGCAGCGCAACCCTCTCATCTGTCGCTTCTTTCACGACCTCGAGACATGCTATCCGGCCTCAGCGGTGCAGCTGCTGTCCTCGCCGGCGCTGCACTGCCTGAACCGTCGCGGCAAGTTCACGCGCGAGCTGACGGAGGCGCTCGCCATGCTGGCCCAGCTGCGCCGCATCATCGCAAGGGCCGAGGCGCACTCGGACGAAACCGACGAAACCGACGAGCCCGGCGATGCCGGGAGCAGACCCGGGAGCGGCTCGGACGAAACCGACGAAACTGACGAAACCGACGAGCCCGGCGATGCCGGGAGCAGACCCGGGAGCGGCTCGTGGCATGTCATCGATCTGTGCTGCGGCAAGGCCTTCTTCGGCACGCTCGTCGCGGTCCTCTTCCCTTCCTGTTGCGTGCACTGCGTCGACCGGCAGCCTCCCACCTTTTTGCCCCACTTTGCGCTTGCGGGATTGGCAGAGCGCATCGCGTACGTGCAGCTCGACGTGCTCTCGATCGGCTTCGTCAATGAGGTGCGCGCACTCATCGAGGCCAATGGCGGCCGGCGTGTCATCGTGATGGGCATGCACCTGTGCGGCATCCTGGCGCTCCGAGCCATCGACCTAATCAGGCAACTGCCGCGCGTCGAGGCTCTGGTGCTCGCGCCATGCTGCCTGCCCAACGCTGCCCACGCGGAGGACACCCCGCCGAGCGTCTTCGAGCCGAGGGAGCCGCACGCGCAGTACACGCGCTGGTGCGACTTCCTCGAGCGGCGCATTCAGGGCCGCAGCGAGTTGGTTGTAGGCGCGGATTGGCGGCCCGAGGCGTGCCTTGAGTGCAGCCTCGAGTGCAGCGGCTGTAGCCTCTGGTGCACTCGCGAGAGCGAGGCGGCGCTGATCTCCGAGAAGAATACGCTTCTCACCGCCATGCGCGTGCCCTCACTATTGGGGCCGACGGGGCAGCCAACACTTGCCTCAGGGCAGTTTTGACGTCTTTTAGGACCAAGCACGTTGATGTATCTCGATGGTGCAATCTCGGACGAATGGGAACTTTAACAAAAGATTATGTGAACCGTTACCGTACCCGCAACCCGGGTCGTCGTAAACGGTAAAGCACCACCTCTTGTAGATAATAAAAGGGTTCGGACTTTGGATCGACACATACCTAGCACACGCACGCACGTAAAGGTTGGCGCACCTCCCCGAACGAGATGGGCGCTAGAAGGGCGAATGTACCGGTAGCAATGTGTCCCGTGTGTGTCCCGGCTCCCCCCGGTGTCTTTTTACCGGTAGCAATGTACCGGTACTGTACGCGTGTCCCGTGTGTCCCGTGTGTGTCCCGGCTCCCCCCGGTGTCTTTTTACCGGTACTGTACCGTCCGCGTGTTCCGTGTGTCTCGTGAGTGTCCCGGCTCCCCCCGGTGTCTTTTTACCGGTACTGTACCTCGAGCTTATCGGGGGTTCCGGCCGCACCGCCGGCCGTTACGCGTCTGCCGCACGCGCCTTCATTTCGCCGACCGCCTTCGAGCAGGCGCGGGGAGGCGCTCTGGAAGCGGGCGGAGGCAGGGTCGGGTTTGCTGGGGGCGGCCTCTTCTGAGTCGGCCGCGGGGAGCGGTCGGCTTCGGGCTTGCGGCTGTTGAGTCGGCCGCGGCTTCGGTCGTCGCGCTGACGAGTGACGTGCGGGGTGTGTGTTGTTGGTGGGTTTGGTTGGTTGTGAGATTCGTCTGTGTGCCTTTGTGCGTCCGCGTGTTCCGTGTGTCTCGTGTGTGTCCCGGCTCCCCCCGGTGTCTTTTTACCGGTACTGTACCAGGTTTGGTACTGTACACAATACTTGGAGTTTTGTACCAGTAATGGACGCCGCCGACGCCGTCGCCATCGCCGTCGTCGTGCCTGGTGGGTTCGGCGGCTTCTTCCAGCGGCAGTTGCGCGGATGCGATCACATCCTCGCCGGTGCACAGCAAGGAGAGGCTGCCGTCGATATCCTGCTCATCTCAAACGGCGACACGATAGAGTGGCTACGGACGGCCGACGACGCGCCGCCGGTCGTGGCCGTCATGGCGGTCGTGGCATGGTCGGAGAGCGCATCCTCGGAGCACGACTTGGCGGCCAAGGTTGAGGGCAGCAAGAGTTGGGATACGGCCTTGCGTCTCTTTCGCCAATGGCGAGAGCCCGGCTTTGGAGCGGAAGAAGCGCCAAGCTTCCGTGTGACCGCGCTGAGAGACAAGGCCCTTGCACAGCCCCGTGTGAACGACGTGGCTAGCGCCGTCGCGGGAGGCATCCATCGCCGCTGGGGCTGGCCGGTCTCGATGACCAACTACGCCCTCGAGGTCTGCGCGCTCTGGCTGGGACGCGGCGTAGCGCTCGCTGGTCTACCGCTCACTCCTGGCTGGCACGCGTGCGAGCGCACGTCCAAAGGATGCTTCTTCCCGGCTGAGTGCCGCTTGACGCAGACAGCCGACGGTGGTGCGTACGACCACGCCCAGCCGCGCCTGCGGCCGAGCGCCTGCCACGGCCTGCTTCTGGCCGCCTCGCTGCAGCGCTGCGAGCTGCTCCTCGATCCGATGTGTGGAGTCGGTTCCATCCCGGCGGAGGCCCTTCGCCGATTTGGCGCCTCGTTTGTGCTCGGCGGCGATAGCTGCGCCCATGCCGTCAAGGACGCGGCGCGCTGCGTCCGCACGAGCGGCCTCGACACGGCGCACTGGGACGTTCGGCAGCTGCCCCTGCGCTCCGGCGTCGCTGATCGGTTAGTCGTCGACATGCCCTGGGGCAACCGGGGCAAAGGGACCCTCAACCAGGCTACCCTGCATGCGGCACTGGTCGAGATCGGCAGGGTGCTCACCGAGGGTGGCACGGCTGTGCTGCTGCTGCTGCGGGCTGCCGCCGCCCGCATCTCACGCCTCGATTGCAGGCCACTCCGTTTACTCGACGTGCATCTGGTGAGCGTCGGCGGGTGGCCGGTCGCGATCGCACGTCTCCAAAAGGCGAGCGCTGCGCACGCCGCCGCTCAGGACGACACCAAGGCAGCGGGTGACGCCACGCCAGATGCAAGCACCCAGCAGTTGTCACCGGCGCCGTCGTTGCCGCCGCCACCCGAGCAGCCGTTGGCGTTGCCGCAGCCGTTGGTACCGCCCCTATGCTCCGTCTCGACCTCTGTGAGCCGCTGCTGTGGCGCCGTGCGTGTGAGCGAGGGACACGTGGCTTACCCACTCGGCGAGCTGCTCGTCGCAGCGCTGCCGTCCCTGGTGCGCTCCATCTCGAATGCGCGGCGCATCGTGAGTCATCGGCGCGTGTGTCTCGAATCGCACCCTGGCCGACGGCTGCACTGGCAGAGCAAGGTGGGCATCGGCGAGGTGCTCATCGTGCGACCGCACACGGCCAAGTACCTACCACTGGAGACGCTGCGCGCCTACTATGCCAAGGAGCCGCTCACGGTGCTGTGGGAAACGTGCGAGTGGCTCGCCGTCCTCAAGCCTTCGAGCAGCGTCGGCGTGCTTCACGGGAGCCGCTCCCTCGCGAACTCTATCATTGGCTTGCAGTGTGAGAGGCAGCGCGCGAGGCAGCAGCACGAGATGGGGCACGAGGCGGTGGCGTTTGGGCCTGCGGCGATGCCCAAGGACACGACGCCGGAAGCGCCGGCTGCTGTCCCCCAGCCTGCATGCACAGCCTGCATTCGTTCACAGCCTGCATTAGTGGCCGAGCCCGCCACCGAGCTCGCCACGTGTGCCCTTGCCGAGGGGGCGCCGCCCGACGAAACCGACGAAACCGACGGACGCGCCGAGGAGGCGCCGCCCGACGAAACCGACGAAACCGACGGACACGCCGAGGAGGCGCCGCCCGACGAAACCGACGAAACCGACGGACGCGCCGAGGAGGCGCCGCCCGACGAAACCGACGAAACCGACGGACGCGCCGAGGAGGCGCCGCCGTGGTCGGTCGGCTATGACGGCGATGCTCGTGTGGGTGGCGCGTGGCTGGTGGCGAAGACGCCGAGGGCTGCCCTCGCCCTGCTCCTCCAGCCATCGATGGTGCAGCTCGAGTGGCGGGCGGTCTTCCGCGGCGCGCCTGCCGTTGGCACGATGGAGTTGTGGGGCCTCACGGCAGTCCAGCTCGTGCGCACGGGGCGCTCGGTCCGTTTCGTCCAAATGACCGAGGCATCCTTCCGCACGAGTGGACCGGAGATGAGCGTGTGGCGTTCGGCAGCCGCGGCCGCGGGCCACCCGGTCATCGGTGACTCCGCGGACTGCTGCGACCCGCACTCCAAGTCAGCCTGCCTCTGGGTGTGCGACGTGCACATCGAGAGGTCAGCTGACAGCAGCAGCGGGGTGTCCGTGCCCGGCGCGCTCCCTCCCGCTCGGTTTGATCGGTTGTTTGAGCGGGAGGAGCAGGTGGCCGACCAGGCGGCACGAGGCGTGCTCAAGCCCGAGTACCTCCGCTCTCTGCTGAAACTGCGGCCGTGCACGTGAGTACACTGAGTAGCACGGCTGGCCGCGGCTGGCGCGTGCCGCTGTGGAGGAGCCCGCGTACGGAGTCACGTACGGACGGCGGAGCTTGTTCTCGTCAAGTCTCATTAGAATTTTATCAGAAGATATTCACGGAAAGAGACAACATCGATTTCATACGAGGTGAATCTACGATCCGATGCGGCCCGGGGGCGGATCCGAGGTCACGATCGACGATGTTATCTGAATTGTTGGTAGCGTTACGGTTAGCTTGGTCAGTTACAAATCTCTCTCTTATCTGATTTGACTCTTGAGAGACTTCCGTCGGAGCGAACAAGACTTGATGCAAGTTGCCAAGTTTCTGATTGATGCACCAACTTGAAGCCCTGCAATCTACATGTACATATCGGCTAAACATGCAATTAATTGTATCGGTCACGCGCGGTGCACAACGAGTTTTGTTTACGGCGCGGAGCGTCCCTGGTCGACGGTGTGGCGTTGATGTCGTCCCGCGTCCCGCTAACCGAGCGAGTGGCGGCGACCTTGAAGCGCCAAGCCCAGGAGCGATGCGATTTCGATGAGCGCCATGCCAAGGAGCTCCATGAGCTCACTGACTCTGGCATGTGCGCTGACGATTGTGAGGCCGTCCGGCCGGCGATGCCAAGCCTAGTGCAGCTGCTCAAGCTTAGCGGTGGAGCCTCAGTGGCTGCATCGACCCTGCTCAGACTCTCCCGCACCAGCGATACTGCCCGTGATGCCATCCGAGAGGCTGGTGCCATCCCGCCGCTCGTGGCGTTGCTGCATGCGGGGGCTGAGTCGAAGGCGGCGGAGAATGCGGCTGGCGCGTTGGGGAACCTCGCCATCAACCCCACCAACCAAGACGGCATCCGAGAGGCGGGCGCCATCCCGCCGCTCGTGGCGTTGTGCATGCGGAGGCTGAGTCAAAGGCGGCGGAGAATGCGGCTGGCGCGTTGTGGAACATCGCCGGCGACAACCGCACCAACCAAGACGCCATCCGAGAGGCGGGCGCCATCCCGCCGCTCGTGGCGTTGCTGCATGCGGGAGCTGAGTCAAAGGCGGCGAAGAATGCGGCTGGCGCGTTGGGGAACCTCGCCATCAACCCCACCAGCCTCGACGCCATCCGGGAGGCGGGCGCCATCTCGCCGCTCGTGGCGTTACTGCATGCGGGGGCTGAGTCGAAGGCGGCGAAGATTGCGGCTGGCGCGTTGAGGAACATCGCCGGCGACAACCGCACCAACCAAGACGCCATCCGAGAGGCGGGCGCCATCCCGCCGCTTGTGGCGTTGCTGCATGCGGGGGCTGAGTCGAAGGCGGCGAAGAATGCGGCTGACGCGTTGTGGATCCTCGCCCGCGACAACCGCACCAACCAAGACGGCATCCGAGAGGCGGGCGCCATCCCGCCGCTCGTGACGTTGCTGCATGCGGGAGCTGAGTCGGAGGCGGCGGAGAATGCAGCACTTTCACTGCGCGTCCTCGCATGTAACCCCACCTGCAGCGATGCCATCCTTGCCGCCGTCGTCAACGCCGCTGCGCCTCTCCACGCCTTCTCTAAGCTGCAGCGCAAGCTCTGTTCAGTCGCGACGGCGCGGCTCCATCGTGCCGAGGCTGGTGAGACCCTTGTTGCGTTGGAGGCGGCGCTGGCAACGGCGGCGGCCGTCGGCGCGGCGGACGAGGCGGTGACGGAGCGCGTGCGCTCGCGGCTTGACGAGCTGCAGACGGCGGCGGCACGGCGCGCACGGCGCGAGTCTGTCGGGCTGAACGTGCCGCTGCCTGCCGACTTCACATGCCCGATCACCTACGACAAGATGAAGGACCCAGTCGTCGCGTCCGATGGCCATTCCTACGAGCGCAGCGCGATTGAGGAGATCCTCCGCGGCCCGCACCCGCTCAGCCCGCTCACGCGCGCGACGCTCGGTACGACGCTGGTGCCAAACCTCAACCTGCGGCGGCGCATCGAGGACCACGAGGCAGAGCTCGATCGGATGGCCGAGCAGATGGCGGCACGATTGGCCACTGCCGTCGCTGAGGCGGAATCGGCAGCCAACGTGAAGGAGGCGGCTGCCAACGCGAAGGAGGCGGCTGCCGAGGCGAAGGAGGCGGCTGCCTACGCGAAGGAGGCAGCTGCCAACGCGAAGGAGGCGGCTGCCAGCGCGGAGATTGAGGCGTTGCGCAAGCAGCTCGCCGACGCCAAGAAGCGCGTTCGGACCGAGGATGATCACACGGAAGAGCCATGGGAAGAGCAGGATCCACCCGCACCCAAGCGACGCGCGCCATCATCACGGCGCTCCACGGGAAGTGGCGCTGGTGGCAGCGCATAAGGGGTTATGGGCGCTCTTGTGTTTCTTGCCGAGTCCCGAGAGAGTCCCGTCCGACGGAGTCGGCACCTGCGACAACGTTCTTGTAGATCATCAACACTTCAACAGGCATGATCAATGTGGTGCGCTGCCACACTACCTTGCGCGCGCGACTTTGACGCGCGACTCGACGGAACGGCTGTGGTGCGTGTGGACCGTCCCGGCGCTATAAGAGGTACCACATACGGCATCCACTCGGTTTGAACCGTTTGAACCGTGTAGTGCACGTTCCTTTACAAATGTATCACAGATCGCTGATCGGATCCGATCGCGGACCGGTAAACCGGACCGACCGGACCGAACCACACGCCGAACGTCGGATCCCGTCATCGTAACGATAATCTCAAATCGTATGTACAGGTCGCGGGTCGTGGCCGCACGGAATGCACAGGCGGAACTTGAGGCGCGATCGTTTCCGATCGTTCTCAGCCGAGCGACCAGCGACGTTCGACTCCAGCGACGCTGCGTATACGCAGGGACGCGACGAACGTCATGCGTACCGTACGACACACCACACTCGACCAGTCATCATCTTCTTCGATCATCTGTTCAGGCGAGCATTGCACATGCTATGATCTGTAAGTAGATCATAAAGTAGAGAGGTCGGGGGGAGGACGTACCAGTTGGAGTCTCCACCGTGCACCAGATACCATGCCGTCGCCACTGACCGCGCGCCCTCTCCGCCACAGCCACTGCCGCTACCGCCGCTGCCACCACCGCGATTAGCCATGACTCCCTGATTACTTCCACCATTGCCCGCGTTGTTCGCGCCTGTTCACAGCCCGCCGGTTCACAGCCGGTCCCGCTCGAGACTCCGCCCCCGCTGCGCCTCCTTGTGTCTCCTTGTGGCCATCTAGGAGACGCTCACGTCGGCCTGCCCTTCTAGGGCGATACGCTTCGTCGCGCCGGGCTGCCCGAGCTCATTAGGACGCTTCGTCATAATGGCGTTTCGTCATTAGGACGCCCTTCTAGGGCGATGGAGGACGCTTCGTCATAATGACGTTTCGTCATTAGGACGCCCTTCTAGAGCGATGGAGGACGCTTCGTCGCGCCGGGCGCCGGCCCGAGCTGCACCACGATCAGGGTGGTGTCGTCGCCGCTCGGCTTCTTCTTCATCTCCTTAACGAGCTCATTGCACACCTAATGAGGGAGCCAATCCGTGCAATGAGTGCCCATCGTCTGGGGCGGCATATGGGTGGGGGAGGGGGCAGCGGGGGTGGGGTGGGGGCGCCACCCGGCGTCACTCGCCAGCGCACCTTTTGGGCAGTGCCAGTCATCTTGCACACAATCTTGGCGATGGCCTTGTTCGAGAGCGCGTCGAAGACTCCGTCCGAGCCGATGACTAAGTACTTGTCGTCCTCCGTCAACTCGACTTCGGTCACCTCGGGGACTGCGGAGAGCCCTGGGCCCATGTCCTACAGAGACCACCAGAGACCAACCAGAAGCCATCAGAGACCACCAGAGGCCATCAGGGCGGCCCATATCCCACAGAGAGAGGTAGTTCGAGCGCTCAGAGACAATCAGATACCATCAGATGCCATCAGATGCCATCCATGGCACTCAGACGCAATCACCTTCCACGGGAAGTCGCCGAGGGTGCGCGAGGGCATCAGGGCGCCCCAGACTCGGCCATCCTTGATCTCGCCACCCGCCTTGAGGATGCGGCTATTCTCCTTCGATTCGGTCGCTCGGTGGTCGGTAGTGAGCTGCACGCATTCCTTCGCGTGCCCCTCGGGACGCAGCAGCAGCGCGCGACAGTCGCCCGTCCACCCGACGATCAGACGGTGGCCACGCACCTGCATGCAATGAGGGACACAATCAGCATGCAATCATGGATCGCCAGTCCACCCGACAATCAGACGGTGGCCACGCACCACGGCCGCGCACGCGCACGTGCCCGACTTCTCCTCCGGAGTGGCCACGTAGATTTGACGAAGCTCGGCCTCGATGAGGCCGAAGGCGGCCTCGAGCGCGCTCTTGGGCGATGCTCGCCACAGCGCGAGGTCGTGCGCGAGTAGCAGGTGCAGCCGCGACGAGGCATGCGTCGCGCATCGAGAGCCTCCGTGCCCGTCGTACACCCCAAAAAAGGCATGGGCTGGCGGGGTGCTTCCGACCGGTGGCGCGCCGTCGTTCAGAGGCTTTGGCCCATCCGAGCCGATCTTGGACTCGAAACCTCGCGCGCGCGCCGCCTCGAGCTCGGCGTTCAGATCGCCGACGCTCGTGTGCCGATCCTCATTCGGATGCTGCTTGTGCTCGCCTGATGAGGGAGGTCATCAGAGGGCATCAGAGGTCATCAGAGGGCATTCGGAGGTCATCAGAGGGCATCAGAGGTCATCAGAGGTCATCAAGGCCATCAGAGGTCATCAGAGGCCATCAGAGGTCATCAGAGGTCATCAGAGGTCATCAGAGGCCATCAGAGGTCATCAGAGGCCATCAGAGGTCACCAGAGGTCATCAGAGGGCATCAGAGGTCATCAGAGGCCATCAGAGGCCATCAGAGGGGCACTCGGTGGCATTCCGCGCGTTCCTGATGAGCGAGGCCATCAGGCGCAATCAGAGCCCATCAGAGGCCACCACCTTGCTTCGAGTAGACGGCGAAGTTAAGGCCCGTGATCGGCTCCCGCGCCGCAACGTCCGCCTCCTCCGAGCCCCACCAGACCACTGGCTTCGGCGGCGGCGCGGCGGGCACTGGAGGGGCAGCAGCAGCAGCAGCAGCAGCAGCAGCAGCAGCAGCCACGGCGGGGATCGCGTCGCCGCCACCTCCGGCCTTGTCACGTGTAGAGCGTGCCAAGAGCACCTCCGCGGCCGCCTTCTTCTTGGCCGCCGCCTCGGCGGCCGCGGCTTTGGCGGCCAGCGCAGCCGTCTCCGCCGCTGCCCGCGCATACGCCGCCTCGGCCACGGCTATGGCCTCGTCGTCGTCCTCGTCCTCGTCCTCCTCGTCGTCCTCGTCCTCGTCCTCGTCCTCCTCCTCGTCCTCCATCATCAGTGCGGCATACGTCGTGCCAGCCTTTTTCATCGTGCTCGCCATCTTCGCCTTCTTTGCCGCCACGGCGGCCTCCGCCTCCTCCTTCGCCTTGAGCTTCGCGCGCGCTGCTTCCTCGATCGCCGCCGCCTCGGCCTTCGCCTCCGCCTCCGCCTCCGCCTTCTTTGCCGCCTCCATTGCCAACTTCGCGCGCTTGGCCGCCGCTTGCCGCTCCTTCTCCGCCAGCGCCTCGGCCTCCCGCGCCGCGATGGCCTCCGCTTCCACCTTTCGCGCTGTCGCGAGCGCCTCTGCCTCGGCCTCCCTCTCGGCGAGAGCCTTACGCGCTGTCGCGAGCGCCTCTGCAGTCGAGGCGTCCATCTCCAGAGCCGTTGGGGCGTCAGAATCGAGCTCGTTCGTCGCACCGCCCCCCCCTTTGCTCTTTTTGGGCTTGCCTCCCTTGGCGCCGTCTTGGGCCCCCTTGCCTCCCTTGCCGCCCTTTTTGGCGCCGCCCTCGTCGCCGCCCTCGCCGCCGCCGCCGCCGCCGCCGCCGCCGCCGCCGCCGCCGCCTCCGCCGCCGCCGAAAACGCCGCCATTGCCAGTGCCGCGGGACTTGCTGCCAAGACGTGGGGAGACCGTCGTGGCCCCGCCCTTGCCTTCACCGCCGCGGCCCCTGCCGCCGCCGCCGCCGCGACCGCGGCCGCCGCCGCCGCCGCCGCCGGCGCCCACTTCCTTGGTCGATTCCTCCAAGGCCCAACGCATTTGCACGTCCTCAGAGAGGGCCTCGGGCAGCGTCGTCTCGGGCGCTCCTCCCAGCTTGGGCGAATAGTGCAGCGTCGTCTCGGGCGCTCCTCCCAGTTTGGGCGAATAGTGCAGCGTCGTCTCGGGCGCTCCTCCCAGCTTGGGCGAATAGGGCGTGGCGCTCGCTTTGAATCGTGACGAGGGCGACGGGGGGGAGGGCGCGCCGTGCTGGGCGACCGTGCCGATGGGCGCCGTCCCGAGCGCGCGGTGCTGGGCGATCGTGCCGATGGGCGCCGTCCCGAGCGCCTCGCCATGGAGGAGGACGGAGGCGACCCTCGGAGCGCCCACGGCGGCGCTCTTCGGCGTCAGCCCCACCCCGGGCGGCAGCGTGCGCACGGGCGCCGTGCTGGGCGGCGGCAGACCGCCGCCGAGCGCCGTGCTGGGCGGCGGCAGACCGCCGCCGAGCGCCGTGCTGGGCGGCGGCAAACCGCCGCCGAGCGCCGTGCTGGGCGGCAACAGACCGCCGCCGAGCGCCGCCGTGGGCGCCGCGAGGGGAGTCTGATGGAGGGCTTCTGGCAGCGCAGTCGGAGGGGGCATCCGCGGCGGCGGCGGCGCGCCGCTCATGGTACGTGGAGAGAGACCAATCATGGCTGACAGCGCCGCCGTCGCCGCCGTCGCCGCCATCGCTGCCGTCGCCGACTCCTCCAGCGGAGGCGCCCGTGGCGACGCCGCGAGAGCCGCGGGCGAGATGGGCGCCGAGATGGGCGCCGGCTGCGTGGGCGCCCTCGCGGCAGTGGACCCGGGGCGGGGCGCGCGCGCAAGCGAAACGGGCGCGCCCGCCACTTCGGTGTCTGCCGGGGTTGGCAGGGGGGCAGCGCCCGCCAGCCCGCCCCCGCCCTTGCCACCTCCCTTGCCCCCCTTCTCCCTGGGCTTCTCCTTCTTAGGAAAGCCGGACGCCGTGCCGGGCGCCGTGCCGAGCGCCGTGCCGAGCGCCATACCAAGCGCCGTGCCGAGCGCCACGCCGGGCGCCGTGCCGAGCGCCGATCCACGCGGCTCGACCTCGCCCTCCGAGGTCGACGTCGTCCTAATTAGGGTCGGAGCGGAGTCCGATGCGCTCAGGAAGGCGCCGAGGCCGCGCCCGCCCCCCTTACCCGACCTCGTGATCTCCCCTCTCGAGATCTCCCCTCCCGCGCCCCTGAACGGCGCAGGAGCACCCGTGCTGGCCACCGCTGGAGTCATCGACGCCGGTGGCGCCGCCGGCACCGCTGCCACCGGCACCGCTGCCGCCATGGATGGTTTGGCGGGGTGCGGCGGCGCTGCAGGCGGGGTGGTTTCGCGAGGTGGTTTCGCGGGGTGCGGCGGCGCTGCAGCCGGCTCCTCAACAGTGCTCTGCCGGACGATCTGGCCCTGTCCAATACGCGCGGCCGCCGCGAGCAGCGCGGGCGACATCGTTGGACGCGGCCTGTCGGCTCCCGGCTTGGGGGCCGTCGTCGTCGTCGTCGTCGGCGGCTGCGGCTGTGCAGGCACCGTCGGCTGGGGTATACTCTCAGGGGCTGCGGGCTGCTGCTGCTGCTGCTGCTGCTGCTGCTGCTTGGGCTGCTGCTTGGGCTGCTTGGGTGGCTTATGCTGCTTCTCTTGCTGCGGTGGCTGCTGCTCCTTTGGGGGCACCACCGGCTGGGGTATACTCTCGACAGCTGCGGGCAGCTGCTGCTTCTGCTGGCCACCGACACCGAGGAGCGCCCGGAGGTTGGATGAGGCCACTTCCGACGAAGCGGGCGGGCCGCTCCTACTGCTCTGCACTGCAGGCGGGTCGTCGGGCGTGCTTTGCATGACGATCTGGCCCTGGCCCGCGCGTGCTGCTGCTGCGAGCAGCGCTGGGGACATGACGGTCGCGCCGCCGCCCCGGCCGCCGCCGCGGCCGCGGCCGAGCGGGACCGAAGTGCGGCCACGGCCATGCTGGCGTGCCTGCTCGGTAGGTATACTCTCAACCGTCGCGTCCGCCATCTGCAAAGGCCCCTTGCTGTCTTGCGACATTGCGCGCTCTTGCGACAGCTCTCGCGACGGCGTCGGGAACCTCGCAACTTGGAAAAAAAAATCTCGCAAGTAACGCGTTCGCGCGGGTGTTTCTCATCTGCGGACTCTGCGTGATGAGGGCCTTTAATCATGAGGAGACACATCTCGGTTTCGCGTGGGAATCTTAAGTGGCGAATATTGGCGTGTTTTCTCAGCAAGTCTTGGCGCTTCAATCTACACGCCACTGACATGCCGGTGTTGCCAATTGTCGTGGCCCTAGTGGGTTTCCACACCATGCTGCGCGCACCCAGCTCCCCGCTGCAGCGCAGCTCCGTCGTGCGCCTCGACGGCGCAGATGAAGGCCGTGCCATCGACGCAGTCAAACAGGCCAAGACTGCCGCCATGAGCCCGAAAGACGCCGAGCCTGCCGCGGGCCAAAAGGCGCAGAGCGCGGGGTTCGACAACCTTCCGCCGTGCAGCATCAAGGTGATCGGCGTTGGCGGTGGCGGCGGAAACACCGTCAACCGCATGGTCAGCTTCGGCGCGGACAAATTCATCAAGTTTGTGGCGATCAACACCGACATGCAGGCGCTCGCAACGTCAGCAGCGGACGTGCGCGTGCAGATCGGCGACGACGGCGGGCGCGGCCTGGGCGCCGGTGGTATCCCCGCCGTCGGGCGCGCTTCGGCCAAGGCGGCGGAGGAGGACCTGTGGCCCCTCGTCGCTGGCACGGACATGGTGTTCGTCACGGCTGGCATGGGTGGCGGCACGGGCTCGGGCGCGGCGCCGGTGGTTGCGGAGCTCGCCAAGGCGGCGGGGTGCCTGACCGTCGGCATCGTGACCAAACCCTTCTCTTTCGAGGGCAAGCGGCGCATGACGCAGGCGCAGGAGGCCATCGCGACGTTGCAGGAGCACGTGGACATTCTCGTGACTGTCTCGAACGACAAGCTGCTCGAGATCGTGCCCGAGGGCATGCCGCTCAACGAGGCGTTCGCGATCGCAGACGAGATCCTCCGCCAGGGCATCATGGGCATCTCCGAGATCATCGCCAAACCCGGCCTGATCAATGTCGATTTTGCCGACGTGCGCGCCGTCATGAGCAACGCAGGGCCGGCGCTCATGGGTATTGGCACGGGCGTGGGTAAGAATCGCGCATATGACGCGGCGGTCGCGGCGGTCTCGTCGCCGCTGCTCGACTTCCCGATCGGTACGCTTAGTGCCCTCTGATGACCCTCTGATGACCCTCTGATGACCCTCTGATGACCCTCTGATGACCCTCTGATGACCCTCTGATGACCCTCTGATGACCCTCTGATGACCCTCTTGGGGGGGCCATCTGATGACCCTCTTTTTTTTGCCATCTGATGGCCCTGTGATGGCACCTTGAGGCCACTAATGGCCACTCTGTCCCCACAGAGCGCGCGAGGGGCGTGATCTTCACCATCACGGCCAACAGCGACATGTCGCTGCAGGAGGTGAACGAGGTCGCAGCGGTCATCTCCAACATCTGTGCTGATGATGCGAATAGTGCGTCATGAGCCCCCCGAATCCGAAGCTTCCACGAAGCTTCCACGAAGCTTCCACGAAGCTCCCACACGGCCACTCCCGCCCACGACGGGGCCGCGAGCACGCGCGCCCACGACGGCGCCCAGTCTCCACAGGGCCTACACGCCCACGATGGCGCCCCCCCCCTCACTCATGGCCGACGTGTGGCCCCTCGCGTTGGCAGTTATCTTCGGCACGACGGTTGACGAATCCTACGGGGACGAGATGGCGGTGACGGTCGTGGCGACGAGCTTCGACTCGACCGAGGCGCGCGCGCGATTGACGAACCCTGCATGACGAACCCGGGCTCCACCTCGATTGACGAACCCTCCTCCTCGCATCAGACACGCCCTTCCCACCCCTGCCCGCCCACCCCTCTCCTCCCCCCGCCCTGTGCTCATTCGCGCAGCGCCGCGCCCGCCCCGACAAAAAGTAGGTTGCCAAAATGAACGCGCCACCCGAGCCGCCGCCGCCAACCGGGCGGAGCATGCCGCGCGACCCTTATGTGCCGCCCGCGCCGCAGACGCGTGCGCCCAAATTTTGGGGGCGCTTCTGAGGCGGCGCGGAAGCGCATGCCGAGAGCCGGCACGGCGTGAGAAGAGGAAGGAGAAAGAGATCCGGATGGAAAGCTCAAAGCACACAGTGGCCGCGGCACACGGCGCTCTCGGTCTCCCCCCCTTGGCGGCACCACCTCACTCTGGTACGCCGATTAGAGAGGGGCATCAGACTCTCAGCGAAAACCCTTGGAAGAAAAGGGTAAGTGGCCGAAAAGGCGAGCTCGAGTGGAAATGCCGAAACAGAGGTTTCGCGGTTCGCGAAGCTCGAGCTCGCGATCGCCTTTTGCACGGAAAAAACAGCCTTCGTGAGCAAGATGGCCTCAGCTGATGGCAAGGAAGCCACCGAGCGCTCGGACTTGTCGTGTGCCGCTGGCTGCGGCTTCTTCGGCAGCGCCCACACTGGCGGCATGTGCTCCAAGTGCTACAAGGAGACGATAAGCAAGAACGGGCTTGCTGCTGCTGCGCAGCCACGGGTGACTGCCACGCCCACGCCGCCCCCGCCCGCGCCCGCGCCAGCGCCAGAGGTGGCCATCCCCGCGCCGGAGGAGCCGGCGGCGCCCCAAACAGCTGCCAAGGAGGCCTCGCCGGTGCCGGCTGTGTCGCCGGCAGCGGCTGAGCCGGCCAAGTTCATCGAGGCGGTCTCCATTCTAGAGATGTGCCCGCCGTCGGACGAGGGGACCGAGGTCGAGGCGCCGAAGAAGGTTCAGGTGAACACGAGCCGCTGCTGGACGTGCAACCGGAAAATCGGCCTCACCGGCTTCCAGTGCAAGTGCGAGTTCTTCTTCTGCGCTGAGCACCGCTACTCAGACCGCCACGAGTGCGCCTTTGATTTCAAGGCAGTGGGCAAGCAGCAGCTCGCCAAGGCGAACCCGGTGATCGCGCCCGCGAAGCTCAAGACCTTTTGAGCTCGAAAGAGAGAGTCGTCATTTAGCGGATGTCTAAAAAGGCGAAAGCGGTCGTCTAATCGTCGTCGTCGGTCGGTAAGCTGTCCGCTACGATGTGTGCTGTCGACTGTATCCTCCGCTGTCGACTGTCGTGTCTGTGCTAGCGGGCGCGGACTTTCAAATCAAGCGAGCTGAAACGTCACTACTAACTTTACTATGTAAGCATTATCGCGACAATAATTAAGCAGGGAACGATAACGAGACGCTCCGGCGAGAAAGGCCGGCACATGTAGGCCCCGGCAGCGCGGGAACGAGCGCCCGCGTTGGGACCGCGCGCGGCGCGTAACGATATGCACCAAGGGGGGCGGCGGCTCGCGCGGTCGCGCGGCGGCGCCCGCCCCCCGGTCGCCGCCCCAGGCGGGGTCGGACGCCCGCCCGGGCCGCGTACGCCACGCGCTCGCGCACGACCGGACGTATGAAAACGACCCGAGAAAGCAGAAACGACTCGTGTCTGACGGACTCGACCGTCACTGGGACGCTCCCATCCCAAACACGACGGCCTGGTCGGCGTGAGATGATGATGCGTGGCTACCGCAGCCGGTGAAGCCCTCAACCGACCTGGACTGGGGGTGCGACGCGCAGCATATGCAGAGGCCCCGTAGAGCGCCCTAGCTGGTTGAGGCTCCTTCGCGCCCACGACGACGCGCCTCCTCCAGCAGGCTGCACGGCCGGCCCGCAAGACCCTCCTCGATAGTGCGCTCAACATGGCGCCTCAGATCCGAGGGGAGCGCCTCGATGCCTTCACGCTCATGGCGCGCTGCCTCCTTGACGGTGACGAAGAGCACATTGGACACGTCCGCGGGGCACCGCTCATCGAAGCGGCACAGGCAGAAGACCGGGCGCGTCGGGTCGAGTAGGCGCGTGCCACTGAGCGCCGAACGGCTGCGGAAGATGTCGTTGACGACCAGCGCGACCTCATGGTAGGTGAGAGGCACCTCGCTCGCAGGTCGCTGCTTCTCCTTGAGCTCCCTTTTTAGGAAGGCGCGGTACAATCGCGTTTGGAAGCCGGCCGACATGGATGGGACAGCACGCGGCGAGGGCACCACCGGGTTGCCCGCGAGGACGCTCAGCGAGTGCGCGGCCAGCGCGGCACCCATCGCGGCCGGTAGCGGAGGCAGCACGGGCATCACACGCACTCGGAAGCTCGCTTGAGAGCCCAGCTCGTTTGCCGTGGCCCCCGAAGGCAGAGGGAGCAATCCGACCTGTGAATGGGGCGAGGAGGGGCGTCATCAGCTCGTCATCAGCTCGTCATCAGCTCGTCATCAGCTCGTCATCAAAGTACCATCAGACGCAATCAGCAGGAGGTATCCCACCTGCTGAGGCTCCGACGAGTACACCACAGGCACACGATGGCAGAGCTCATCCCACCAACGCTCCGGTGACAGCGCCAACGGCTCGGTGGCAAGGGCTTTGCCATCGCTGCTGCTACATCCTTCCTCCTCGCTGCCGCCGCGCTTTTCGTCGTCGTCGTCGCCGCCGACGCCGACGCCGCCACCGCCCTCGTCGTCGCCGCCGCCTCCACCGCCCTCGTCGCCGCCGCCGCCTCCACCGCCCTCGTCGCCGCCGCCGCCGCTCGCCACTGGCGCCGTGGTGGGCGCCTCGTCGTCGGTGCCATCGACGCGCTGCTTCTTGAGCCGTTTGAGCAGCGAGGCCGCGATGGGGTCGTTGAATACCTCCGACAGCCGGCCTACGTGGAAGGCGCAGCAGTCGCCTTTGCCGCCAGCGCCGAGCGCACACAACACGGGAAGGCCCTCGCGCACACAATAGCCGAGCAGTGCCGCCTTCGTGGCGAGGTCGTCGATGCAGTCGACGACGAGCGCCGGCTCACCCGCGAGAAGGCGCGGAGCTGCGGCCGCGTCAAAGAGTGCGACGATCGCCTCGATCTGCGCTGACGGTGCCACACGTAGCATCTGCTCTCGCAGCGCCACCACCTTGGGCGTGCCCACGTCTGCGCGCACGGCGGTGGCGTTCCGGTTGAGTGATGAGAGTGTCACCTGGTCAAAGTCGATCAGGCGCAGCCGCCTCACGCCGCCGCGCAGGAGCAGGTTCGCTGTGTGGCTACCGACGCCGCCGAGGCCGATGATGATGACCAGCGGACCGATGGCGCTGCCGCCGCCCGAAGGGATCGTTGCGCTGGCGACAGAGAGCAGCGTCGCCGCACGTTTGCGGCTTAGCTCCGTCCAGACCGCGAAGACCGCGTAGGCCACAGTTGCGACGGACGCCACGGTGATCGGGAAAGCCGCGTGCATGACTCCGCGAAAAGGCGTGAACTTCCTAACAAGTCGCACACACATTTGGCTGTGGCACGCATTTAAGATATGATTTTCCGAGGGTCATTTGCGATGTGTGCTTGAGACGGCGGCCGCCGCGTCCTGGGGACCTGCCTGGGCAGCTGGCGTGAATGCTGCTCTGCTGCGTGCTGCGACCATGCTGATCTTCCGAAAGGGAACACCATGGAGGCTAATGTTCCGGAGGGTGGGCTCGGCTATCCTCCCAGCGATGCCCGAGGGCTTATTGGCCGCCATGTGGACTCTCCTGATCGAGTTGATCGTGCCCCGCTCGTACATGGACACGCTGCTGCAGCACCCTAATGCATACCATACGTTTGCATTCTTGGCGCTGACGTTGCTCGTGTTCCGCACCAACGTCGCGTACAATCGCTTTTGGGAGTGCTGCACCTCGGTCACCGTTATGGGAGGCATGTGGGGCGACGCGTTCACCATGGCCATCACGATGGACGAGCTCATCAACACCAACAAGCGTGAGTACGGCGAGGCGGGCGCTGCGTGGCTCGAGAAGCGGCGGCGGCACCAGATGCTCATGGCCCGCCGCTACTCACTCTGCCACGCGCTCGCACTGCAGTACCTGCGCCGCGATGACTGCCTAAAAAACCTGGTCCCGAGCGACGGGCGCCAACCGAAAGTGCCAATGGGGGCTGGGGCGTTTGGCGGCATGGAGCAGCCGACGAGCCGTGCGGACCCCGAGTGGCAGCAGCTCGAGGTGCTCGGTGGCCTCACCGAGTCTGAGATCCGTTCGCTCGAGAGTAGCCCCGACCGCGTGGGGTACATCTTCTCGCAGATCATGCACCTGAACGCACAGCGGCGCTGCGACGGCGGCCTGGGCACGGACCCGCCAGTGCTCTCGCGCTACTGGTCGTGTCTCTCGTCCGGCATGTCGGGCATGCGGCAGGCGCGCAAGGTCGAGGACATCCCCTTCCCGTGGCCGTACACGCAGGCCGTCGCCCTCTGTACCCACTTGTTCGCCCTCACCTTCCCGCTCGTTCTCGCACACTTTGCCAACTGCGGCTCCGTTTCATGCGCCAGCCCCAACTATTGGATGGGCCCGTTCCTCGCGTTCGTCACGGTGACCTCCTTCGCGGCCCTTGACCAGGTCGCCGTCGCCCTCGAGGATCCCTTTGTCCACCCGCCCAACGACTTGCCTGCGAACGCGCTTCAGGCGGCCTTCAACAACCGCCTGAACACCATCCTCGACGCCGTTCGTCGGCCGGCGGATGCTCTCACAACGAACTCGCAACTAGTGTGTGACTTAGACCGTCTCCCCGAGGGCGACGAGAAGTACTGGGGCGAGTTCGCCGAGCTCGAGGCGACAGACGTGAAGCTTGCGACGGTCAACTTCCTTGGACAGTGGCGCAAGTACACGACGAAGCACGAGAGGCCAGCCCATACTTTTCGTTCGAAGAGTATGTCGAACATTGCCACGCCAGGGCTGGTCATGCTCTCGTCGGGCCGGGGGAAGCTCAAGACGCGCCTCCTGGAAGTCGAGGCTGTCGGGGGTTTCAAGAAATCCTCGTCGGATCCAAACTTGACGAGGCTCGAGGACGGAATCGCCGCCCCCCCCCCAGGCGCCCCCCCCCCAGGCCGCGGACCCCTTGGCGGCAAACTGGGTAAATTGACGTCGACCTCTCTCGATTTCCTTCCCCAATTTCCGAAGGCGCAGCCCACTAGCCCAAACAGTTCTAGCACCATCGGCGACACCCTGAATATCTTTAAGCGCTCCCGGGCACTCGGCACGGATCCAACCCTGAGTGATACGGATAGCCCCATCGGGACGCCAACGAAGGGGTCCCCTTCTGCTTCGCCCAGCGTGCCCAGACGTGCCTAGGCATGCGTGGTGTGGCACGCGGAGGGTCCACTCGCGGGTGGACCCGTGCCGAGTGCCCTGGAGCGCTTCGAGATGTTTAGGGACGTCGGCTCGTAGGTCGTACTCTGTCACGTATCCTGGGTATAGGCTATAGCGCATGGCTTTTGTTACATGTTATGAGTTTCGGAGAGTTGCGGCGCGCGGCGACCATTACTACTGTCACATGTAGTACGGTGTAACACACGCGACCGCTGCGCGTCGGTGATCGGACGCTTTATATTTATCGTCAATCGTGAACGGACGCACCAGCACACGGAAGACGTGCGATGTACGATGAGCACGCAGCGGTGTGATGAGAAGGGTTTTACATGATGTATACATGGTCGCCTTCTCTGCAGCTCTCACGATCATGCGACAACAACTTTCTACAATTAATTGCCACGTCATTCGTCATGCTGTGAAGTCGCGATTTCATGTGGGTTCCACCCTTCGCCCATCCCACTCGTGTACCGCCTCTCACGGTCGGCGATTTGAGCATCGTGTGTGCCACGACAGATCAGACGCGACTGAGCGCGCTACTAGGTCCCATCGCGTGAAGGCGTGCATGCGCTTGCTGCTGCTCGTGGCTTGCTGCGCATGCGCCGCCGCACGCCCGCGGACGGGCCGCGATTGGAGCAAGCTGACGGACAAGGACTGGGACCGCATCGAAGACGAGTGGTCAACACCTGAGGAGAAGGAGGAGTACGAGTTCAAGCCGCCGAAGCCAGGGAAGGGCGTCGACATTGATGCGCTTCAAAAGGCGATGGAGAAGCAGGAAAAACTGAAGAAGAAAGGAAAGCTCAAGAAGGGTGAGCAGAGCCCTGAGGTCAAGAAGATGCTTGCTCAGACGCAGCAGACCTCGGGGCCAGCGATGCTGTTTGCCACGCTCGACTACGAGGGCTGCTGCAAGAAGAATGAGACGGAGAAGATTGGCACGCGGTGGGCCACGCTCATGGCCTCGGCGGGTATGGCCGTACAGACGTACGTAATCGACGAGAACATGGTGCTCTACTCCACGCAGGCGGGCGGGTTCGTCAACGAGATCATCGAGTACGTCACGCAGCAGACGGAGTGCGTCTTCGTCGAGTTCAACAGCCAGCAGACGCCCGGCCCGGCCAAAACGCCAGAGTGGATCGCCAAAGACGAGGCGAGGAAGGCGGAAATGAAGGCAACGCAAGAGAAGAAGAAGGCCGAGGAGGAGGCCGTCAAGAAGGCCGAGGAGAAGCTGAAAGCGAAGAAGAAGAAGAAGGGCAAGCAAAGGAAGGCCAATGATAAGGAAGAGATGTAAGGATTACACGTTAGGAGAGACCCACAGCGACAGCACGCGCTACTTCCTCAGGTATTAATAGCCAACCGCCGCCGGTACAAAATCGCGAGGCGCAGTCCTTCTCCTGGAGGCCGGACAGACGTGAGACGAGCATTGAGGCTTCAGTGCGAGCTCGGAGCTCGGGGCATGTTTTGGGCATGTTTATCGTTTTCAGACCGCGCACCCGCGGCGCACCGGGCGGGTCGGCGGCGCGGGGCGCGGGTTCGTGCCGGCACGCGGTCGTCCCGGGCGGTGAGCCTTTGTGAGCCTCCGAAGACCGATACGTCGACGCGAGGATCTGTCCTTGACTCGTTTCTCTATATTCATACTGGCGCATGGCCCTAGTCTAAAGTTAGTCGGGCCGAGATGCCCAAGTCATCGGTGAAGGGCTCCGCTTCCTTTTGCGGCCTCCTGCTTCGCGCCAGCGGCCACGACCGCCGCGTGCGCCCACAGCGCCCCGAGGACGCTCGCGCCGGCGCCCCAGATGATGCCGCCCGCGCAAAGGCCGCCGAAGCCCGCGGTGGGCGGCAGGTTCACCAGGATGCCGCCCACGATGAGGGCGCCGGCGGAGGCCTCGGCGAGGAAGGGCGCGGGCGCCGCGGGAAGCGCGCGAAAGTAGAGAAGCGAGAGGCCGAGCACAATGTAGCCGATCATGAAGAGGATGGCGAAGGCCGTGTATGCGGAGTCTTTCGGGCCAGTGAACATGAAGCCGTCGAGGTCGACGGCGGCGGGGAGCGCCCTGGCTATCGGCGGGAAGACGTCGTACGCGATGACGCCGTCCGCGAAGAAGCACGCCTGACCGACGAGGGCGCACGCGGTGCCGATGAGGCCCCACGCGCCCGTCTTGGGCGCGTGCAGCCCGTGCACGCCCGCCGCGCCCAGGAGCCCCGCGATCGCGGCGATGCAATGGATCACTTGCACTTGCGAGGCGTTCCAGATGGGGTGGACAGCGGCCGCCGCGCCGTAAAAGGCCGTGTGGGGGTTCGCCGTCGCCCAGAAGATGATAAAGAGGAACCCGCTGAGGGCGAACGTCGCCGCGCCGAGGAGCGCCGTCATTGCTGGTCGGGGAGAGGAGTGGGTTGATGGCTTGTTGGCCTCTGTTGCAGGCTCAGTTGCAGCTCAGTTGCACTGAGAGCGGATCCAAGCTCCGCGCTGCAGCGAACACGCAACCGTTATTTAACTGAGTACAAGTGAACCCACACCCGGTTCCTGTCCACACCTCTCGAACCCCGTTTATCCCGATGGGGGGTGGGTTGGGATCTTTGGGAAGATTCTTTTTGAGTTGGATTCAAGGATTTTCGAGATGTAAATGCTCTGACACTCACCGGCCCACAGCCTTGGTTATTTGCCCCAGCGCTCTACCTCGTCCGAGCCGAGGCCATTGGTGGCCGGCTTGGGCTTCCTCGCAACCTTTTTCCACGACGCCATCGCCCCCGCATCCATATCGACCGCGTTCGCCGACGCCATCGCCTTCTCTGTTCTACTTTTTTCCAGATTCCACAAAAACAGCATAAACAGAAAAAAACCCCGCCCTTTTCTACTGTGCATTAACTCTAGTATCTTTTGGGGGGCAGCCGTTACGAGTACTTTTACGGTGTGGAGCTCCATTAGATTTGTTTGCCGTGGCGGAGTAATGGGAAGGCTGGCGCCCTTAATGGCGCCCGCCGTTTCGCGCCCGTCCGGCCACGTGCCCACGTCCAATCCTCCAATGGCTTGTCGGCTCGGACGAGGTCTCGTCTCTCGACGGGTTGCAGCGAAAAAAAGTTTGGGACTCTCAACTTCCGCAACAGACATGGACATGTTTAACCCAAGTTCGTATGTGCAACAATATGCGATAATCCCGCGCTGCAACCACCTGCATGGTACATGTTGTGAGGTATAAACGATTTTTTAAACGAAAGCTCTGAGCACCCTCTGTGCTGAGCTCATCAAACCGGGGTGACGGGGGGTTTCCTATCGTTTTGAGGGGGGGGGTCCTATCAGAGACGTATCCTGATGTATCCTGATGTATCCTGCATGTATCCTGATTGTATCTTGATGTGTCCCGTAAAGAAATGTTGAAAGTAACAGCAAGTCAGATTTAAATTTTGAGATACATCAGGATACACTCAAGATACATGTACATGTACGTGTATCCTTCACGATACATGCAGGATACATCACGATACATAAGGATACGTATCTGATAGGACCCCCCCCAAAACGATAGGAAACCACCCCGCACCCCATGAAACAGGAGTACCGGCTTCTAGCCGCCATTTATTCCGCCGCCACCGCCCTTGCGCCACCGCCCCCGCATCCATATCGACCGCGATTGCCACCGCCATCGCCACCGCCATCGCACCTCAGGGCTTACTCAGGGCTGTTTTTATTTTCCCCAAAACAGCAAAAACATAAAAAACACGTGCTCCTCTTCACTGTACACGCTACATAATTTGACCTCCCGTTTGACCTTTTTTGTTTTTTGGGGGTGGTCTTGAAATATCTGCGTCGGTCGGTCGGCTGTCCCTCCCTCCCGACCGACCGTGGCTCCGACAGAGACCAAAGTCGCCCGCTCGCCCTATCAAGGGTTCAAATAACGCTAGGGACTACATGTAGGATGTACATCACAAATATACATACATGTATCTCGCGAGTAAAGGCACCTCCGAGTGGTGCTCGGCTCTGAGGCGGCGAGGTTGGAGGAGGCGAGGGTGGAGGAGGCGACGGCGGTGGTGGCGAGGGCGGCGGCGGTGACGGCTACGGGCGCGGCCTGGGTGACGGTGAGGGTGGCGGCATGATGCCGGTGGTATAGGGAAGTTGGGTGGCAGAGGTGATGGTGACGGGTGGAAATCAAGGACTGGGGATGAGCTACTTTGGTTTGCTCATGGGTTTGCTGGGGCCGTCCTGTGGGCTCGCGCGCGCCCTTCTGAGCGGACGAGTATTAACAGGCCAGGTTCACACGCCGTGTCTCACACCTGAGTTGCCGATCGCACAGGGTCGGAGCCGCAGCGCCGCCAGCCGCCGTGAAGGCAGACGCTATGGGAGCCTTAGCGCCTATGTCGACCAACCGTCTGTTGCTGGAGCTGGCACGCGAGCGAAATGCAGACTTGCGAGAGCAGAACACAGACCTGCGCGACGACAACACGCGCCTGCGCCAGGAAAACGCAGTGCTCCGTCACGAACTCGCTGCCGCGAGGCGCACTATTGAGGAGGTGATGGCGGACGCTGCAACCGCACGGCGAGCGGCGGCCGCGAAAGTCGCGCAGCCAGCGTCCGCCATCGCCGCGATGCCAGCTTCCGCGCGGACGCCAAATGTAATGCCAGCTTCGCGAACGTCCCGTTCTGCGGTGAGCGCATCAGTCACGCCCAGTTCGGCATCGCTGGCTGCACCACTTCCGAAGGCTGCCTTTCGCATCGTGCGGGACGCGCCAGCAACGCAGCGGCATCAAGGCCTCAAGATAGTATCAGCGCGCCAGCCGGCTTCCGTCGCTGCGGCGGCCGCCGCTGTTGCTGATAACGAGCAGCGCGAGCGCGAGGCGGAGGCTCGGAACACATGGCGTGCAGAGAGGGCATTGGCTGCACTGGTGATCCAATCGCACGCGAGGGCCTTGCTAGTGCAGCAGCGCCTCAACCTGGCTCGCGCGAGGTTTGCGGCCGTGCAGAAGCTCCAGGCCGTTGTTCGCGGCAACGCGGCTCGAGGAATCGCGGAACGTCGACGATTCGAAGGGCCATGCACTCGGTTTGGATTCAGGGATTGAGGATTGTGTGCGAATCCAGGATAAATAATATGCCTCTTAGGAATCCTACGTTGCCGCTCCAGTCTTAGTCTTCACGTCTACGTCTACGTGCGCGTGAACCGTGTGATGGCTGGTGTACCGTCAGAGCGGGCGAGAGGCGGCGGGCGGCGGGCGGGCGAGCGGGCGACCGCGCGCAGTCCGCAGAGAGGCGCGTACGTGACCGACGCGCACGCGGGTCAAGACGGTGCGAGAGGTACCCCGAGATACGTAGTTGGTTTATACATGTAATTGTTGGCTTCTCTGAACAGGCGCCTGTTTCAACTTCACGTTTCGCAACGCGTGAATTCACGCACTACGAATGTATCGTATTGTCTTCACAGCTGTGCTGCTTACGTGTTTTGTGTATTAACATGAAATCACGCTGCAAATTCACGCCCGGATGCGAGCGATCGGATAGCTAATCGATGTCGGGTCCTCTGGCAATTGACACCTGCATGCGCTTGGTCCACTTCAACCGACTCGTGCCCGCGGATGCATGGTGCCGCTGAGCCGCACTTCGCTTCGCCTCATAGGCCTCATCGTGCTCGGAGTCGTGTGCCATGTGCTCCTGCACCACCACGCGGCTGAGCTCGCCAAGAGCCGGCGACTACCGCCGAAGCAGCAGCAGGCGAAGCAGGAGCTCGCCCAGGCAGCATCGCACGTGCCCAGTACCAGTACCACAGCTGTCGGCAGCGAGGCCTGTCGCACGGGAGCGCCGTTGAGTGTGCTCCTCATCCACGAGCACCACCTCAAGCCGATCGGCTCCGACGTTCGGCTGCTCGGGGTCGTCGCGCAGGTGCGACGGGTGCCACGGAGTGCTTGCGCATGCTGCTAAGTGCATGCTGATTACATGCTGATGATTTCCTGCTGATTGCATGCTGATGGGTGCCTGCCGCAGCTGCGCGGCCTAGGCCACACTGTCTCGCTGCTTTTCCGTGGCAAGACACCCACTGAGCAGCGCTCGCCGCCGACGCACGAGCTCGCCGCGCTCCTTGGCGCGGCGCGGAGCAGCGAGACGGAGCTCTCGCCTACAGAGGCCCCGCCGCACGTGCCGTCGATCTACGAGTACTCCGAGCTCGATTCGCTCGCGACGCTGGCGCGGCAGGGGTGGTTTGACGTGGTGCTGTGCCCGCTCTGGTTTTGGCGCGACCCGATGGCCTCGGCCGCCGAGCTTCTGCTCCCGACTCTCGCGCTCCACGCGCCCGAGGGCCGACGGCCCTTCATCGCTGTCCTGTCGGACGACGCACACTCGTATAAGGCCTCGATGATGGCGGAGTGGGAAACTTCGGTGGAGCGCAAGGCATTTCATCAGGGCAAGGCGCACTCCCTGCCACCCCGCCAGCGCGCCGTGTACGAGCTCGCCGACGCCGTCGTCCACATCTCTGCGGCTGATTCCGCACTCGAGCGCAGTGCGTTCAACGCGTCGTGTCGCCACTGGCACGTGCTCAAGATGTCGCCGCGCGGCGTGCGGCTAATGAATACGTCGAGCTCGCGCCAGCTCGCTCAGCGGCGCATGCTCGAACAGGGGCCACAGCCGATACCGCAGGGGCAGCAAGGGCAGCAAGGGCAGGAGCAGGAGCAGGAGCAGCAGCAGCAGCAGAAGGGCACGGGGCAGCGCAGGCTGCTTCAGCTCAACGAGGGCGAGGAGGCGCCACAGGCGGAGGCACAGCAGTCTCAGGGCGAGCAGCAGCCGCCGTTACAAGGCTCGGAGGCACAGGAAGAGGTGGGGCGCGATGGGGGACTCCCGGCTGATCCTGCTGATGAGGCGAATGAGGCGAATGAGGCGAATGAGGCGAATGAGGGGCGCGATGGGGGACTCCCTGCTGACGAGGTGCAAGAGGCTTACACTCAGAGCGATGAGGCGGCGCAAGGCGATGCTGAGGCTAAGAGCAACGAGGCAGCGCAGGGCGGTCAGGAATCCTCTTTTGAGGAGGTCGAGCAAGCCGACAAGGCGCAAGGCAAGGAGGCATCACGAGGACAGGCGTCACAACGCGAGAAGCAGCAGCAGCAGAAGGAGGAGGAGGTGGAGGAGGTGGAGGAGGTAGAGGAGGAGGCAGAGGAAGAGGTGGTTGTGGATCAGGAACCTCCACAAGCGCAGTCACAGCAGGAGGATGCAACCCCTGAGCTGCAGGAGGGGGAGACGGCGGTGCCGGCGGCACTGGAGGCGCGGGAGGCGGCGGCGATGGAGCAGACGGCGGCAAAGGAGCAGACGGCGGCAAAGGAAGAGATAGAGGCGAAGGGGGAGACGGTGATGAAGGAGGCGCCGGAGAAGGTGCCGGAGGAGGCGCCGAAGGAGGCGCCGGAGGAGGCGCCGAAGGAGGCGCCGGAGGAGGCGCCGGAGGAGGCGCCGGAGCTTGCGCAGGGCGAGCAGCACCCCTCAGACGAAGATGAAGATCATCATCAGCAGCAGGCGCAGGAGGGGGAGGGCCGGGCGGCAGAGGCGGAGGCGCCCGAGCCGCCATCGGAGCCACCATCGGAGCCGGAGCAGCAGCAGCCTGTACAGCAGCCCGTACAGCAGCCCGTACAGCAGCCTGCGCAGCATTCGGCTGACGATGATGAGGGCATCATTCACACCAAGAACACCGATGAGTCGTCCTCCACGCCGTCGCCCTCGTTGCCGCCCCCGAGCGCATCGCGGACTGCAGAGATGGCACCCTCCCAAATTAGGAAGGATGATGTGGTCCAAATTAGGAATGCAGCGGCAACGGCGTCCGCAGCGGCAGCAGCCAGCAAGGGCGCGCTGGCCGGCGCCGTCGCGAGCGGCCTCGAGGGCGCGCTGACCGGCGCCGTCGCGAGCGGCCTCGTCTTCCCGCCCTCGAGGATCGGCTTCATGGGCAACGGCATCACGCCAACGAACCATCTTTCTATCGAGTGGTTCCTGAGCGAGGTGTGGCCCGCGCTCAGGACGGCACTACCGAGCGTGCGGCTGCGGCTCGTCGGCTATGCGCCCGATGACCGCCCGAAGAGGCAGCAGGGCAAGCCGTGCGACGCGCTCAGCTCGCCCGTACGCTGCGGCTGGGCGTGGCGCACCTCGCTGGCGGGGCACGAGGCGGCAGGTGGCGTGGATGAGCTCGGCTTCATCTCAGATGCGGAGATGGTCGAAGAGCTCCTTAGCTGGCGTGCGATGATCGTGCCGATCCTACGCTCGACCGGCGTGAACACCAAGCTGCTGCCTGGCCTCCAGCTTGGCGTCCCCATCGTCCTCACGAGCGTCTCGGCGTCGCCACTCGGCATCCCGACTGACGACTCCGTCGCGCTGCTCGCCGACGACGCGCCCACGTTCGTGCGCCAGCTGCGTCGGTTGCACGAGCACCCTTTGGAGGCACTCCGATTGGCCGCCTCGGCGCGCCGCCATTGGGAGCGGCTACTGGATGAGGATCGATCCGCGTCTGATCTCGCGCCGCTGCTGCAGCTGGGGTGCGACGTGCTGCAGCACGTCCCTGAAAGCGAGCGCCCCTTGCCGCTACCCAAGGTGCCCAGCACGGCGCGCTCCGCCGCCGGCTTGCGCTCAGACTTTGCCGCCGCCGCGGCCTTGCCGCCTCCGGTGGCCGCTCGCTGTTGGGGCGCCATGGTGCCGCCTGCGGTCGTCGTCATGATGCATGGCAGCGCGGCGTCGGAGAGCTCGGTGATGCACGCGCACGCACTGTGGGAAGCTCTCTGCCTCAAATGCAGCCTGCAGTGCGTGCACGGACGCGGCGGCCGCCGCCCGCTACCAAATTGGGACGTCCTGGTGGAGCACGAAGCGACACACTCTGCCGCCGAGCTCACTGACGCCCTCATGGCCGCCTCAAAGCGCATCTTCCCGCGACCCATGTATCTGGTCCACAACCCAGCCGCGCAGTTCCCCGCCGTGTTCCAATACAGCGCACGCGGCGCGACGCTCGCGGCGGTGGCGCGGGGCGAGCGGCTGCGCGCACGGCTGCCCGCGGCCCTGGCCGCCGCGGGCTTCAAGCAGCACATGTGGGCGAGCCGACCGCTCGAGCCGCTAGCGAATGGCACTCGAGGCGCCGCGCTCGACGTGGCGTGGCGTGACACATTGACCGCGCTAGGGCTCGCGCGCTCGTCACTGCCGCCGCTCCTCGCAGTCGCCGAGCGGCTGCGGCTTCGTCTTTCGGCCGACCGAGCTGCCGAGCCTCTGTGGATCGGCTGCTACCGGGACAGGGGGCCATCGCGTGACGTGGCCAACGGTCCACGCAACAGCGGGCACACGACGCTCAGCTGTGCAGCCGCCTGCATCGACGCCCCCGTCTTCGCGATGGCCAACGGCGGACAGTGCTTCTGCGGCACGTCCCTCGCACGTGCGACGAACCACTCGAAGCGCGTGCCGCCCTCGCAATGCGGCGCCATCTGCGAGGCCGAGGAGGGGAAACTGCCGCCGCGCTACTGCGGCGGCGGCGCGCGCAACGCTGTGTACGTGAGCCGCGGCACTCTCTTGCCCGTGGAGCGCTCGCTCCTGATGGCGTCGCCGCCGCCGCCCTCCATCCAGGGGCACGCCGCCCACGGGGAGCTCGAGGCCGCAAAGGGTGCTGCCCCGGGCAGGGCCACGCGTGCTGCCGGCGCCGGCGGTGGCGGTGGCGGCGCCAGCGCTGGCGGTGGTGGCGGCGACGGCGGCGAGGCCAAAGTGAAGGACAGCAAGGGCAACAGCGGAACCAAGGACAAGAGTGGCAGCAAGGACAAGAGCGTAACCAAGGCGAAAGGCAGTAGCAAGGCGAAGAGCGGCGGCAAGGTCGCGAAGAAGAAAACGTCGGTCAAGAAAGTCAGCAGCCACGAGAGTAAGAAGAAGCACAAAGCGGCGGCCAAGCCCAAGGCGACGGCCTTTAAGTCCAAGGCAAGGCGCGGCCATGAGAAGAAGAACTAGAGGGCTCGTCCACCGTGCATCATGTGGCACACTAACGCGCGCGGCCGCCGCCTCCCCCGGGCCGCGACTCCCCCGGTGCCCGGTGCGCACTCCGCACTCTCTCGCGGAGGAGAGCGGTCCGGTTCGATTCCATTTCCACGTGCCGCAACCAAATGGACTCGACCACAACTCTCGGTAGACGGCTCCGACCCGGTTCCGCGGTTCCGTTCGGCTGCGCGAGTCGCCGACGGCGCGACGGGTGAGTGGGCGAACCGCCCCGCGCCACCGGCCCCGCCCCCGACACGCCCGGTCGTTCGTCCCTTGATGAGAGTCTGCTCTGCTCTCTCGCTCAGACGTGGATACCGGGCACGTAGAAATACTGTGTACGAGTGCATGAGTCCATTTTCAAGGTGTCTGTTTGCATACTTCTACTGTACACGCATGCGCTGCCGCCGAGCTCGGCAAGCCCACCTGGAGATCCTCTCCCTCATCTCTCGCGGCCTCCAATCTAAATGTCCTTGACGGTCAGGCCGGGCGGCAGCGACTGCTTCAGCTTGTCGGCCTTCTCGAGGTCCTTCACGCACAGGGTGTACAGGTATTTGCTGCAGCGCACCTTGAACTTCACGACGTCCTTCGACTTCTTGATCTTAACGGCTGCGGGGAGCGAGCGGGCACGGGGCTGTCAGCAAGGCTGACGCAAGCTATGGCGGATGGCACAAGGCGTAGCAGCGCAGCAGCACGAGCGTAGCCCCACGATGGGCCGCGCCCCCTACGCTGCTGTGGGCCGGGCCACACTCCGCCGCGCCATGCTGCAGCACTTGGCAATGATCGAAAGCTGGCTGAGGGCTCACGACTCGCAACTGCGTCCGGCCATATCGATCTCTCGCCTGGACGATACAGAGCAGAGAAGCGATGCGGCCGGGCGCAGTAGCAAGGGACGGCGAGCCCCTTCAGGCGGCGAGGCGGCGTGCTCGCGGAAGACGCTCCGAAATGCCGCAAAGCACGGTGCAGCTGCACAGAGCGGTGGTCGCTGCCTCAATGGCTGCTCCGTGCAGCAGCAGCAGCGTGCCTTGCAACATCTCGGTGCGTCTCGCGTGCGCATCGCGCCGCCACCGCCACAGCGTCAGCAGAGCGCCGCCGATATCCGCTTGACGTCTCTCTCTGGCATGCAGGCTACGGAGCGAAGGCCACGCAGCGCAGGCAGGTTCGTGGCATTCGCTGGTAGCGTACACTTGGCGTCCTTCCTGCGCGCGGTGAGCAGGAAATCCTTGATCTCGTTGATCTGCTTCGGCTGCGAGCACGCGAGTCCGAGCACGACCCGTCAGCCAGTCAGGGTCAGGCAAGCGAGGCAGAAGAGGCGCGTCGCTCACCATGGCTTCCACGCGTTCCACAGAATTCACACGCCGTCGTGGGCACCCGCGGAGTGAACGCGAAGGCGCGTGCCTGCCGGCGATGGTTCCCCCGACTCCCCCAACCCCCCTTCTGCTCACCCCCATCACGCCGGCGCGAGTTTGACGAACTCCGCGGACGAGGCGCTCTGGGCCCGCTCTCGTCTCGAGCAAGAGGCACTAGACGAGGGCCGGCTGGCTGCGGCGCGTGGCGCTCGCACGTGGTCTTGGCGTGCTCGAACGCTTCGACTTTGCCGAGCACGCGCCCATCGCCTACGAAACGGGAGCGACGCAGGAGGCGGCGGACGCGCTGGGCAGCGAGCCGCAGCTGCAGCTACGCACACTGCACGCGATGCTGGCGACATCGCGCTGCCTGCAGTTAAGCACCCTGCACGCACTGCGCCAGCTGCCCGCGACCCCATGGCTTCTTCTTGGCGACGAAGTGCCTCACGAGCCAGTGCCGCCTGGAGAGCGCGGTTGCGAGCCTGCAGTCACGGGGACGCCAGCCGTCGAAGCGGACCCGACATCACTTCTTCAACTCATCCGACTCGACGGGCGCGCGAGTGTGTGGTGCTTCTCCGAGGACGTCGCCGCCGTCCTCGAGGGTCTGCCGCCTGCGCTGCCCGGCGGCGCGCACCTGCGCCTGCGCACAGTTGCCGCCGATGGCACTTTGGCGACGGGCGGACGCGTGTGGCACAGCGCTCCCGCCCTCTGCCGTTGGCTTCTCGCGGAGCGCGGGAGCATACGAGGCACGGCTGTCTGCGAGCTCGGGTGCGGCACCGGCGCCGTCGGCCTGTACGCGGCGGGGCTCGGCGCCTCGATGGTCGTCCTGACCGACGGTGCAAGCGAGCTGCTCCCCCTCATTGAGCACAACGTGCGACGCAACGCACAGCTGGTTGCCGAGGCGGCGTGCCAGGCGGCCCTTGTGCGTTGGGGCTCAGCGGAGGACCTCGCCGCCCTCGAAACGCCGCGCCTCTCGAGGGGTGATCCCAGCCCTTTGCGCTTCGATTGGATCCTGGGCAGCGACACGATCTACGACCCGGCGTCGCACGCCCCGCTGTGCGCCACGCTGCGTATGCTCTTCGACCGGCACGCGGGCACCCCACCGCCGCCGCGCGTCATCTTCGCCACCATGCCGCGAAGTCGAACGCCGAGTCCCACCGACCGCTCGCGCTACGTGGACGCTGCGATGGCGAGGTTTGAGGAGGTCGCAGCCGCCCACGGGCTGCGCGTCACGGCGATGAAGACCTCGCAGAGCGTGTGGACGGACACGGAGTGGCTCGACGCCGCGCCGTTTGTGTTCGAGGTGGCGCGGGCGGTGTAACATGCTTCACTTGACGTATGAACAGCCGGGAATTTGATGAAGCACACGAAGGTCCGAAATGAGCGCCAAGTTGAGCTCCCCGACTGTTTCGGCGATCGCGGTCCGCGGTCACGGGTGCCTCTGTGAGGGGGAGCGCGCGCCGCCCGATCGCCCGATCGCCGAACATTGTGCGTGCGCCATGGCTGCTGAGAGGCTCCCTCTATTCTCGGTCGCGGTGAAGGACACGAAGCAAATCGACCATTTGGTCTTCAAGGCCGCTGATCTGGACACGAAGACGACGTCGTGGAAGGTGGAGATTCACGATCAGAGCTGGCCGCACACCAAGACGCTCACTTACGAGGTCAAAAAGCTGACGAAATCATCGGACTGGGACACGCTCACGGTCAGGATACGGCCGCAGAAAGAGGGGAGGATGCTGGCGTGGCGGGCCACGTACGTTGCAGGCTCCGTGCAGGGCACGTGGAGTCCCGACTGGACTCCGGTTGTGCCGGCGGACGAGCGGCAGAGGGACCTCGACACTGGCAACAAGAAGTGGGAGAAGATCTTTGCGCCGTACGTTCCGTATGTTCCAGCCCCACCTGGGCGTCCGTACGTTCCAGTCATGGCTCATGCTTGCTGATTGAAAACGAAGAATGGCATTCTAATGGGCCACGTCGATCTCGGATCCTAGAGGTGGAGCCGGAGCGTGCGACTGTGTCCAAGTACCAAAGCTATTCCACACACATGGCACACATGGTCGAGGCAATCTTCAGCGCTCGAAACATATTAATACCGTGTCCGTGAGGCGACCAGGCGTGTCCGGCTGAGCGTGCAAGGCCCGCGGACCGCGGACGTCGATAACGAGCCCGGCCGGTGGGGGTTGTGCGACCGGACGTATTCGAGTTATGCGTGTGCCCAACCACAGATTCCAAGAAAATAAAACATGTATTAACAGCCCATTCACAGGAACCCTTCGAAGCGACGCGCGCGTCCCGCCTGCTACTGCACTCGTCGCTCTTCGTGCTCAACGTGCGTCGGTGCGACCGCTGCACGCGCACACCGCACCACCTTCGCACACGGAATACATCGAGTCCGCTCCCTGGTAGGTGCTTTCTTCCACACGGAGCCCGCGGGCACTTGTGCATCTCAGGGAGCACACATGCCCTTGCCCCTACGCCTCCCTTCGTCTCTCTCACGACTGTGGGTTTTTTCGCGTGCCTTTCCGCAGTCGCGCGCCGACAAAAGTCCGCCTCCCTCCTCTCCGCCCCCGCGCGCTTTGCCGCCACGTGACTGCCCAATCCTGAGTCCCCGAGCTGGGCTGCCTCTCTCGAGGGCATGCGACTCTCCGTTCGCGATGAGCTTCGGAACTACACTCCGCACGCGATTCCCCTCATCCTCGCGGCACGCTGTTGGTGGTTGCATGTCTGCATCGAGACCCCTGAAGCGTCCTTCAGCTTGCAGCCTCGTGTGGTCCCATATCTCCATGCTGCCGCGAATACACACGCTGCCTAAGCCTCTCTTCTTCTCTCTTGTTCGCAGGATGATCGCGATGCTCATCAACTGTGTAGCGGATAAGACCAAGGCCCACAGCGTTGCCATCATCTCGGTCGTCTTTTCGCCCGATGGCACGAAGATCGTGTCGGGATCGATTGATGGGACGATCAAAGTCTGGGATTTTGGTGCGCCGCGGAGCCTCGAATCGCCCCTCCTTGGCGAAGACTGACGCCATTTGGCTTGCCTGGCAGACAAACTGGAGCTGTTGAGCGAGAAGACAAACGCCCACAGCGACTGCATCAACTCGGTGGCGTTTTCCCCTGACGGCACCAAGATTGTGTCTGGATCGTGGGACAAGACGATCAAAGTCTGGGAATCTGGTGCGCCGGAGCCTCGAATCGCCCCTCCTTGGCCAAAACTGACACCTGCTGGCTTGTCTGGCAGGCAAGCTGGAGTTTCTGAGCGAGAAGACCAACGCCCACAGCAGCTACGTCATGTCGGTGGCGTTTTCCCCGGACAGGACCAAGATCGTGTCTGGATCGGCTGACGGGACGATCAAAGTCTGGGATTCGGGTGCGCTGCAGCCCTCATATCACCCCTCCTTTTGGCTAAAACTGACGCTTGATGGCTTGCCTGGCAGACAAGCTGGAGATGCTGAGCGAGAAGACGAACGCCCACAGCCACTGGGTCATGTCGGTGGCGTTTTCCCCTGACGGGACCAAGATTGTGTCGGGATCGCGCGACGGGACGATCAAAGTCTGGGATTCAGGTGCGCCGCGAGCTCAAAATCGCCCCTCTCCTTGGCCAAAACTGATGCATGTTGGATTGTCTGGCAGCCAAACTGGAGCAGCTGAGCGAGAAGACGAATGCCCACAGCCAACACCTCACGTCGGTCGCGTTTTCCCCACACGGGACCAAGATTGTCTCGGGATCGGGCGACAAGACTATCAAAGTCTGGGATTTGGGTGCGCTGGAGCCCTCGAAATCGCCCCTCCTTGGCCAAAACTGACGCCTGCTGGCTTGTCTGGCAGGCAAACTGGAGCTGCTGAGCGAGAAGACGAACGCCCACAGAAACTACATCGAGTCGGTCGCGTTTTCTCCGGACGGGACCAAGATTGTCTCGGGAGCGCACGACAAGACGATCAAAGTATGGGATTCAGGTGCGCCGCGAGCTCAAAATCGCCCCTCCTCGGCCAAATCTGACGCCTGCTGGCTTGTCTGGCAGACAAACTGGAGCTGCTGAGCGAGAAGACGGACGCCCACCACCACTACGTCAGGTCGGTGGCGTTTTCCCCGGACGGGACCAAGATTGTGTCTGGATCGGACGACGGGACGATCAAAGTCTGGGATATGGTCAAGTGGTCTCGCAAAGATCATTTGATGTTCAATGATACCACCCAGCGATTTGTCTTGCTGCTGCTGTGGATGAAAAAATGCAGTATGAAGTTTCCGGATGATGTGCTAGATCTACTCATCGAAGCTTGCTTGCAAAGCAGGTGAGAGGTGTGGGGTGACGGCGACTGTGGATGTGTCGCATCCAATCTGATCCACACGGCTTCGCCGTGTCTAGAGAGTCAATGAGCAGTCGAATGATATTGACTCGATATTGTTGACTTATATCGTATGGAAACCAACGCCGCTCCCGCTGCCCGGCCGGTGCCGGTATCTCGGACTCGGTGAGTCGGTGTGTCGCGGTTACCACCGTTACCTATGTTGAGAAAGGGTCAGTTGAATCGACACACAAGGTACCGACCAGCCACTACCAAACGAAACACAGGACAGACGGGCGCTGTCACCGCGGTCGCGTCGCTCGGTAACTACACCTAACATTCACAGCTACAACTATAAATGTACGCCGTCAAAGGTGTGAACCCAATTTCCAAATGGAGACGAGTGCGACGTCGCCCTCGAACGCGGTCGCGATGATGACGCAGCAGGCGGAGGAGCAGTGGCGTCGCGCCGGTGGCCATGTGCTCCCGCCATTCGCACCGATTGCGTGCGCGAGCCGTCGAGCATTTGCGCTCCTGCAGGCGGCTGCAGCGCTCGACCAGGAGTGCGCACGGCTTCGACAGGAGCTGTGCGAGCTCAACACTGGTGAGGACGCAACGCGCCGCGTGCGCGCGTGCGTCTCGCCAACGTCAAAAGCCGGCGCGGCCGCACAGCAGGAGATGGACGATGAGTCCGACGGCAGCGACCTGCAGGGCTCGCTCGTCGCCGCCAATGTGCGGCCCGGGAAGCCCTTGGTGCTGCTGTCCGCGCGGGACGGGCTCGAGCACCGAGCGCCCGACGGCTCGCTGCGACTGATCGCCGCCGACATGCTCTCCGAGCGAGAGCGCGAGCAGCTGCTCGCTGGCGGCTTGGTCGCCATGGCCGGCGCCTTCAGCCGCTGCGGCCAGACTACCCTCGGTATCTCCCCGGCTCTCGCGGCGCGTGTGCTCGCAACGACGGCGTCGGCGTCGGCCGCCTCGGGCGCAGACGGCACCGCAGGCGCTGCGGCCGCGCTCTCCTCCACCGCTATGGCGGGCGCGGACCTTTCAGGGACGGTGCCGTTGCTCTACCGCGTCGTCGAGCGCGCGCGCCGTCGGGTGGCCGCTGCGTTCGGTGCCGACCTGGCGTCGCTTCGCGTGAGCGACGCCACGTTCACACGGCTGCAGCCGGTCAGCACGCCCGGTGCAGGCGGCGCACGCACACGCAAGCCAGGCAGCGCGGCGCGCTCCAGCAGCACCAGCAGCGCGGGCCACCATGGCAACGATGGCAGCGCTGGCGAGGACGGTGGAGGCGCTTGCACCTGCAGCGAGCACGACGACGTCGTCGACGAGGACGAGCTGCTGCATGAGGCCACCGCCGCTGGTGCTCTCGACGTGGGTCTGCTGCGGCACGATCAGTTCTGCTACTGGCGCGCACACATCGATCAAGTGAGCGCGTCTGAGGACCTCTGAGGACCTCTGATGACCTCTGATGACCTCTGATGACCTCTGATGACCTCTGATGGCGCGCACACATCGATCAAGTGAGCGCGTCTGAGGACCTCTGATGACCTCGGATGACCTCTGATGACCGCTGATGACCGCTGATGACCGCTGGTGACCGCTGATGATCAGGTGAGCGTCGCGGAGTATGAGTACTCGGCACTCCTCTACCTCACGCGCTATGGTTCGGCCGCGCCCACGGAAGAGGGCGGCACTGGCGCCACTGCCGGCGGCGCCGCTGCCGGCGGCGCCGCTGCCGCCCCAGTCGGCGATTTTGAGGGCGGGCGGCTCGTCTTCCACGACTTGGACGCCGATCGGGTGGTGCTGCCCGAGCCTGGCGTGCTGGTCGCCTTCGAGTCTGGCGCGCCCAACCTGCATGCTGTCCAGCGCGTGACGCGCGGCAGCCGCTTCGCGCTCACGATGTGGTTCACAAGCAAGGCAGAGATGCCCGGCGCGGCGGTGGACCCGACGCACGCGGCGATGCAGCAGTGGGCAGCGGCCCTGCCAGATCCTCGTGTCGATGCCCCGTCCCCCATCACGCCACCGCTCACGGCGGCGCCATCAGAGGTCATCAGCGGTCATCAGCGGACATCAGTGCTCGCGACAGCGCCGCCGCCGCCTTTGCCGCCGCTGCCAGCGCCACCCTCCTCCAGGCTGCCCTCACGCGAAGAATCGCTCGTCTCGGCGGCCATCTGTTCTCTACCCGCAAACGATCCGCTCAATCGAGCGCTCGTCATCGCCAACGCCGCGGGCGGCCATCAGCTGGGTGCCATCCTCGAAAGAGCATTAGGCATCCCTGCTGCTCTAGCATTTGCGACGCCTCGCCCGTCCCCAGGCCAGCCACCGCCGCCGCTGCGGCTGGTGGACGGCGTCGGCGGTGCATTGCTTGCGAGCCGCGTCGGCGCGCTCGACGCGCTTCAGACGACGCTGCTGCGGGCTCGGGCCGAGAGGGCAGCTCAGCAGCGCGCGAAACGGCCCACGCCCACGCAGGCCGTCCCCGGCCTGCAGTCACCGCCTCCAGACCCGCTGCCAGCCCCGCCGGTGGGCGCAGATGCGCCTGCGCCGGCCAAAAGCGGCGACGATGCCTTCTCCGTGTTCGACTTTTAGGAGCCCAGTAACCGATGAGAGGGCCCTGCCCCTGAGATGCACAGGTGCGCTCCAGTTCATCGCCGGGCGGCAGGCTCCTGTGTCGTCCTGACTCCTGTGCCACTGTCATACGGAGACAACGGTAACGTTTGCACCACGCCATGCACCACACGCGCACACCAATTATACGTAAAAGCCTCCCGCTGCGTTGAGCCTGAGACGGTGTGAATGTATTAGATGTTACATGTCACGAAGCCATTCGAGACGATTGGAAAACGTTCGGTTCGAGCTTGTGTGACCAGTGATAGCTGGACACGGTTTTACGGCGTCACGCGTAATTATGATTCTTGATTGTTGGCCCTTACGTGTGCCACCACAACGAGCCCGGGGACCGGACTGTGCTTCGGGACCGCTGCCGCTAGCGCTCGTAAGTGTTTTGTCTTCATACGGCTCGCGCGCAGCGCGGTGCGCGCGCTCCACGAGCTTGCAGCTGGTGCCTTGCAGGCGGCGCGCGCCGTCGGCACGTCGGCTCAGTCCTGCACGATGACGTGAGGTTGGCTGTTTCCACCAGGCGCTGCTGAGGAGACGCCCCGTTTGGCCATGCGGAATTGATTGATCCAGTCCTCCGTCTCGTCGAGCGTCACTCCTTGTAACTCGAACTTCCGGTCGAGAGGGTTGGTGGGCACAAGATCGAAGCGGTTGGGCATGTCGCTGTCCGCCTCGCGGACGCGTACCACGTCATACTGCCTCACGTCAATGGGTGCGCCGTGGTTGACGGCCACGCGCAGTCGCTCGGCCATCGGGCCCGTGGCAGCACCATAGTCCTCCCACGAGCGGAAGTAGAAAAGGTACGGGCCCTGTAGCACGCAGTACCGCCTTTGGAACTTGTCGGTGCCGAAGAAGGCGCCCTTCTCGCCCTTTTTGAAGAGCCAGCCCTCGTGCTTCGAGCCGCCCATGGGGGAAGGCTCGCGCGCCGCTTGCCGATCCAAAGCGTTCGGCCTCATCGCCTCCGCCTGTTCCTCGGCGAGGCGCGAGTACGGCGAGAGCGCTGTGGTGAGCACTCGCATGCAAGGCAGGCCATCCGTGGCAATCAACGTACCTGTTCCTCGACGAGGCGTGAGTACGGGACCCCGCGAGCCGCGGCCTCGGCGACATTCGGTGGCGCGGCCTGTGCGTTACGGCTGCTCGGGTTGAGGCGCGCGAGGTCGACGACGGCGTTGCCGCCCGAGGCCGGGTCTGACACGCGCAGAGCGCCCGTCACCAGCTTGTCCTCGGGGATGTGGAAGATCTCAAACATCGACGTCATGCGCTTGTAGACCGAGAAGGCAAAGACTAGAAAGATGATCGTGACCATCGATGCGGCGGCACCCATCTTGATCCAGGCCATGAACACGGCCGCGCTCACGAGGAAGGCGAGCGAGAGCGCCGCCATCGCGAAGATGTGGATGCGGTGGTCGATCAGGATGTGCACGGCGCGCTCGAGCGAGCCGTGCGGGCCCTGCAGCGCGAGCCGGTGGCCGAAGACGCAGGCGAAGGAGGCGATGCAGAGCACGTAGAGCGAGAGCGCCATCGCCGACGCGCCGCACACAAAGTAGCACGCCGAGAGCAGCGGCGGCGTGCCCTCGGGGACCTCAAGCTCCACGAGGCTCTCAAAGGAGAAGCCGGCGACAACCGAGGCCTGCGTGGCCAGGTTGGTGTAGCGCTCGACGTGGAACTCAAGCTCGCGCTGGCGCAGCTCGAGCGCGTTGCGCTTGACGCCCGCGAGCAACACCTGCTTATCCGCCTGCAGCATCGATCACACGACTTCCGCGGAATCGCGCACGCACAAACCCAAACTCGGGGGCTCCGTGTGTTTGACTATTAAAATGCATGAAACGCCTACACGGAATCCATGAAGGTCACGCAGGATTAGGTGCTCGTCGTCGTTCGGTCGTCAAGTGTGTGTACATACCGTACGTGCCGCGTGAAAAGATTTATGTGAATACAAATTCCATGCATTTCACGGCATCCTTCGTCGCCCTGGGTTCACCAACGACCCTGAGTCCGAAAATGAAACACCGCGACGGCGTGAAGAATGTGAAAAGAGTTGGGGAAAAGCGAGCGTCCCACACGCTCTCACTTGGGACGCGCGCAAAAACATTGCAGTTCGTGACAATGAAGCGGTCTCTGCAGATGACGCAGGAGTTCCATCAGCGTACGCCGACTGAGAACACCATCAGCAATCTGAAGAGGTTCCGCGTGTTCCTTGAACAATTCGACGTCAGCCCGGACGGCACCAAGACGCAACTGCACGAGCCCGTGCGCTACCGCTTCGACCTCTTCTTTTCGAATGCGCACTGTCTCGAGGGGTGTAAGGCCTGTCTCGAGGGGTGTTGTCTCGAGGGGTGTAAGGCTTGCAATGAGAGCATGATCCCTTGCACTCCACCGCCGTGCGTATTGCTCAGGGGCTGGGACGGCACGACCGGCCCGACCGGCACCGAGGTGGAATGCAAGGGCAACAGAAAGACGGTGACTCTCCAGGTGGGACATACGGTCTCATCGTACGAATGGCGCGCCCACAGGCTGCCACGCGAGAAGAAAGCGGTCTTTCCACGCTTCCGGCTGCGAGTCGCGCCCGTCGATGAGGTCCTCGCCGCCACGCATCCCTGCCTCACGGTGTTCGGTCCGGAATTCAAGGTGGTGACGAAGCTCACCACGCCACAACCCATGGCGCAGCCTCTGACGCTTTTCGCCTTCTCGGGGAGTGTCTCGGATTCCTCATCTGCCGCAGCCACCGCCTCCGTGGGGACCTCGCAGTCTCTGCACCCTGAGCAGTTGCTGAGCGACACGGCGGACGCGGAGTCCGCGCCCTCCGCACGCAATCGAACAGTCGACCAGCGGATGAGCGGCAGTTCACCGGTCGCGGAGGCGGGCCAGGCTGCGGACGAGGCAACTATTGAGCAGCTGCTGAGAGACACGGCGGACCCGTTGCCAATAGCACCGGGCGAGTGGCAAGGCCCATTGCTAATAGCATCAGGCGAGTGGCAAGGCCAGGAGGCGGATCCGGAGGCGGAGCTGGTCCCGCTGTCGCGCCAGCGGGGCGAACCCAGCTCCGAGGACCGCTCGCCGACCAAGCGGCGCGCCTCATCGTCCACCGATACGTCCTCGCGTGAATGCCCCTCCCTAGCTGCACCTTTCCTTGAGGAGCCTATCGCTGAAGCGGAGGGCGAAGCAGTTCTGGACCACCTGTTCAGCGCGGATGAATTTGCCAACATGTTCAGCGTTCTTGATACTGAACTTTCGCTGAGCGGCCCGATGTTTGGCGGCAACAGCTCCACGTCCACCGAACCCACCGCCTCCCTCGCCACCACCACCGTCTCCACCGCCTCCTTCGCCCCCTCCACCATCACCACCACCTCCGTCACTGCCCGTAACTTTTCCACCACCACCACCGTCGCCGCCACCACCGACGCGACTGCGCACAGCCCGGAGCTTGACGGCGGCGCGTACCGCTCGCTGAGCACCGCAGCTACCCCACCACTGATGGAAGAGGTGCTCTCAACGGCCGAGCTCAGCTCACGCGTCGCAGTGCAGAATCAGATTATCGGTGCGCTGATGCGCCAGCGAGGCGAGCTCATGAATCAGCTCACGGAGATCAAGAGCGACCGGCCACCCACCACCAACCTGCCGCGCGGGCTCTAGTTCGTGCGCAGCTCTGTGGCATCTCCGCTCTCGAAGCCTGCCCGGTCTCTGGGCACGCCTCGAGTGGTGGAATGTGGGCTCAGTCCCTCAGTGGTACACAATACAGTGACGGCAGCCCGTGACGTGGGGGGGGGGCAGTGTGCGCTGACCATCTGTATGTATAGCCGAGTCTGAGACGGCAGTTATAGGCTTGGGCAGACGCGAACGAATCGCGATCTCGTCCTTCCTGGACCGGACGGGGCGTCCTGACGCTCCTGACGCGCGCCCGGGTCCGCGCGGTAAGAACCGACCGCCCCCCGATCGCCGTGACGGCCGAATGCGGTACGGTCTACGGACCTGCGCGCTGCGGACGGAGCGGAGCGCTTTTTCTTAACGTCCGGGTCTTTGTCCGCGAGAGCTGTGAGAGGTCAATCCGCAGCCGCGTCAGGAGCCACTCGCCAATGCCAGTGACGCACGCAACTAGATATTCTAGACGATACTCATACTGCGCGCTTACACCTTATTCGTTACTGGAACTTCTGATGCGTTCTGGCTTCTGGGACCCCCCGGTGGCTACACATACGACACACTGCCGTCCTCGTGGCAGCGAGCGGCTCTCACGCCAAACAGCGACTAGACTGAAGGCGCCCCTAGACTGAATAGTGACCGTTGCCCTTACGTTGCCCTGGGGCTGCAATACATGTAGGCCCACTCGACTCAGGCTCCTGGAGCGAGCGTTGGATCTGCTTTGCACCTTGCTGAGCGCGGCCCGTTCAGGGCGCCTTGCTTTTCATTTTGAGCGACAGCTTGTCTCCGAGCGAGAGTGCGATGCCCTGCGTCTTGGAACGAATGCGAATATATCCACAGAGGCTTCCGCCAGCGCGCTTCTCAAGCGACAAGTTGACTAAGGCATCCTCTCCAAAGGTGGACTTTGCGTACAGATTTGCAGCGAGGAACGCCGAATCCCCTTCGAGCGCCGACGCGGGAGTGAGGCACTTCATATTTGTCGACTTGACCACGTGGGCAAGGAATGTGTCCACGTCCGTGATGTCCGTGTTGATTGCAACCTTGTTTTCCCATTCGAACTCGGCCCACATGGCACGGAACGCCAAGTCTGAGCATGACGCGGGCGCAATGTAATCCATGATGTCAATGTGAATGTCGTTGAGCACCACGCAGTTCCGATCTAGCGGGGCGGCGCCGGCAGCGCCGGGCGCCGTTGTGTCGTAGACGATCGTCCCAAACACGATGCCAGTCTCGGTGGAAGACACCTTGATATTCGCCTTGATGTGCTTGCTTTCGCCGGGCTTGAGAGTGTAGGTCTGCGGCCTCTCGCAGAGCTTGAGATCACCGACGGTCGCCAGCTCGAGACACGTGTTGTACATGGTCTCTTTGGACTGGTTGATCAGCATCAGGTCCAGCATTATGTCGTACGACTGCACGGTGACGTACGCTTCCGCGTACACCGCGTCCGAGAGCCCGGTCAGCTGTGTCACTCGCTTGAGACGCTGTGCAAAGTCCTCTTGCGAGTCCGCACCTGTGGCTTTGTTCAAGGCGGCGTCGTCGTCATCGTCCAGATCCATCATGCCCTTGTCAGCCGCACGGCCACGGAGCTGACGCACAGAGATGAGGTCGTCTGTTTGGCGATTCACCTCGAGCTCGTCCGCCTTTGGAGTGTCCGCAGCTTCGGAAGCAAGGCGTTCGGACAGCATGGCCGAAAATGCCTCGCGGCAATCGGTCAAGCAGAGCCGGTTGAGCTCCTGGGACGGATAGGAGAGGACCTGCAGGTTGATGGTGATGCGCTCCTGCGAGTCTGCGTCGATCTGCGGCATGCCTTGCCCCGCGTGCCCGAGCTGCAAGAGGCCAGTCAAGATCAGGATCACATCCGCAGTCACCAAATTTGCTGTCTGAGGGGGCACGTGCGCACGCGTGCGAAGCGCGAGCTTCGTCAGCGTCGTTGCGACAACGGTTGCGAGGAAAAAGTCGCCCGCGCACAGCAGCCCCCGCAGCTTGCCAGTATCTTGGGCAGCTGTTTGGGCAGCCACGGCCGCCGGTTGATGGCCATAGGTACCATCTGCGAGGACTACCGGGCGCCCGGTTGACTTTGGCGGCGGCGGGGCAGCGGGTGCCTCGTCAGCGACGCGCGCAGCAAAGGGCAAGTCGCCCATGCTCTGTTTCAGCGTGGTGAACGCGAGCGCCACGTCCTGCGCCTCGGTGCAGTACTCGCCGATCATCCACAGAGCGACCCGAGCGATTCGAGAGGCATGGATGGACGGGAACGCGTGCAACAGCTTGCGCATGCTGTCGTCGCGCAGGTGTGGGTAGGTCTCGACGATCTCTCGCACGTACGTGATCACGTCGAGTGCGGACGCCTGGTTGCTATCGCCCAAAAAGTCCATCAAGATGGGGATCGCGGTGGAGACAGCATCGGGGAACTTGGTCGTTGACTTGTGGATGGAGGTGATCAGCATGGCGCGATACTCAGCGCTCTTGTCGCCGTCCTCGGCCGTCTTGACCACCTCCTTCTTGAGCACCTGCATCACCTCCCCAATGGTCCCCGGGGTGACGAGGTCGAGGATGATGTCGAGCGTCTTCTTGCGGATGTCGAGGTTGGCCGAGGCGAGGGCCCGCAGGATATCCATGATGAGCTCGGTGACCACCTTCGGGTGCTTCTTCTTCAGGTCCTGTAGGCGCTCCAGCACGATCAGCTTGATATTGTTATCGGATTGCGAGGAGAGCAGCTGCGTGTACGAGCTCGCCGCCGCGCGGATCGCGGTGACGGAAGACGACAGCGCAATCATGGCTGAAGCGCATTCGTACACGACCGCGGTCGACGACGAGTTGAACAGCGTGAGGATGCAGCGTATATACTTTGACTTGTCGTTCGGGTTGGAGCGCACGACCTTGCGAATGAGCTCGAGGACGACGAGCTGTAGCGTGTCGCTATAGCTGGCAACCTGGTCGATGTTGTTCGAGAGGAAGTGGACTGCGCGCTCCTGATCGGCTTGGAAGAGCATGAGGAAGGCGTTGCGCTTGCACGAGGGGTCGGCCTCGGCCTGGAGCACCTTCTCCACCAGCTCTGGCCCGTCGGGAAGCAGGTGCTCGAAGGACTTGTAGATGGCGGATACGGCGAGCACAGCGTTCCGGCGCACAAATGCGTGACGGTGCTCAAGGTTGCTCTTCATCATGGGGATGAGCGGCTCGAGGATTTCGGTCTCCTTGAGCTTGCACATCAAGCGAAGCGTGCACCCGCGGATCCACTCATTCGGATGATTGAGGTCGTTTCGGAGGAAGTTGGTCACGAGGATCATCTCTGGCAGCATCTTGCCATCGGGTCCGTGCTTATCCACTACCTCGTAGTACACGAGAAGTAGCTTCTTGATCTTGTGGTCGTCGCAAGGGACGCAGAAGCGAATAACCGTCATGAGCAATTTGGGCATGGCCTCCCCGGTCAACAGGAGCGAGATGAGCTTCTTCAAGCCCCCAATCTTCTTTTCGGTGTCCTTGGACTCAAGGTCCTCGCGGATCTCATCCTCGTTCGGGGGCGTCTTCTTGTCAAAGTTCATGAGCACGGTGCAAAATCGTTCATTCACCGAGGAGGGCAGCATGGCCACGCACCCACCACTGGACAGCTGGGGGGCGAGGTCCTCCGCCTGCCGTCACGCGAATGCGCTGCGGAGCGCAGAAAGCGACGGCATGAAGTTCCGGATCGCGTCTCGGCGGGCGACCTCTGTCGCGTTTCGCGCATATGAAAAGATCGAAGATAAAGAGGTCACAATCCGAGACTGCACCACCCCGCGTATGCACACAACAGAGGGGTTGCACGCCTTCCCGTGACCCTTCCAAGTTTGCTAGGATCCTGTTCACGGGAACGCCACGTCATTACGATGCGGCGCGGGAACCTGGCCTTGCTGTGCGGCCTGGCGCTCCTTGCCAGGCCGCTGTGCGCGCAGCAGCCTGTGCGTGGCGTGCCACGCTCAGAGTGGGCCGCGTACACCGGCCCCACATTTGCGTGCCGTGACGGATCGGGCTCCTTGCCCATCGCGCAGCTGAACGATGACTACTGTGACTGCACCGATGGCTCGGATGAGCCGGGCACATCGGCATGCGCCAACACGGGCGGCCGCTTCTACTGCGCCAACAAGGGCTTCAAGCCCACTTACGTGCGCGCTGGCCTCGTGGGCGACGGCATCTGCGACTGCTGCGATGGAACCGACGAGTACGCGCGCCCGGGCGCGTGCACTGATACATGCATCCAGGCGGGCGAGGCGGCGCGCGCGGTGGCGGCGGCGACGCTGAGCAGCGTGCTCGGCGGGCTCCAAAAGGCGCAGCAGTGGGAGGCCGAGGCGGCCACCAACACTGGCAAGTGGGACAGCGAGATAGCGGCCCTCAAGGTGAGCCTCATTGAGAAGAAGGCAGCGGCCGACGCCATCCAGGTCGAGAAGGCGGCGGCCGAGCTGCGCGAGAGCGAGGCGCGCAAGGAGTTTCTCGAGAAGAAGGCGGCCGAGGAGGCCGCCAAGCAGGCGGAGGAGGAGGCCAAGGCGGCGACCGCCGCTGGCGCCGGCGCCGAGATGCCCTCGGGCGCCTCTGTAGAGGACTCCGTAGAGGACTCCGTAGCGGCAGCAGCAGCAGCAGCGGCAGCAGCAGAGGCAGCAGCAGAGGGCGTCCCTCCTGCGGGCGTCGAGAGGGGCCAACCGGCAGCGCCGGCCTCAGCCGAGGGCGTTGAGGCTGCCACCGCCGCCGCCGCAGCAGCAGCAGCAGCGGCAGCAGGAGGAGCAGCAGCAGAGGGCGCCGTGGCGAGCGACCATGATTTGTCGTACCCCTCCGTCGACCATCATCCAGACGAGGTCGGCCCCGAGGGCGAGTACCCGGCGGATGACTACATACCGCCCGAGGGCGACGCGCCGTACGGCGACGACCCTCATTTGGAGGATGCCGAGTACCGCGCGCGCTACCGTGACGATTACGGCGAGGGTGGGGAGCGGTTCGGCGGCGAGGACGAGGACGAGCATCGGCCATGGAGCGAAGGAGACGACGAGCCTAATTTGGACGACGAGCCGGGCGACGACGAGGAGGGTCGAGGGAGGCGGGCGACGTGGCACGAGGAGGACGAGCACGAGGCGGCGCAGGCCACGGAGACGGACGAGGCGGCCCCGAAGGATCCAGGTATGTGCCACGCACGTGGCCTGCGCTGCGCGCGCCGGAGGTGCACGTGGCCTGCGCGTCCCTGGCCACCGCACACACATTCCCGCCTACTCCCTTCCCAGCACACATACACACGGCGGCGGCTGCCATGGCCGCGTCGCGTCGATGAGCGCGGCCGGCACGGCGCGGTCCTTTGACCGATTTGGCACGGCGAGGTCCTTCTGTGGAAGGTCCTTCTGGGGCGGCCGTCGAGGCGGCATGGGCGCTGTGGCCAGCTGGCAATCATCTGGCGGCCAGTTGGCGGCCAGTTGGCGGGGAGGGGCGGGGGCGCGCTGGGGGAGGGCGGCGGGATCCCCACGTCGGTCCCACGCCTAGCGCCCCCCGCCAGCGCACAGAGCGTGGGATGGGGTGGCCGCGGAGGGCTGTGTCGGACCCGACTGGTGACCTACCCGCGCCCTTACCCTCTGCGTGGCCGCCCCATCCCCGTGTGCCACAGGCAGCAGCAGCAGCAGCAGCAGCAGCATCAAGAGCGACAGTGGCCGCACTGGCAGCAGCAGCAGCAGTGGCAGCGTGTGGAGCGGCATAGGTCGAGTCATGACGGGCGCAGTGAGCTTCGGCCTCAATGGTTTCAGCTGGGTGGCCAACGGCGCCAGCTGGGTCGGCAGCCTCTTCAGCAGCAAGAAGAAGAGCGGCAAATCACCGAAGCGGCCGTTCGACGACTTCTCCACCCCAGGTCGACCCACCGGCTGTGGCCATCGGCTGCAACCACCGGCTGTGGCCATCGGCTGTAACCACCGGCTGTGGCCATCGGCTGTGGGGCCTTTCTTTCGCCCGATGGGCACACCTCCCTTGTTCGCCTGCCTCCCTTCCTGATGAGGAATGTATCGCCTCTGTCCAGTTGAGCTGACGCGCCTGTCTCGTGCCTGCACCCTCCCCGCGCCTCGCCCCTCGTCGTGTGCTCCTTTCCAGAGGCCGAGGCGCTGCGCACGAAGCATCGCGAGGCGATGGACGCCATTGACGATCTCGAGCGCCAGATGCGCGAGCTCGAGAGCAAGAAGACGGTCGACTATGGGCCCAACGGTCGCTTCGAGCCGCTCTCGCGTGAGTGCTATACCTCAGCGCTCGGGGGCGAGTGGAACTACGAGATCTGCCCCTTCAAGAACGCGGCCCAAAAGGGCCAATCGGGCGGTTCGACCACCATCGGCAATTGGGAAGGCTTCGCAGATGACTACAAGACGCTCAAGTTCACCAACGGCCAGCACTGCTGGAACGGCCCGGCTCGCTCCCTGACCGTGAGCCTCGAGTGCGGCGCTGAGAGTGAGGTTCTCTCAGTGGATGAGCCTGAGGTCTGCAAGTACACGATGCGCTTCCGCACGCCCGCCGCGTGCACGCAGGCGCAGGCCGACGCGGCGAAGACCGAGCTGGACGCACTCGCGCCCGAACGCGTGCACGATGAGCTTTGAAGAAAGCTACTGTCCCGCAGTGCCATCGAGGACCCCACGCACGTACGTACACCCTGTGCCCAGTCTGTCGTCCCGCCACGGCTCGCACCTTTCTGGCCCGATGGAGATCTCGCATTTCCTTTACGTAGTACTTGCCCGGCATCTGACAATTATCTGACAATCATCTGGAAGTGTCCTTCTTGTCTCGCGGCGCGGGATCATCATCGGCGTTTCCGGATAGGCCGCTTAGGGCCCGATTTAGTGAGTTCGTGACTTCGTGTACACGCGGGTGGTAGCTGGTACGCCGGTCGCGTAGACGGAACCAACGGAACGAAGGATGGATACGTGGAATCGGAAATGATATACGCGCGCGGATTCATACGCCGTCCCGTCGGCGCTCGGAACACGCGACCGCGGGACGGGCGCAAACACACACGTCGGGACGGGATGCCGACCCTCACCCTACTGTGTATCACCGCACGCGCCATGTCACGCCCCCGCCGGTCCGCGTGTGCGATCGTCACGCACGGCCGCACTCGACAGACGACCGAGACGTACGACACCCCACCACGTCGCAGACCACTCCCAAGAACAGTCATCTCCCCACAATCATCTCCCCACAATCATCTCCCCACAGTCATTGCACCGCACGAAAGGAAGACGCAGAAGCCAGGCGCCGTAACTCTTGTAATCGTACCCCAGACAGCAGGAATGCCTCATAGACCACTGTAATCGTACCCCAGGCAGCAGGAATGCCTCATACTGTGATAGCCCACTGCCATGCCGCTGCCCACTGTGATGCCGCTGCCCACTGTAATGCATCATAGACCACTGTAATCTCCCTCCCCATCCCACGCTCTGGGCCGCGCGACTCGTGGGAGTCGCGCGGCCCTGCCGCGTCCTCCATCTCGCCCACATCTCACCCTCACGGCATCCTCACAGCCTCCTCACGGCGACATCTTGGATGCGTGCGCGACGACGTGTGTGGCACTGGTGGTGGGAAGGGGGAGCGGCCTCGAGAGCGCCAGGCACTCAAGCGGCAGAACATAGTCCTCCTCGGGTAATCTCCGCCAATGCGAGATCGAGTCGAGCAGCCATCTCGCGTCGAGCAGTTTGAGCGTGGGCAACAGCTTATGCGCCTGCGCCTGCCGTAACAGCTGGCGCGTGCGCTCGCAGTGGACGGAGCCCTCAGCCAGCAAGGCAGGCGGCACGAGCATGTGGGTCGAGCTGGGGAGTACCTGAGGAGGGAGGCAATCAAGTGCAATTAGTGATCATCAGATGGCAATCAAGAGCATGTGGGTCGAGCTGGGGAGCACCTGATGAGGGAGGCAATCAAGTGCAATTAGTGATCATCAGATGGCAATCAAGAGCATGTGGGTCGAGCTGGGGAGCACCTGATGAGGGAGGCAATCCGGTAATCAGCGATGAGGAAGCACTCAGAGGTCATCAGCGATGAGGAAGCACTCAGAGGTCATCAGAGGTCGAGCTGGGGCTGATGACGAAGCACTCAGAGGTCATCAGGGGTCGAGCTGGGGCGCACCTCGGCATACACCGCAGCCCCGCACCGACGCGCGAGCTGCACCTCCGGAGGCACTACCCCATCGACAAACAGCAGAGACGAGGGGCCGACGAAGGTACAGGCCACCCCAGAGAGGAGCCTGCCGCACTGCGCTAGCAGCAGCTCGCGAACGTCTGCCGCTGGGCGCACCGGCATGAACATCTCAGTGCTGCTCGTGCTGCTCGTGCCGCTCGTGCCGCTGCTGCCGCCTGCGCCGGTACTGCCGCTGCTCGTCGACGGAGCGGCTGCGGCTGCGGCACCAGCGGGAGGCCGTGGTGCCGCCACCTCCTCGTCGCCGCCGCCGGCCATTGTCATCGCCGTCGGCAAGCACAGCTCCGCGGGCGCCTCCGCTGGCGCCGCTGCTCGTGGCGGCGGAGGCGGCGCCGCCTCCGCCGCTGCTGTCGGCGCCGCCTCCGCCAATGCGGACGAAGCGGACGTGTAGGACGCGACTTCGTACGAGCCAAGCGACGGAACTCGGTGGAGACGCGAGGGGGCGCTGTCCTGCGGAGCGCCGTCCTGGGCGCCCGTCCACGAGGCTTGTTGGGCTGTCGACGACGCCATGAGGGGCGAGCGTGGTGCTGAGCGGCCTCCCTGGCTGAGTGCATGCGTGCCTCCCTGGCTGAGTGCATGCGTGCGCAAGGCGCTGCCTTCGCGGGACGCACGCCGGCTTACACCGTCCTGTGGAGCGCCGCACTGGGCGCCTGAGCACGGGGCTGTGTGGGCAGTCGACGGCGCCATGATGAGCGGCGAGCGTGGTACTGAGCGCGCTGGCTGCCCGCTGCCGTTGCCGTCCACACCACCAGCGACGCCGGCTCCGGCGCCGGCTCCTGTGGAACCTGGGGAACTCTCCGCGACCGGCGAGAGGGGCTGTGGGCAATGTCGAATCCCAGCGGTGGCATTGTGCAGTGAAAATGGGGAGAGGCCGCTGGATGGGCGCACGGTCAAGCTTCGTGGCGATCGCGGCGGCCTGTCATAGCGCTCGAAGTACGCCCGATGGATGGCCTTCAGATGCTCCGCCACGCGGGGGAGCGACACGTCTGTGGGCGCGCCTACAAATCGATCGATCAGCACCAGATTGGGCACGTGATTCGCCCACGCGATCGGCGAGTCGTCGACGATGAGGACGAGCTCGGGCACGCAAAGCAGCCGCTGGAGCGTCTTGGTGGTGCGGTCGAGCGCAGGGTGCCATGCAAGCACCTGCCCGGGCTTGAAGATCTCATGCTTCGGGTCGAGGTAGTGCAGCGCCTGCTGTACGTACCTGCGCAGGGAAGGCGAGGCGCCATGGTGAGCACTATGCCGGGAGGGCGCGGCGCCGTGGTGAGCACTATGCCGGGAGGTTGCGGCGCCATGGTGAGCAATGGTATGCTTCGGGTGCAGCGAGGGCGGCTTGATGCACGCACTCGCGCGAGCCCATCACCTGATGAGGGTGGCAATCAGCATGCACTCAAGGGCATTCCGCATAGTCCACGCACTCGCGCGAGCCCATAGTGTACAAATGGACGCAGAAGAGGTCGGCCATCTGTCCCAGGAACTCGTGGACACCCGGGCGCAGCCGCATCTCAAACTCCACATTCTGCACGCGCAGTGTCACCTCTGTCACCCCGCCTCCCTCGGCATCCGCCGCCGCGTCGCTGCCGCCGAAGCTCACTGAGGCCAGCCCAGCAGACGACTTGTCGGCGTTGTCGCGAGCGGAGGAGGGAGCGCCACTGCCTGCGGCAGGCGCCACACCGGGCGGCAACGGACCGATTGCGGACGGCGCCACCGGTCCCGGCTCAGGCACCGGTATGGAGCTATCACTGGTGCCCTCACTATTGCTACTACATGAGCGGCTGCCGAATGACGTGGCGGGCTGCTGCTGCTGTTGCTGCTGCTGCTGCTGCTGCTGCTGCTGCTGCTGCTGCTGCTGCTGCTGCTGCTGCTGCTGCCTATCCTGCGCGCTGCTACGGCCGCCGGCAGTGCCACTGCTGCCCTCGCCGCGCGCCGCCTCGTCGGTTTCGTGAACGGCTTCAACTCCCGACTGGCCTGCGCCTGCCAGATCGCTCTCGTCGACATCGTCCTCCTCCTCCTCCTCCTCCTCCTCCTCCTCCTCCTCCTCCTCTTCCTCCTCCTCGTCATCGTCGTCTTCGATGATGCCGTCGACATTGGGTGCCGGTGGCACCGGCGCAGCTGCGGAGCTCGGGCCAAGCGGTAGCGGAGTTGTCGCCGCAGCAGCGGCGGCCACTGCCGTACTGTCTGCACTGCCGATCGTCCGCACCGACGCCCGCAGCGAGTGCACGAGCGTCTCATCGAGATCGAGAACCAGGTAAAGACGACGCTCCTGCAGATGCGTCTCGCGCGACTCTCGCAGGTACTGCGCTGCGCGCCGCCGTTTGGCGCCATCCTCATGGAGGTCACGTGTCAGGTCGCGCAGGTGCGAGACGGGCGACGACATGCAATCAGGTGTCGTGAGCCCCTTCGGACGCCGTGCATCGCGTGCATCGCTGGGACTTGAGTTGCGGCCAACGTCGACGACGAGCGAGCCGCGCTTTTTGCTGGCCATCCGCGGCCGGCGAGACCTCGCGAGGGTCCTGTCGTGCTGCAGGGCACCTATTTCTGGGGCGCCTATTTCTGGGGTTTGAACCCCGGTACCCTCGAGTTCCGCACAACATGGCGCCGACGTTCGAAGAAGTATCGGTAGTATTTCGCTCGCCTTCATTTTGCGACGCGAGATTATTTCCAATGCTCCGTCACGCCGTTCTCGCTGCGGTCATCGCCGTCTGCTCGGGCTTCAACGTCGCGATTCGGCCGGCTGCTTCGCATGCCCTCGCTTCGCGTGCCGTCGCGCCGACCATGCTCGTCGAGCACCTGCCGGCCATCGACGCCGCCTCGCAGCTCGTTGCCGCTCAGGGTCTGGTCCTTCCTATCCCTGCATTCTCGCCTGCCAAGGTGCGCGCGAGCCGTCTGGGTCTACCGACGCTCCGACGCTCCGAATCGGCCTGGCCGGGCCGCACGCGCTGGCGCGCCGGCAGGAATCGCAGGCACCCAGCTGGGCAGGCAGAAGCCAGACACCAAGATGGCCGCAGCGTATCATCCCCTCTCTTGCCCATGAGCAAGCGCCCATCAACGTCGCTGACGGCGTTACCGTGCCCGCGCCTCTCGCGTGCCGCAGGCGTTTGTGATGATGTTCTTTAACATCATCACCATCTTCGGCATGACCATCCAGGGCAAGGGCCTTAGCAAGGGTATCAGCGAGGGCATGACGCCTCAGCAGGCGCACGACGACATGGTCCAGTCTTTCGGCCTCACGTGGGTGCTCTCGGGCACGGCCTTCGGCCACGTCCTCGGCGCGGGCGCCATCCTCGGCTGCTCGTCGGCTGGCTTCTTCTAAGCGCGCGTTGCGGCGTGTGAGAACGTCAAACCGAACACGAGAGCTGCTGAGCTGGTCCGACGGGGTCGGTAGGACGTGGTAACTTAAGTTGAGCCTTGTGCTCTTTCTCATGTAGACTGAGGTGCTACAACGCCAACGCCCGTGGCCCACCGCATGCTCACTCATAAAAGCGCTCCGTCTTGTGACTGCTGACTCCCGCGGGGTGAGCGGTTTACCCGCCGGGTTCGCGAACCATTCGCGGCGCGCGCGCCAGCGTGAGCGCGGGTTCGAAGACGAACGTCCCGTCGCGCACAGCATCGACCGCGGCTCCACCGGCATCCGCGGCGTGCGGCGGGTCCGGGCCGCGCGCCCGCGCCCGTCTCCACCGTCCGGGCACGACCCGCGCCAGCGCCGAGCGAGCACGGGACGACCCCCGGTCAAACGGGACGTCGCGTCCCCCGCGGTGGGAGCCGGGACGTCGCGCTCGCGGCTTCGTCAGTCCTTCGTCAGAGCCCGTGGCTTGAGGCCAGAGGCCCCACACGCGGGGGTCGCCACCTCGCGACTCGCCTACACCTCGCGACTCACCTAACGGCTAACAGGCCGCTGACGAAGATCCGAAGCTCGCGACTCACCGAAGTCCGCACGCACGCTGACGTGTGACGAGACGCACAGTGTTCTGATACTCGCCTCGCCGCCTGAACCTCCACACATTGGCCTACGCGCCGATTCGGCATCTCAGTCAGAGCCACTTCATCCAGAATGCATTCTCGCGAAAGACGATCGGGCTCGTGGCCTCTTGCACAGCCAGCGGCCGCCGCTCACGCCAGCACGACGACCACGTCGCCACGCCGGCTCCCAAGGCCGCTGCGCTATCGACCTGCGCGAGCCGCTCTCCAGCGGTGACTGGGGCCCTGGCCGCCGGAGCCGCCGGCAACGGAACGTCGATCGGGAGTGCGTGGCACAGGCCCCAGCCACCGCGGGCGGTCTCAGCGAGCAACTGCTCGCTCGACCAGACAGCTACGCCTTGGATGACCGCGGCAGCTTGCACGAGGCCTGCACGGGCCAGATGTACTGCCGCAGCGGGATGGGTGACGTAGATGGTGAGCGTTTCCTCGCCGACGCCGCTGCCGCCGCTGCCGCCGTTGCCGCCGCCTGCGCCTGCACCTGCGCCTGCGCCTGCGCCTGCGCCGCCGCTGCCGCCGCCGCCGTTGATGACTCGGACGCCGGTCACCTGGAGCTTCTCATCGATGTCGCCATCGGAGATGTCACTGCCATCGTCTTCGCGGCAGAAGCCCCACCCGCTGTCGTCATCGTCGTCGGCGACGCCGACGGCCTCGGCGCGCAGGCTATTCATGTAGCGCTCGATGGCACGCTGCCGCTCCGCGTACATCGCCTCCTCGTTGTCGATGGGCAGCTCGCCCTCCTCGTCGTCGCGGATGCTCTCGTGGCCCTCGTCCGCTATGTCCTCACCGAGCCCGCCGCTCAAAGCGGCAGGTAGTGGATCGAGAGGAGCGGGCAAGTCGATCCGCAGATGATCGAGGTCCTCCGGCACCACAGCGCCGGGCTGTAGCCGCAGCAGTACGATGGGCTCGTCCTCGTTGCAAGGGCCGCCCTCGAGCACTGGCACATCCACGACGATCTTCCTCGGTGTGCGGCGCTCACTGCGGCCGCCAACGCTGCCGCCGCCAACGCTCTCATCCTCGTACGCGTCGCGCACTTCGGCGAGAGCGGTCCGCAACTCCGCGGCGGCGACGAAACCCGGCGGCATCTCCTCGAGCTCGTCCCGAGATTCGTCCCGAGATTCGAGATCGTCATCTCGAGGCGTGTCCTCGACGCTCTCGAGCAGATCTCGAAAATCTCGCTTGGCGATGGAGAGAAGGTCTCGACGCTCCTCGTGTGCCGTCTGCATCTCGAGCTGGAGATCTACAGGCAGCCCGTCGCTGAGGCTGGGCGCCGTGCCGGGCGCGAGGCGCGCACGGCCGGTCGGATCGATCAGACGGCGCGTGATGTTGATGGCGGTGATGGCGTCACTGCCCTCGGTGCCCGTGCCAGGGCTCACGTGCAAGATTAGGAAGCAGCCGAGGTGCCACAGCGAACGCTCGCGTTGATAGACCGAGGGGGGTGGCAGCGGCGGCGCCTGCTGCAGCGCCTGGGCTCGCTCGACCTCCGCCTCGATCTGCGCGTCGGCCTCGAAGAGCGCGAGGGCGCGTGCGTCGCCCGCCATCGCATGCACGGCCGCATTGATGAGACGGCCCGTCGTGGCGGCGCGGAAGGGGTTCTGGATGATGAGCTGCCCTACCGCCATCCGACGTAGCATGCGCAGCTGCGTCGCGTCATCGAGCATGCCGTCGGGGAGCGGCCGGTAGTTCGGGTTGGTCATCACGCGCCGGAACCAGAGCTCCTCTTGCGCCGGCGCGAGCGGCGTCGTCCACGGCGTGCGGCACACCTCGCAGCGCGGAGTCTGCAGGCGAGGCGTGGCCTCCGAATCTAACGGCTCCTCGAAATGGAAGGGCTGCGCTCGGCGCCATTTGACCAGGCACGTGCGGTGCACGGGCGCCTTGCACGTGCAGGGCCACACGAGCAAAGACTCGTCATCCTCCTCCGCTAGGCAAAAGCGACACTGGCCCGCCAGCCCTCGAACGCTCGGCGCGGGGGCCGAGGGGGCGGTTGGTACGTGCAGCGCCGCAAGGCTCAGCGTCAGCGGCGGTAGACTCGACGCCGTGAGACGATCGGCAGCCGTCGAGGGGAAGGCAGTCTCGAGCAGGGTACTCGTCGACAGCCCCTTCCAAGCGTCGAGCAGGGCGTTGTCGAAAACAGCGCACTCCGTGGGATCGTCCCAGAGCGGCGGAAGCGAATCGACCGTTGTCGATGTCTCAGCCGTGCGGCGGGCGGCGCCGCGCGCAGCGTCTGCGGCAGCCGGCTGCTCTGGTTCGCCCCCCAACCCATTGCGCGGCTTGTCGCGCTCCTCGTCGTCGCCGTCGCCGTCGCCGTCGCCGTCGTCATCGTCGTTGTTCGCGTACAGATGGTTCATCTGGCGCGTCAGAGCAATCTGTTCGGCGAGCCAGGCGGCGCGGTCGAAGCCCGGATCCTGCTCGTCGCAGCTGAGGCACAGGCCGGCAGCGTGCGCGTCGTCGCGCGCGCACTGGCGCTGTTCCTTTCGGAGAATGGCCACGGGCGAGTCGCTGGCCTCGCTTGCGACCGCCTTGATGAACGCGTCATCGTCCTCGTCGGGCTCTGAGTGATGTTCTCGCGGCGCCAACCCGCGAAAGTCGTGCTCTGTCATCACGGACGAGGGGGAGCCTTCACTCGCTTGCTGCCTCGATGATTCTGCCGGACTCTCTCCACTGCGCTTAGGCTCTGCCTTGCGCTTCGACTTCTTCTTGCGTGAAGGTGTGCCGGACCGAGAGGAAGTGGGGGTACTCGCTCTGACGGCGGCACGAGTGCCGCCGCCATCTGCCGCGCCGCGTCGAGGAGCGCTGGTAGGCGCGCTGGTAGATGCCGATGTTCTGCGAGAGATGAGGGGCATACCGAGCACTTCTCGAGGACCGTCCTGCAAGATTAGCCTCTGCTGCTGTAGAAACTTGCGCCGGAAGGCACGTCAATTGCCGGCGTCATTTATCATTGTCGCTTGTGTTCGCTTCCCAATGTTAGCGCGCGCGCGCCGACCGCCGCACCGTAATTGTTACACTTTTTCCTGATCCACCAGGGGCGCTCCACGCACATACTAGCTCTCGCGCCCATGCTCGTCTCTACACGCGTCTCTACACGCCCATGCTCGTCTCTACACGCCCCGAGGTGCCTTTACAGCCGTAAGGTGGCAGGTGAGCATATACAGTTGCAATCATATGAGTGAGCCTTAAGTGAGCCTCAGTCGCGTCGTGTAGAGCGCCCGCCGGCTCCAGCCTCCACCGCCGCGCTTTTGTGAGGTGGTGATACTTCAGCGATGCGCTGCAGAAGAAGGTGCGCCTTAAGAAAATTCGGCCCTTGGGCATAATGCGACAGATCTGCCGTGTGCAACTGCTGAGTCACGTTGAAGAAGTCAAGCGTCGGGACAGACGCGTGGTCGAAGGGCGGCGGGAAACGTCGCTGTTGCAACACCTCCCGCATTTGGGCATTGAAAGCGGCTGCACGCTCGGCCGTTTGCCACTGGTACTCGCTCGTGTGACGGTAGTCAGCATTGATCCACATCAGTTGTGTGGCTGGTGGATTTGGGCGTGCTGCCAACTGTTTCACAGCCGAGTCCAGCGTTCCAACCACATCGTCCACAATGAAGTTCGACTCCAGACCCCATCCGAGCACAACGAGAGAGGCAGATGCGTTCACCTGGCTCGATAGCCACGTACTCCACTGTGGCTCTTTGTATACTGGAGCATCTGGACATGGGAGTGGGTAGCACTTGCTGGGCTCGTAGCGCTTCCACACCGCTTGTCGTGCAGGACACCGATTGGTGTTGGTCGTGTTAGTCTGTACGTCAAACATGCAATGGCAGCAAGGAATGTTTGCATACTCAAGGTTCACAGTGCCATCGCAAATCAGGCCGCGGCGACGCTCGTCGAGGTGGAGCCAAGTGTCCCTTGCAAAATAGAACCGGCAATCCCTGTAGTGAGCAGTGGCGACTTCGTGGTGTGTGCACGAGCTCAGGTGCACACGCTTGGCCGCCACCGCCTCCCTGAACTCGTCCTTCCATATAGCAGTCGGGGCAATTATGAAGGGATCACGCTCCGCGGCTTCGCCCAGTAGCAATAGCAGGAGTGCCTGGTACAAGAGGCGAATGACGCTGTCGCCGACAAGCAGCACGCGAGTAAATCCACGATGATGAAGAATTTTACAGGCTTCCTGTGGGCGAAAGATGGGCACGCTGCAGTTATCTGGCTGCCATGTGCAGCCCTTCTCGTCTCGGAGCTCGGCGCGCTGTGCCTCAGGGGAGACGTGACCGTCGCGGCACTCGCGGTGTCCACCAGATTGAGCTGCCGCTCGGAAGCTGGCACATCGTGAGGCGTCGAGAGGCTTCATTTCCACCGGGGAGGGATTCCAACGGAACACAATACGGTCGGTTCGGTCGGCTCCGCGGGTTCGGTCGGCTCCTGGGTTGTCGCACGGTCGTGCATGTGCATGTGAATGAGGAAGGTTTTTGAACCGGAACACGAGCACGAAACCACAGCCTCTTCCTGCGGACTCTTCACGAGAAAGGACAGCACATAACGACTAATGCTTCTGAAAGCACGGCATACGACCGTTACATTTTCTGGCCGGGTTTCGGGAAGGAATTACATCTTTAGAATTCCTAAACGAGAACCAGCGACCAAACAGGAGGAGAGCAGAGGGGGCCAGAGGGACCAGAGGGTGCTGGGTCGCGGTACTCGGCAGCTCGTCCTCTCCAATCTCTCGCGGTCGATTCGGCTCTATTGGAGGTGACGAGGTGTGAGACAGGGACTCCTCCAATGCGAGCACCCCCACAGGAATTCGGCGCTGCTGCGCCCCAACCTTTCGCGAGGGCGAACTCCGCCTTGGAGGAAGCGCTGCAGACTCTGCAGACCGAAGGAGTGCTTGTCGGTGGCCCTGCGGCTGTCATGAGAGCTCGTGAGCTGCTCAGCCCACTGTCGGGGCGACCGTCCGCCACGACAACTTTTCTCGAGGAGGACAAGGCAGCGGCGGCGGCGGCAATGGCGGCCCATACTCAAAACCGCACAGCACTCTCAAAGGCGGTTGAGGTGGCTACAAAGGCGGCGGCCAGGGCGGCTGCAAAATCTGACGGCATTCACGTCTTGCCCAAGGTGGTGGATCGGGCCTTCGTGGCCTCCATGGGCCGGCCGAGTGTTGTCACCGGTGGCACGGAGGTCGACAAGCTCGATCCCCGGAATCACAGGCAGCCGCCGGCACTGTCGAACTGCCACAGTGGTCGCCGTCAGCCTTCACCAGAAGAGCACTTGATTGCAGTCGCTATCTCTGGCCAGCTGCGCACCTTCACAATTGAATTCGTGTGGCGCAATATCTTCACAACAATGGTACAACCGATCCAGCACCATGCAAACGTGTTCATGGCACTCGACTCGTGGAGCAAGGACATGGGCCCATTTGTTAACATCAACGGCACCAGGAGAGTAGTGGAAGTGGATCTGCTGCCGAACCACACGCTACCCAAAGCTCTCTTTCAGCTCTTCAAACCGGTCGCCGTCGAATGGGGCCATGCGGGTACCCCTGCTACGTGCGAGGGCGACGGTTACCGCTGCCTCTTTGACTTCAATCCGAACGACAACAAGTGCTTTGGAATTGGCGACGCTCGAATGGGCCAAGCGTATCACTTCTGGCGTGTGAGCCGGTTGATCCGCTTCCACGAGCAGGCGTGCGGTGTGCACCACGATTGGGTGCTCCGGCTCAGGCCGGACACTGTCTTCGCGAGGAGACTCCCGCCCATCCGCTTTTGGCCGCCGCGGGTCCTGCGACGTCCTCCTCCTCCCACTCTGTACGCGCAGGACCTGACGGCCGTTGGCTTCACTGCTGTGAGCGACACCTGGGCTCTGATGACGCGCGACGTTGCGAAGGTTTACCTGGAAGAGCACCTGGTGGACGCGTACACGTTCCCGTCGTGCACCAAACGGACCAAGCCCGAGCTCGGGAGATACAACCTGTACAACTACCCGGAAGGGCAGCTCAGCTACACCTTGCGCACCAAGCTGCCAGCTCAAGTGGACGTATGCAGCGCCGATCGCAACGCGCAACATCCAAAGGAAATGTTCCTCCATATCACCCGCCCCGAGATTGGCCCAACGACCAACGCTCGACAACTTGCCGTTTACGAGCTCTGGCGCAGGACCATGATGGGGATAGAGGATGTGCCAGATGAGCTATTGCCAACGATCACGCTCACAACGCCCCGAGTGGACGGCTGGTGCTGGTCGAATGCCACCAACCCGGCCTATAACAGTGTTCGAGAATTCGAAGGGAAGGGAAACGAGACGTACGAAGCACGGTATGCGCAGTTTTGGGCCGAGGCGAATCAAATCTTCTTCGGAGTGTGCCTGGAGTCGATTGAGCCCTGCGGAAAGACATACCAGCTAGCGATGATACGAGACCACGCCATCGCCAAGAAGAGGTATGACTGGCCGACGATGGGGCAAGATCCGGTAGAGGCCACGGTCTTGACTTGATTGTGTGTCTTGTGCGTGGCAACTTTATACCGCGGCTACTTCGCTCGGCGCGTCGCAAACTTTGCCATCAGATCCTTGAAAACCGGCTGCATTTCGCTGGTGCGGAGACGCCCGCAGGGTTAGAGTCTTTAGATTATTACTTTTTATCGTTTATGGTCGCTCGGGCCCGTCGAGTGCGTAGAGCGTATCTCGATAGAGCGTATAGTGACAACGCGTAGTAGAGCGGAGTAAGCGGCTAGTGGCAGCGTACTCCGTACACGCGTGTAGTAGTAAGCGAAGTAGGAAAACACGTCGTATGGCGGGCCCGAAATTATATAACACATCGACATCTATCCGGATACAATGCTCGAACGATGTGGAAGGTGGGTTGGGGGCGGTGCCCGGTGGTGTTAATGATCGGATGATTTCGTTGCGTTATGATTTCGGCCCGTGCGTGAAGTGCACGCTGCACCGCGCGGGGCTCGTGCTAATATTGCTATCGTGCTAATGGTTTTGGTACACATGCTAATAAATGCTAATTGCTATCGCCCTGGCAATTGATGATTAAACGCGGGTGAGCGAGATCGTTTCAATCGTTACCGGTGGCGCCGACGGGAATACGCCAAGACGACCGTGGACGTAACGAAAACGTCTTGGCGAGGGCCGAGCCCGCCGAGGCGGCGCGCGGGTTCGTGTCGTAACGAGCCGCGGTTCGTGTACGTGTACGCGTCTTCTACGCGTCTTTTAGTGGTTCACGCTCGGGAGTTGTTGAAACTTTTCAACAGTGTTTGGTCCTTAACGTTAGGCTGCCGCTCGTGACCGCGTCCCACGGACGCGGGCCGAGGCGCACACGGCGCGCACGGGGCTCACCGACTGACCGACACATACACAGGCACATACACAGACACATACGAGACATGCGGGGCTCCACACACCCGATATTGCGTGCCAGCACCGCGGCTCACGTCGAACAACAACGCTATGCATCATCGTCCAGAAATGACAAAATGTGTAGCCACTAGTTTAATCCGGCAAGGCGCGGCGTCATCACTTCGCCACAACTTCGCGTGTTCGTCGCACCCGGGCGCGCGTCTCGCGGTGTGCCCTAGAACGAGAGGCCGCCGCCGCCCTGTGGTTGCGCCACCTTGAGCGCGGCGCGTATGCCCAAGCTGCGCAGATCCAGCAATTCGTTGGCCTCGTCCATATCCCGCTTCTCCGCGAGCTGCTCAGGGCTCATCGTTGGCCCTTTCGGCGGCGAGCGCGTCGGCGAGCCCACGCCCTTGGGTGTCTGCCCAATCTTCCAGTGCGACGTGCCCCACGTGCTGGTCGCGTCACCCGCGTTCGCGTTACGAAGGTGCCCGGCGTAGCCTGGCGGCGGCATCACGTACGGTTGCTTTTGAGGCTCATGCATGCCGCTGAGGTACGAGTGCGCTTCGAGGTTTCCCGTCGTCGTGCCGTGAGGCTTGAAACCCCCATATCCCGCCACGCCCGGTCCATAGGTCGTCACCGAAGGCCCGTAGCGCTGGTTGAAGTTCGTATGATCCACCGGCTGATTCAACCCGTGCCCAGCAATCTCGAACGCGGTGGTCGGGATCGAGACCGTGTTCCCCTGCGCGACGACGCCGCCAAAGCGCGACACGACAGTACGCAGATACGGCGCCTCGACGACTTCGCTCGAATGTTTCGGCATGTCGACCTACAGAGCCTCAGCTGCGCGGGCGGGCGGCGGGGCGGGCGGGCGGGCGGCGCGACGGGGCGCCTGTGCTTGCTGGGTTGCACCAAAAGGTTTTCTCAGTTTGTGTAGTTTTGCCGCGACCGTTACGTTTGAGTTTGGATGCCGTAACCCACTTCCATGTCCCGTGGCAGGGTTCGTCGTGACACTTCTGAAGGGGCTGTATGCAAGGAGATGGTGATTGGAAATGTGCCGCGTTTGTGAATGTAACTTGGCGCGAGTCACGGGGGAGCTGATTGGAAAGCTATGAGCGCGCCGCCGCGAGGCGACACGACGGCCGTCTCGCCGGGAAGCGCGCGGGCGCGGCCCGCAATCGAAGCTGCTGTGACTGGTTCTGGAAGTCGGAAGCGCAAGGCCACCACTTCTGACGTCTCCGACGCCACAGCCAACTGCTCGGAACTTGGCGGGGCGTCATCCGAGATCAGCGGCGCCTTGTCGTCGTCTGCTGCGGTCGACTCACACGCGGCACTTCGATCGCTGCTGGAGTGCACGGTGTGCTACAGCGTGATGCTGCCACCCATCCGCCAGTGCGACGATGGACACAACTTCTGCGATCGCTGCAGCAACAAGCTGATGATCTCGCCACACGAATCAGCACGAAAGTGTCCCATGTGCCGGATCAAGCTGCGCAGCCCGGTGGCGCGCGCGCGCAACCTCGAGCGATGGGCCGCCGAGTCGGGAATCGAGGTCGTGTGCGAATTTGCGCCCTGCTGCGAGCGCTACCAGTACGGCCAGCACGCTGAGCACAAGTTCCACTGCCTGGGACAGACCATCGGTTGCCCGCTGCGCTGCTGCAGCTGGCGAGGCGAGCCCTCCGCCCTCGCCAAGCACCTCGTCGGCGCAGGAGGAGCTCTGCACTCCCCCCCTTCGCACGGCCTCGAAGAGCTGGGAGCTCGGTACTCAGCGCGCCACTCTGATTACTCGACCACCACCGTCTTCAGTACAAAGCGACCGCCCGACGACCGACGCCGCTGGCGGCCACCACGCCAGCTCATCACGATCCCGCCCAACAGCGCACTGGGCACGCCCGCGCTCTCGTTCTGCGTCGCGCTGTGGAAACCACGGGGAAAAGGTCAGCCCATTATGGCCGCCATCCAGGCGCTCAGGACGGCGCACGCGGGACAGTCGACCGGTGCGGTCGGATATTCGTATGACCTCTCCATCTCCGCGTATCCGCGGCCGCCCTTCACACGGTGCGTCTCGCGTGTCTCGTCGGTCGGGTCGGTGCCGGAGCTCGGCTGCGACGACGTGTGGGCTCGTCCTCGGCTCGCGCGCGTGTGTGGGCCCGTTCTCGTCGCCGACAGGAGCGCCGCCACTATGTTCAATACCGTCGGTCTTGGTCCACTCCACAGCGAGGCGGTGCAGCGGTATGAGGTACACGTACGTCTCACGCCACTGACAGACGAGCGCGCGCCGATGCTGCCGCATGCGGCGGGGGCGCAGATGGGGGGTGCGGCGGAGGCGCGTCTTGCCTATGGTCATAGACATGGCGGCGGCGACGAGGACGAGGGTGTGGCGGAGTGGGCTCGGCGTTCGGCGTTGTTCGCAGGGCGGCAGCGGGCAGATGACGAGGACGAGGACGAGGAGGAGGAGGAGGAGGACGACGACGAGGAGGAGGAGGACGACGACGAGGAGGAGGACTATGACAACGAGGACGACGAGGACGACGAGGACGACGAGGAGGAGGACGAGGACGAGGAGGACGAGGAGGACGAGGACGAGGACGAGGACGAGGAGGACGATTCCGAATCGGAGAGCTCTGTGAGCAGCTCGAGTAGCTCGGTGAGCTTCAGGTCGACGAGCGTCTCGAGTGAGTTAACGTCCGAGTTCTCGTCGCAGTCTTCAATTGACTTGTCCTAGTTCTCGTCGGGCTCGTTAGATACTTCAAGACCGCGAGGGCGAGTCTATAATAGTGCGGTGTCGGCGTGTGCCGCGGCCCGTGCGCTGTGGAGCGGTGGTGCTCGGTGAAACAATCTCGCGTCGGGGCGCACGTGCGGTGGTAGTACTCGCGCTCGGGCGCGGGCGCGTTGCGGGTATCGCTGGCGTGGTAAAACCCCGCGGGCGTCTTGTAGAACGCTAAACCGTAAACGGGTCGCGTCACCCGCGGCGGGGGCGCGCAACAGCGTGTGCCCACTCGGCCCCCGCCGCGTACGGCGTAGGCGCGGCGCAGCGTCGTCACCCGACCGGGGCTGCCGGGCCGGACCGCCCCGCCCACGCGACACACCATGACCATCTGCTCCATGGAGGCGCCCGCCACACATGACACGAAAAACATAAATACGCGGCACACGTGGCCGCAGAGGCCAGAGCGCAGGAGCTAAGTAGAAGCGGCCGGTGGACAGCAAGCCCTGGCCCCTGCTCCCCCCCCCTTCACACCCGCAAACCTCACCCGCGCCGGACACCGCCTCACCCGGCGGGCGCGCACATGCCACGAAGTGGCATGCGCCACGCACGTGCGATTCTCACGCGACCACCCCCCTTGAGTTCACACGGGTTCTCACAGGTGTGAAGGGACTCCCGATCCCTGTGCGGCCGGCTCGTCGCACCCACCACACAATTCGGCACCGTCGTCTGGTTGTGCTGCCTCTTGGCCAGCCATGATGTACGGTGTCAAGAAGCTCTCCGCGCCGTTCGAGATCAAATCTCCGTGGAGATTGAACCCGCTCATCTCAAACATGGAGAACACGTCAAATGGGGATGTGTTCCCGAAGACCATGTCAGAGCCGTCATCGGATGCAAAGGCGAACTCGTCACGCTCGTGCGGCAGCTCAACATACCCGAACGAGGGCATGCGACTTGGCTCCGAGGGTGCCGCCGCGTTTTTCGCAGCGGAAGCCGCCCCAGCCAGCTCCCGGGTCACCTCGGGCGCTGACGAGCTCGAGCTCTTCTCGAGCAGCTCCACTGGGATTAGCTCGATGGTATGGCTGATCAGCCCTGTCTTGCGCTGCATGAGGCCCCTCACATGCACCTTGCACTCGACATAGCCGTGGGCCGAATGAAGGTGGCGCACGCGCACCGGCTGGTCCAGCGCCCCGCTCACGATCTGCTCATCGCTCTGAAAACACATCCGGACCCCCCTTGCCTTCAGACGTTCCACGGCCGGCAGGTCGTCGGGGTGGAACAAGGTGGAGTCGACGCTGGTCTCATTCTTCTCGTAGCACTCGTTGAGTGCGTCGAGGCTCGCCACATCGCGCTCAAAGGCTGCGTTCGCAGTGTAGTAGTTGCCACCACTCCCCGTGACCGTACGCGCGATGCAGTAGCCCCTCGCCGTGCTCACGATCTGAAGGATCTCCAACGGATGAGGAATGACCGAGTCGTCCTCCGGCGATGAGACCCAGTTGAGCACGTCCATCAAGAGCAGACCCCTTTTTTGGCAGGCGCGCACGATTGCCATCATAAGCGTGTGCGCGTTGCGCCGCCGCGCAATAGTCGCCATGTGCCGCAGAAGGAAGAGCTCCGCCTCGGTGGATCCCGAGGCGGAGATCTCTTGCAAATAGACATCACAGGACGCTGGGAAGGGTTGGTGGCTGTTCTGTGAGGCCACGTCCGTCACAGAAGTGGCAGGCACAATTGCCTTTGTGGCGAGAGTCGGAGCGCGGCCAGACGCCGTCGCCAACGAGAACTCTGCGATAATCCTCGGAATCTGTGGCGCGCCCTCGCAGTGGAGACCGAGACGCTCACAGCGCGCGCACGGATCTCCTGGCAAAAAGTTGCAGCGGACCTTGGATGCCTTGCAAGCTTTGCAGACGCGCGCTGGTGGTGGCATGAAGACTCGTTGCAGACCTGTTGGCCGGGGATATCGAGCAAGGTCCGGTCGCCGCCGTGGACGGATTGCTGTGAACGGATGAACGAAAAATGATCCAAGAGATTTGGTTGCAGTTCTTCTCTGTGTCTCGTTTCACTGTTAACAAGTAAGCCCAAAATGATCAGGCACGTTCGTCGGACCTTGGAATCCTATGTGCAGTTTGGTTGTTGAAAATACATATGCACCACTTTCTCAAAGCACATAAAAATTAAATTGTGGCGCCATCCATGCGCACCGTCTCTGCGAGAAAAGGATTTCTTCGCTGCCGTGAAGGCGCTGGCCCTGACGTGAACCCTGGCGCCAGCGGCGGCTGCCGCGTCGACTCCGTCTGATGCCGCAGTGTGAAGCTCGCGACGAAAATATGGCGCACACCCTCGGTAACAGCAAGGCCCGCATGCATGATGTGGCCTCGCCAGAAGATGGCAGTGCCCGCCGCCGGCCGGAGCACGAGCGAGGGCGGCGTGACACTCGCGACGTCGGGCTCGAGCTTGCCCGACCAAAACGCGGTGCCGCCCCCGCGAAAGTCGACATCTGGCCTCGAGAGAGGCACAAGGATACTGAGTGCCTCGCCATCGGTGTGCGGCTTGAAAGCGCCGCCCGCGGTGTAACGGTTGATGTACGGCTCATTCCAGCTGAATTTGATGGACATGTCGGCGAGATGCTCTGGGAAGCGGCCGCCACACTCTGGAAAGATCTTTTTGACGAGATCGGGCTTCATGTGCTGGAGATTCCACAGCGCGCGGCTCAAGATTGTGAACGCCAGCGCGTGCGACTCGCCGTTGAGGTTGATGCCGTCCGGGTGGCACTCGATGCGTCGGAGTTCCATCTTTTCGCCGGTCTCGTCGTTGACTGAGTCGGGGATTAAGTCGCACCAAGCGTCTGTGGCAGCAATGAGCATAGCGCACTCAGCAGCGTTAATGAGGTCGTCGAGCAGCATGACCGAGTTCTCCAAGAGCTTGTCGTCTGCTCTCTTTGTCAGAGACAGCTCTCTAAACGGGCCACCCTCTCTCTTTGCCGGGTCCGTTGGCAAGCGACCCTCGTGCAGGTCAGCACGCCAGCCGTGCAAGCCTAAGCGAATGAGCCGCTTGGCGTTGGCGTCACGGAACGTCCAGCGGCTGCCTTTGCACTGCAGCAGCCCAGAAGCGGCCAGGCGTGGCATAGCCATCTCACTCACCGCTTTTGCATCGCCCCGCGAGGGGTGTCGCGAGGGGTGACGGGAGGTCTCGAACATTTTGTGGGATGACGATTTTCCAATTTGGGAAAACCTGGACGCTTTTTTTGGCTCTTTTGTTAACAGCGAAACAGGACACAGTGAAGACCAGCAACCAAATCTTAGACACGCTCTGGGAAGCGTTAAGCGGGTAAAGGTTGATGAGAGCCGTTCATTGAGGTAGGATTGTGACAATTACTCAACTCGAGAAAAGCCCATCGGCTTGCATATTGGGAGCCGTCCGCACCGTGCCTCTGCTATGAATGAGACGGCCCACAGAACATGACAATATGTAACCCAAGGGAAGGGATATCGGGATTCCACACATGAAGCCTTCGTCTGTGAAGATGTCGATGTCACGCGCCACGCTTCTCGGTACCGGCGACGACGGCACGACGCCCTGCGTCCTGCTCGAGGACGGCAAGCGGCGGCTGCTCATCAACGCGTCGGAGGGCTTGCAGCGCTTATCGTTTGAGCACGCGCTGCGATTGCACAGAGACCTCGACGCCGTGCTGCTCAGCTCGCTGGCGCCGACGGCCGTCGCGGGGTTGCCCGGCCTGCTGCTGCTCATGGGTGACGCTGGCGTGGCGAGCGTGCACGTGCTCGGGCCGATTGGAACAGCATCGTTAGTCCGCTCGTTCAGCGCGTTCGTGCAGCCGCGCACGCACATCCTCGTGAGTGAGCTCACTGGAGACGAGGTCATCTCGTGGCGTGGACACACAGACATCTTTGGCCTTCCGCTCGAGCGCGGCGCAGCGCACGAGGCGCAAGCGTGTGCAGCTGGGCGCTGGATCACGGCCAACGGCGGTTGTTTCCCGCACCGCACCGGCTTGTTGCCTCGTTTGGCCGACGAGCGCATGCTGCCAGTCAAGCGTCGGCGCGACGACGCCGCCGTCGACGAGGTCGCGCGCGAGCTCATCGACGCAAACGAGGAGGAGGAGAGCGAGGACGATTCCTCCGACGAAGACGGCACGAGCAGCGACGCGAGCAACGACACATCGAGCTCATCCGCTGGCGCCGCCGCCGCTCCGCCCGCCAACACGAGCGCCGCCGTTGACGAAGTTGACGAAGCCGCACTGTTCGAGCAGATGGTGGGCAGCTCGACGCTCTCTGCCCCCTTGCCTTGCATGCAAGTGCCCACCACGGCGCGCCCGCCCTCTTTCCCACAGGTGGGCAGCTCGACGCTCTCTGCCCTGCTCATACGGCGCGCGCGCGCCGACCCGGCGCTTCGTCAACGGCTGCTTGCTCAGTGGCTGGGAGCGCGCGTGGCGCTCAGTACGGCGCCTCGGCCACCGGAGACGAGCACCGCGAGAGGCGCCGAGATGAGCACCGCAAGAGGCGCCGAGATGAGCACCGCAAGAGGCGCCGAGATGAGCACCTCGGAAGGCTTGGGGCATGATGGGAGCGCCGAGATGAGCGCGAGGGCTGAAGAGGGTCGCGGTAGGGCAGGCGTGAGTCAAGGTGCCGGTAAGTTGGCCGCTGCCTCGCACACGCCTGCGCACAGGGAGCAGGCGCCTCCCTGTGAAGACATCTTCATTCACAGGGAGCAGACTGTGAAGACGCCTCCCGCCATCGAGCTCATCAAGCTGCCGTGGGCCGCATCGAGAGACGGCGGCGGCGGTGGGGACGGCGGCGGTGGGGACGGCGGCGGTGGGGACGGCGGCGGTGGGGACGGCGGCGGTGGGGACGGCGGCGGTGGGGACGGCGGCGGTGGCCGACGGCGCGCGAGCACACGCCTCGCCTTCCTGTGCGTGCCCAACACGGCGCTATGCACGCCACCGACCACCACAGAGTCGGTCACCGCCGCGGCGATCCTCGTGAGTACCTGCCGCCACTTGGTTGAGCACGTGGCTCTCGCGAGCCACCCGCTGCTCCGCAGCATGCAACTGCCTTGCAGCGGCGGCAGCAGGAGCAGCAGCGGCAGCAGCAGCAGCGGTGAGAGCAGCAGCAGCAGCGGCGGCAGCAGCAGCAGCAGCAGCAGTCGCCACGTGGGCGCCGTGATGGGCGCCGCATCTGCCTCGGCATCCTCCTTAGCGCCCACTATAGCGCCCACCTTAGCGCCCACCTTAGCGCCCACTATAGCGCTAGTCATCCACATGATCCCCGAGGCATTGGCCAAGCACGATCGGTACAGAGCATGGGTGCGCCAGCTCGGGGGCGCGGCACATGCGTTCCTGAGCGCCGACGCGCTGCCGTGGGCGCTGCCGACGGCGCCGTCGGCGGACAGTGGCGCAGATGGGCGCAGATCCCCACAGGTGCTCGCCTTCCACTGCCTCGCCAAGCATGCACGTGCTCACCACGGCGCCCGGACCCTTCCCCACAGGTGCTCGCCTTCCACGCAGCGGCGGTGCAGCGCGCGACGCTGCGGGTGGTGGCCGGCGAGCGCGCTTTCCCCACAGCCGCCACGCTCGCCGTCGAGGCGCGCGACTGGGCGTCGTCTCGGGCGGGTGCGGCGCCGTCTCGGGCGGATGCGGCGCCGTCTCGGGCGGATGCGGCGCCGTCTCGGGCATGCGAGGGTGCTTGTGGAGGAGCGCCGGAGCTCGCGGAGCTCGCTGCTCTCGGCTGGGGACCTCGCCAAGCATGCACGTGCTCACCACGGCGCCCGGACATTTCTTCACAGGAGCTCGCGGCTCTCGGCTGGGGCGAGGAGGCGGTGCGTGGGCGGCCGTTGATGGCATGGGCGCTCGGGGCAGCGCGTGCGACCCTCGACGTGAGTCGATGCGTCGAGGCGCCCGACGAGGATGCTATCCGCGCTGACGTCGAGGCCATCCTGACAGGAGGGGGGGGTTCCCCACAGGCGCACTCCGACGCTTTCCCCACAGCCGCGCTTTCCCCACAGGCGCACTCCGACGCACTCATCGAGCCGCCGCCGCAGGGCACCGCTCGCCCCTGGGCACGCGATCGGCTGCTCGTTTGCATGCTGGGCACCGGTTGTGCCGTCCCGTCAAAGCACCGCGCGCCTGCCGCCATCTACTTGCACGCCTTCTCGCGCGGCGGCGTGCTCCTCGACGCCGGCGAGGGCTCATTAGGCCAATTACAAGCGCTGTTCGGCCCCGAGGGCGCACGTGGTGCACTGCGCGGCTTGAGTGCCATCTTCATCTCGCATCATCACGCTGACCATCATCTCGGCCTCATGAGGCTACTCGAGGTGCTTCATCTAATTGCCTCTGATGACGTATGATTGCCTCTGATGACGCCTGATTGCCTCTGATGACCTATGATTGCCTCTGATGACCTCTGATGACCTGCCTCATGAGGCTACTCGAGGTGCTTCATGAGCTACATCGGATTGTCTGATTGCCTCTGATGACCTCTGATGACCTGCCTCATCAGGTGCTTCATGAGCTACATCGGATTGCCTCTGATGACGTCTGATTGCCTCTGATGACCTCTGATGACCTGCCTCATCAGGTGCTTCATGAGCTACATCGGATTGCCTCTGATGACGTCTGATTGCCTCTGATGACCTCTGATGACCTGCCTCATCAGGTGCTTCATGAGCTACATCGGATTGCCTCTGATGACGTCTGATTGCCTCTGATGACGTCTGATGACCTGCCTCATCAGGTGCTTCATGAGCTGGATCTGCTTGACGCGGCCGCCGAGGCAGGCACACGTAGCACAAGTGACGGAGGCGTGACTGGGGAAGGAGGCAGGGCATGCGCCACGCCGTCGATGCTGCCGCCCCCTCTCCCGTGGCGACACCCCATCCTCATCGTCGGCCCACGTGCTGTTGGCGCCTACCTCGCGGCACATACAGCCCTTCTGCCGCCCGCAGAGCGCCCACGCTTTCACTTTGAGACCTGTGCGGCCTTCAACGCTCCGCGCAGCGTCGGGCGCGCGCGGCTGCTCGGTGCCCAACACGGCGCGCTCGGCCTGGCGGCGGTGCGGTGCGTGCCAGTGGTGCACTGTGCGGACGCGTGGGGCGTCGTGCTGAGCAGTCACGACGGCTGGACGCTCGTCTACTCGGGCGACACCCGACCGTGTGAGGCACTGGTCGCCGCTGGGCAGGTACCGCTGATCGTCGGCCCCTCACCCAGTCCCAGCATGCAAGTGCTCAGCACGGCGCCCTCCCTCCCCACTCCCCACAGGGCGCGACGATCCTCATCCACGAGGCCACCTTCGATGACGACCTTGTCGACGACGCACGCGCCAAGCGCCACAGTACGCGCGCGGAGGCGCTCGACGTGGCGCGTAGGATGGGGGCGTACCGCACAATCCTGACGCACCTGTCGCAGCGCTACACGCGCGAGCGGCTCGTCGAAGCCGCTTCGATCCACGAAGGCGGCAATGGTACTACTCCCAAATATAGTCACGGCCATAGTAACGGCAACGGTACTACTCCTTCTTGCCTCGCCAAGCATGCACGTGCTCACCACGGCGCCCGGACCCTTCCCCACAGGAGGCAATGGCACTACTCCTTTGCCTTCCCCGCCGCCTTCCCAGGCGGCAGCAGCGGCAGCAGCGGCGGCGGCGGCGGCGGCGGCGGGCGGCGTCGCTGTTCCTGGCCATACGACCGGCGCTGTCTCGGGCGCTGTCGGTTGGGCTGATGAAGGCGGCGCGGGAGCGAGCGTCGTAGCGTTTGACCTGATGGCGTTCAATCTGGCCGACCTCGCGATGGCGCCGAGCTACACGCCGCGCATCTTGCACTTCTTCAGCGCAGAGCAGCGCGCACTGGCCGAGCAGCGCGAGGCGGATATGGCTGAGCAGATGGCGAGGAGCGTCCAGATTGAGAGGGAGCTCGCAGAGAGGCAGAGTACAATGTAGCGGGGAGGCAACTCGCCGCGGCGGTGTGGTGTCTTGGTGACCGGTACATTGCTTTCAGCCTAGCTCAACGCGACACGGTTCCAAGTGTGACTCCGAGCTCTCCCGCTTGGAACGACGCGGCACTATGTAATTGTATCAAGTGTGAAATGGACGCTCTGAATGCACTCGGCCTTGCTTACGGCTCCGATGACGATGAGGAAGATGAGGAGGAGATCGCAGCCCATGAGCAGCAGCAGCAGCAGCAGCAGCAGCAGCAGCAGCAGCACGTGCTCGCGACGCTCCCAGCAGTATCGTTGCCCCCTCTTGCAGCCAAGGCAGGGTTGCCGGACGCAGCCGCCCTTGGCCTTCCAGACAAGGATGATTGGGAAGCCCACAGCGAGGAGGAGGAGGAGGCGCCGGCGCACGACCGCGTCGGCACCACCTACAATGCGGTCGCGGTGCCAAAGAGCATCGCGAGCGCGACGGAAGAGCACAACTACAAGGCGACAAAGGCGCCGCACTCGCGCACGAATGCAGGCGCAGCCGTGAAGGAGGCTCTCGCGAGCGTGGCTACCGTAGCAGCAGGCAGCAGCAGCAGCAGTAAAGGCGAGAGCGGCAGCGCCCCCGCCGCAGCTGGCAGTGGTGCAAGTGCATCAAAACCAAAGGCACGCACCTCTGGCGGCATGCTGCTCCCTCCGCAATTGTCAGGCAGGCGCAATGTGACCACCGAGGAGCTGTCGAGCATGCGCACAGCGAAGCGGCACAAGCACTGATGAGGCAGCACCGCGACCCGTTGATCTATTTTCATCTCTCTCTCTTTCATGGTTGGACTAGTCCGCACACACGTGTCGCTCATCTCTCACGCCGCCGCTGCGCGTGGAAGGCGTGTTGTGGTGACTTTGACAACGAAGTGGATTTAAAGACCGGAGATATTTACAACAGTTTTACGGTATGGCGGACCATTATATTTTCTGATAGGTTGAGAATGTTCTTGTACGCCTCGGTGAAGAACGCACGTGATGCGTGAGCGAGCTCGGAGCAGAGTAGCGGAGAGGATGCGCTGTGGTCAGTGGTCAGAGAAGCCGATCACCCGATCTTTACACTCCCTCCACTCGAATACGGCTCCTGCTACTGCTTCTTGGCTGCCTTGGCTGCCTTACGCGCCGCCTTGGCCGCCTTCCGCGCGGCCTCAGACTCCTCCTCGCCAGCGGCCGCCGCATCCGCGCTGCTGCTGCGCTTCCGGCCAGCGCCGCCGCCACTAGCGTCCGCGATGCTGCCAGAGGCCGGCGCCGGGGCCGGCGGACGCGGCGGCGGCACAGCGCCACCGCCCATGAACATGTGGCGCAGCCGTAGGTCTTTCTTCTGCGGGACCGGTGGCAGCTGCGGGTCTGGCGGTGCCTCCTCTGACGCGGCCGCTCCCGCAGAGGCTGCTGAGACGCTGACAGAAAATTGGCGGGCAAAAGTCTTGCCAAGCGCGTATCGCTGCTTCTTCGCATGTGGAAAGGCCGCGATGAGCCCGTGGCTTTCTTCCTGCGGCGTCGGGCGCAGAACGAAGCTCGTGCCGTTCGCGGCGACTGTGGCCATGCTCGCACTGCCGCTGCTGTTCAGCGCCTCGGCGATGTCGAGGGTCGCACCGTGCAAGCGCGCGGCATCGAAGCCGGGAGGCGTGCGAATGATCCACAGCTCCGCGTTGCCGGAAGTGACGTCAGCGTGGTCAAAACCCAGCCCGCTGGTTGTGCCGACTGGCGTCCAAGCCGCGTGCGACGAGGCCATCGCACCTGTATTCCCGATTAGGTAAACCTCACGCGCACGCCCGCCTCTCCTTTAGTTAGCTTCATTGACGTTCAACACGGCGCGTGCGTTGCGCTTGCAGCACGCGATCGAGAATGGCCCCCACGAAACGCCCCCACGGCGCTCGCGAGTACGAGCTGCTGCAGCCGAGGCCGCTGCCAATAGCGGCCCCATTGGTACTACTGGTATACATTCGGGGGAAGCGGGGCACCAGTCTGGCGCAGATGCTAGACCGGCGCTCACCCTTCCCCCAATCTTCGCCGATTAACGGCCTGTGTTAATACGGGTGTTGTGTTAGCACGGGCTGTGTCGGCCACACCTCCGTCCATAGCGACAGTGGCCCTCGTGCTTGGGGGTCCGGAGAGTGTGCGCGCGTTGTGTTGAACAGCAGCAGCGAGAATGGCGAGCCGCGAAAACTGCACGCCAAAGCAGTCACCCGGAGCGCGCGCACAATGCTGCCCGAGTGGCTCGTGTCCCTGATTGCGGGCGCACTCGCATTCGCCACCGCGGACGTGCTGTGCGACATCGTCATCGCTGAAGACGACAGCGACGACGAGGACGATGAGCTCGTGAAGACCGTGCCGCTCTCCACCCCGTGCCGAAGCGGCTTCTCAGCGCCAGGTTATTCGTCGCTGGCGCAAGAGACGCCAGGCGATACATCAGGCGATGAAGAGCAGCTACCATCCACGCCCTCCTCCAAGTACAACAAAGCGCCGCAGGCGCCTGCGTACCAGGGCCTCTCCGGAGCGCAGGATGCAGCCATCTCCGGCCTGGTCAACATTAGCGCGGGGTTGTTCGTCAACGCGGTGCACTGGCTGGTGCGTGACCGGAATACTCCTTCGCTCAGCTCGCACCTCAAGTGGCAGCCCGGCGTGGACCCGCAGTTCTGGTTTGCACTCTTCGGCGGCACGTGCGCCTTTTTGCATGACTACTGGCTGCTACGGGCGTTTGAGGGCGCGCCGTCCACCGTGCTGCTGCCGCTGATCCAGGTGGCGTCTGTCTCGGTCTTGTTCGGCTCGTCCTTCGTCGCGCTGTACCGCGGTGAGCAGTGGCTTACCATGACCCACGCCCTCGCCTACGCGCTCATGTTCTTCGGCGGCCTGCTGCCCGCCACGGGCGGTGACGTGTCACGGCTCCTCCGTCGCTCCTTTTGGGGGAAGAGCTACGTGACGCTCGCAGTGCTCTCGGAGCTCGCGTATGGGCTGCACGACCTGCTCGCCTCCGCGTGCTCGTACGATAACCACGGCGATGGAGGGCCCGACTGGTTCGTTTGGAGCCGCGTCGGGTACATTGCCACCTTCGTGGCGATGTACGTGTGCGTGCCCCGGCTAAAAGGCGAATTTGTGGCCATGTTCGACGGCCGAATATCGCGGCTGATCTTCCTCGTCTCGGGCGCGTCGGAGCTGCTCGCGCTGCTCGGCTACTTCCTCATGAGCCGCGCCCTCTCGCGCTTCCACCAGCCGGCGCTCGTCCACGCAGCCGAGGCGTCGCTCTCACAGCTTCTTAACTTGCTGCTCGCCTTCCTGTTGCTGCGGGGATGTGCCATCGGACGCCAGTCGGCCGTCACCTCGATGCGCGCAAAGCTGCTCTCCTTTGTCCTCGTCACTGCCGGACTAATCGCGTGTACGCTTGATGACGAGTCTCATTCTGCCGGCGCCACCGGTGTCACCTCCGCAGCATCCGGCGCCCTTGCGGCCGCGCAGCGCAACGTAACGTCCTCCGGCGGTGCCGACCTTGCGATGGCCGCGGTGCTTGCAGGATCGAACGCTCAGTTCTACAATAAGCGCCAGTCGGTCAGTCAGTGGCTCGCGCTGCCCGTCAAATATGGCGGAGGCGGCTACGGCGGCGGCGGCAGGCAGTGGCGCGGCGGCAAGCGGGCGAAGCGGCGCCACCGTAAGGCAGAGGACGAGTACTTTTTCAATCGCGAGGCGCATGAGGAAGGTGCTCGGCCTGCGCGCGCCAGAGGCCCTCGGCTTGATTAGACCGGGAACTACAGGAGATTCCTGAGTGAGGATCACGCTACAGTCGCCCCACTGTTTACGTACATCGGGGATCGGGGATCGGATCGGATTACCACGGGATCTATAACAAATGTCCGGTCGTGTCATCACGTACGCCCGGGGGACATTGCGTTGAGGGCTCTCAACTCCATCACCGATCACGTTCGACGTTGTCTCGTTGTGGGTCTATTTACGGCAGCGCGATGTGCACAAACCGAGCATTTTTCTTCTGACTCAGAATCCTCGCTCTGGCCCCCGCAGGCTACAGAAGGACTGCAAACTGCGACCAAGAAGGGATTTTGGTTGCGAAATCTTCTTCACAGTCTATGGCCTTTCTTCCCGGGCTGCCCACAGCTCGTGTACATGTATGCGAGCTCTGGTCTCGAGTCGCCTCAGCTGCTCGGCACTGCTCACCTTCACGCAACTGCGTACGCGCAGCAGCTTTAACTCCGCCACGATGAGTTTCGAGGTCGACCCAGTTTACCCTGGGACTGCTGTCCAGCGAATGAAAACATGCCGCGACAGAGCTCGCTCATTGACTACGCAAGAGCTCAGTGACGAGTGGGAGTCCACGCGCAAGAGGCTGCTGTGGGCCGCGGGACTGAAGGATTTGACCAACGTGCCGCCGGGCCAAGGTTACACGGGCCACGCCTTCAATGACTACAATCACTGCGACGCGACCACCATGCTGGGTGACGTGGCGCACAATCTCAATGATGGGCCGAACCGCGTCGCGGGCATTGCCGTCGGCAACCGGCTCGGGCCGGGAATCGAGCGCGCCTCGGACCCGGACTGCGGGCCAGGCGGCTCGTGGAGCACCTGCACCAACGGCTGCGCGCGCGACCCACCGCAGGACGTGGCGCACGTTCAGTTTCTGAGCCGGATCGCTTGGAAGCTCGTTTGGTGTCCTCCGTCCTTCGACACGTTCGTTCTCGTGGACGACGAGGGCGAGCTGCTCGCTCAAGGGGCGCCCCGTGGGTCGCTGCCCGCAATGCGCGAGCGCCAAGCCAACTTCCAGATCGTGACGGGCTCAAAATACGCACGCGCCGCTGAGCAGATCGGTGCCGAGGCCGCTCAGCGAAAGTGAGAAGAGACGAGAGCCCGACACGACTCTCTCGCAGACATGCACACGTATCAGCACTTGGTGTCACGCGCTGACCGGTAGCCGTCGAGAGCGTGTGCGCCACGTGCCCTCTGACACGTCGCGGTTTTTCAGAGACGTGCGAATCCCCGCGGGTGACGGGTCGTTGAGACAGAGTCGGTGTCCCGAAGCGCCGCGCGCTGTATCCGCATCATTCTGACACATGACTCAAGTGTGTGCCGCCGTCCGGGCACTTAGTAGTAAAAAGCGTAATCGCCCGCGCTATATAAGTAAACAAACTCAAACGACTAGATGGGCTGTACCACTACTGTACCACACATGTTACCGGTCGCTGGTCCTGTCACTCTCACTACACTCCTCAGAGACCGAGCAGCTCGCGCAGCACCGCGCTCGGCTCATAAGGCAGGCCAGCCGCCTCCGCTGCCGCCGCGAGCCGCTCGTGCTTCGCCCGCAGCTCCACATTGTCGCAGGCGGAGGGCGTAGCGAAGCGTGCCTCGTAGACGCACGTCGAGGGCTCATTGACGTGCTCGAGCTTGTCGTCCTCTCCGCAGACGAAGAGCACGCTCGCGCGGCGCGGCGTGCCATTGCACGGTTCGCCCTGTTCAAAGCGCATCCGCCTCGGCTCGGTCGCGCTCGACGCCGATGCCTCCACCGGCGCGACGCCTCCGGTCGCGGACACGGCCTGCTGCCCCTGCTGCGCCTGCTGCGGCGGCTCGAGTTTCGTCCAGCCAGCGTAACGGCCAAGTGAACGCCCGTCCTGCGTGAAGGTGCCGAACGGGCACAGGCTGTACTTGAATGAGCCGATGGACGCGCTGAAGCACTCGCTGTGCAGTGCGAACCACTGCTGCGACGCGCCAAATTCCTCTTCGAGAGCTGCGATTGGAGTGAGCTCGGCGATGATTTGGTTGGCGTTGACGATGGCTTCCTCACGACGCTTGAGCTCGGCGCGTGCGGCGTCCGCTTCGGCGTCTACAAAGGGCTCGAGCAGCGCGAGGGCCGCCGCCGCTGCCTGCTCGTCCAGCTGCCGACCGACGCCCTGCAGCAGAGCCCCGACCACCTTCGGCAGTAGAGGCATCTGGCCGGTCAGCGCCGAAAAGGTCTGGACGAGCTCGATGAGGTCGGAGGTGGGCAACTGAGCGATCGGGAGCAGGGCGAGCAGCTCCGCCTCGCGCCCGCACGCGCCGTGCGCGTACGTGCACACGGGAGCGTCCGCGTCCTCCTTCGCCTCCATGGCCACCATGAGCATGTCGGCCGAGTCCACGTCGACCATCTCGGCTCCGATCGTTTGAATCGCCTTGAGAGCCTCGTGAAGCGCGTCGACGCCCTCGACAAGCTTGGCGAGCGCCAGGCGCGCGATCACCACGCCGAGCAGCTCTATGCTCAGCTCGCCTAACTGGAGAGCCGTCGCCACCTCGTTGGCCGCCAGCCGCGCCTGGCGCACCGTCCGCCGCTCAGCCTCCATCGCCTCTGCACGGGCCACGGCGTCGCGGAAGATTTCGACGGCCCGCGCGTTTGTCTCGAGGTTCGCGCGCGCCTCGGAGAGCCGCTTTGCGCGCTCCGTCCTGGCTGTCTTCCCACTTGCCTCTCGCTCCATGCGCTTGACGGCTGCGCGCTGGGCCACCTCGAGAGTCGCCTTGGCATCGTCGACGCACGTGTTTGAGCACGTGCCGGGGCGCGCGTACTCGTCAGCACCATCGCAGCAGTCGCAGATGCCGTCGTTGACCCGCGATGCGAAGACCACCTTGGGCGTATGCGGCTTGCACGGGCACACAAAGGGCTGATTATTGCACGCGCCCGTCGCCGCCTCGTCAGTTCCGTCCTTGCAGTCGCAAAAGTCGTCATTCACGCGTTCGTCGACGAGAAGAGTGCCGCCGTCGCACTCGAAGGCCCGTGCCGTTGCGACGCAGCAAGCGGCGATGAATAGTCGCTGGAGTCGCTGCGTGCGTGCGGCGAGGCCTTCGGCACTTCGCATGCTTTCGTCACTGCGGGGATGACGTGGCACTGACGAGTCAAACACCTCTCTTAGACTCTTACCCCACTCGAGTGAGTAAGAGTGAGTGAGTGAGTGAGTGAGTGAGTCAGTCAGCCAGTCAGTCAGTCAGTCAGTCAGTCAGTCAGTCAGTCAGTCCCAATACATTGTAATGCACTCACTCACGCACTTGTATCCCCACAGCACCTTGCACAGCACGCTGTAAATGTCGCTCGCAACTCTGTGAGCTGCGAGAATTTGTACATGTGAAAATGGCTCCCAATCCCGGTGAAGGGCCTGATGAGTCCATGCGCTCGGCGAAGATGAATGACGAAACTCCGTTTCGTTCTTCCCTGTTTTGACGCGCACTCGGACGAACTCTGGACGCGAGCACCGTTCGTCGATCGCGGCGCTCTTCAAGATGTCGGTTCTCGTCCACCCACCGCAGTGGCTTCGGCGACGTGATCGGATCAGTCGTGATCGCAAGTACCAGATCGAAATCGACCTGCTCGAGGACACCGTCGTTCCCATCATGTCCAAGCCGACGGCCATCACGAGCAACCACAGCAGCCCGACCAGCATTGCGTTCAACTTCGATGGGCCGATGCCCGAGCTCATGATGCTACCGGGCTCGTGGCAAGTCGTGGGCAAAAAGGGCAAGGTGCTCAAGTCAACCGAGAACATGTACCAGGTTCCCACCATACTCAACCTTCCGAAGAAAAAGAACCCCAAGAAGAACCACAAGAAGCAGGTTGATGACGAGGAGAACGTGATGACGTACCTCGACACTCTCGCGGCGCTGCCCTCTACATCCCGCTGCGTGCACGAGCTCGACTTGTCGATGTTGCAGCACGAGAAGCTCGCGATGCACGGCATCTCGCTCAAGAAGTGGGCGCGCCATCGGCGCGAGAAGCAGGCGACGCAGCACGTGCACGTCCCCGCGGACCCGCCCAAGAGGAAGGTGGCCGCACCCGAGCCCGAGGCCTATATTGTCGACAAGGTCATCGACGTTAAGATGGAGGGCAAGGACAAGCTCTATCTCGTTCAATGGAAGGGCTTCTCGGCCTTGCACAACACGTGGGTGTCCATCTCGAGCCTTGAGGAGCGGCAGCAGATGGGGGGCCGTCGGCTGTCGAGAGATGGTGACAAGAGCACGCGCGACTCGCTCGTGTACGTGCTCCCCAACGAGCGCCTTTTGATCGACCGACTCCGGTGGGCCGCCGATCTATCGCCCGACGTGCCCTCGCGCGCGCCCGCGCCGCCCAAGATCAAGCGCGGCCCCAAGCACAATACAAAGTGGGAGAAGATGCGCCGGAAGGTACGCCAGGCCTCGCAATCATCGCGTGCCTATTGGCCAGCTTATGACGACGAGACCAACATGGAGCCGGAGGTGCAAGCTAAGGAGCCCTCCACGTCGGTCAAGAAGAGCACCCGCAAGAAGAAGGTGATCGAGGTGCCTCGCTCGTATGCCGATGTGGTCCGGAACGCGAGCTCGTCCTTCACAGCGTCCTTCGCAGCCGACTTACCCTCCGCGTCCCTTCAGACCCAGGCGGCGGGCAAGCATAAGGCGACCAAGGAGCCGGACGACAGCAACGAATGGAAGTACAGCAAGGCTGCTGCCAGCTGCAGCATCGCGTAAAGCTGCAGCGGCGTGTAAAGCTGTATCAGGGTCAGCAGGGCGCGAGGCGAGGCGGGGCGCAACAAGGCGCGTTTGGCTGAAGAGATGGAGGGTGGGGAAGCAGATATGGAGAGATCGATGCGGAGATCAAGGTGGAAGTAGAGTCGTTAGGGTTTGGCACCCGCCCGGGGTGGCTCCGGTGCGGTGTGTGTGGAGCTGTGGGCTCGCGGTGTGGCTATGGCGTTGGGCGGTCGGTTTCCGCTCCTAACTAATTCGTAATAGGCGGGCGGGCGAAGAGTGGGTCGATGACGATATGTTGAAGCTCCACAGGGCGACGATTCACGATTGCGCTGCCAACAATTATTGCGCTCAATTTGGCCACCAATGCTACTAGCGGCGGTGACATGACGACACCATGCGCCCCCCGAGAACATGCCTCGCGTCGGGTCACATGGGGAATGGACAAGACCGCTAAGAGCGGCTCGCGGGGGGTGTACGCGGGGGGGCGGGGAATGAGAGAATGACGTTCGACGCGGCGCCGCCGGCAGTGGCGACACGGGACATTTACGTACAACATATTAAGAGGTAGTAGGAAAGGGAATACGGAACCACGGCCAGGCATGGCGCCGGGCGATGGAAGTCTCTGACCATGTTACCATGTTACTGTGTCACTGCCAGATCCCATATCGCCAGACCTACCATAATACCATATCCGGCCTCGGGCACTGGAGCCACGGGTGTTTGCTTTTAGGACATGCTGTGAGGGGTACATGTAATGGGGGGTTCCAGCCCCTTGGGGGGGGTGAATTGACTTGATGACTTGATTGAAGTTTGACTCGCGTGGTGAGCTTGTGCTCAAGGCGAGCGATGGGCGCGACCGGCATCTTTTTGATGACCGGGCTGAACACAGTGGCCGCATTCACCGTCCGGCCGCTTTGGCATCTTGGCCCTCGCACAGAGGCGACCAGCTTGTACGGTGGCTGCCTCGGGCGAGTGTTCATGCGAGCTCCGAATGTCGACTTCCTCAGCATGACGGTGGCGCAGCTCAAGCAGGAGCTCGTGAAGCGCGGCCTGCCTGGCAGCGGCCGCAAGGACGAGCTGCTCTCGAGGCTGGTGGCGGAGGGTGCGCATGTGCCAGCGGGAAGGCCCAACGCTCCAAAGAAAACCGCGCCCAAGTCGGCGACCACGCGAGGTGATGCGGCGATCAGCCAGCGGGCGCGGCCCGAAGGGCCGATAGTGATGGTCGTCGAGTCGCCGGCCAAGTGCGCAACGATCGCCAAGTTTGCGGGCTCGAGCTGCATCGTGCTGGCGTGCAACGGCCACGTGCGCACGCTCCCATCCAAGCCCAACTCGGTGCGGCCCGCGGAGGGCTTCGCAATGGACTTTGAGCTCGTGGCAGGCGCGGGGGGCGTCCTGAAGAACCTGGGAGCGGCGGTGCGGGACGCGCGCGCGCTCTACTTGGCGACGGACCCCGACCGCGAAGGCGAGGCGATCGCGTGGCACGTGCACGAGGCGCTGCGCGATCGTGCGCTCCTGCCCGACAATGTGCCCGTGCATCGGATCTCGTTCTCGGAGATTACGCAGCAGGCGGTCACGAATGCTTTGGCGGCGCCGCGGCGCATCAACGTACCGCTGGTGCGCGCGCAGCAGGCGCGCCAGGCGGTCGACTACCTCGTGGGCTTCACTCTGTCGCCGGTACTTTGGCGCAAGCTGCCAGGCTGCCGCTCTGCGGGCCGCGTGCAGTCTGTCGCGCTCCGGCTGGTTGTGGAACGCGAGCATGACGTGCTTCGATTCGAGCCGCGCGAGCATTGGCACCTGAAGCTGCGCGTGGGCGCGGCCAACACTCGAGGTGCAGCCGTCGCCGACAAGGCGAGCGCCCTCGAGGCGGAGCTCACCCATCTCAACGGCACCAAGCTGGAGCAGTTTTCGCTCCCAAATGAGGCTGCAGCAAGCGCTGCACGTGCCGCGTTGCCCGCGGAGTGGCGCGTGAGCCGGGTGCAGCGCTCGGAGCGCTCGACGCAGCCGCCCGCGCCGTACAACACGGCCTCACTCCAGCAGGATGCATCCAACCGGCTCGGGCTGCCAGTTGGGCGGGTGATGCGCCTCGCTCAGAGCTTGTATGAAGGCGTGCGGCTCGGTGGCGGCGAGCCAGTTGCTCTCATTACGTACATGCGCACCGATGGCATCCAAATGTCCGAGCACGGCGTGCAGTCGGCACGCAGCTACATCGGGTCCACCTTCGGATCGAGCGCCGAGTGGCTTCCGAGCGAGCCACGTCTCTTTAAGACCAAGGCACGCAACGCGCAGGAGTCCCATGAGGCCATCCGGCCTGTTGACTTTAGCGTCGAGCCAAGGTCGTTACGAGGGCTGATGGGCGATGCGGAGCTGCGGCTGTATGAGCTCATCTGGCGGCGCGCGCTCGCCTCGCAGATGGCCAATGCGTTGCATGAGCAGCTCGCCATCACGCTCGTGCCTGCCGACGACGGCGGCGGCGGCGGCGGCGGCAGCAGCAGCAGTAGCGGCAGCATCGGGAGCGGCGGCAGTAGCGGTCGGACGAGGGGCTCCACCACAGGGCGCGCCGGCGCTCAGCAGGACGCCCCAGCGGCCCAGGCGCGTGCCTCGGGCTCACGCCTGCTCCGGCCAGGGTTTCGTCAGCTCTACGAGATGCCACGAGCGGTGCCCAAGCAAGCAGCCGGCGAGGCGCTCGATGGCGAGGGCGAGGAGGGGGGCGAGGCGGGGGGCGGCGCGCCGACGGATGGGGCGGGCGAGGAGGCGGAGGGGGACGAGGAGGACGAGGAGGGTGCGCGGGGGCTCGACCCGCTCCTTGCCTCCCTGTCAGAAGGGGACGTGCTCAGAACCCAACAGGTGTTCCCCGCGCAGCAGTGGACACAGCCCCCACCTCGCTTCAACGAGGGCTCATTGGTTCGTCATCTAGAGGCGCTGGGCATTGGGCGCCCGTCGACGTACGCGAGCATCCTCAAGGCGCTGCAGGAGCGCGGGTACGTGACCATGGTTGGGCGCTCCCTCCGGCCCAACCATAACGGAGAGCTCGTGACGGCGCTGCTCACGTCGCCCTCGGCGCGCCTCGAGCAGTACGTGAACACGTCGTTCACAGCGCGGCTCGAGGCACGGCTCGATGCGATCTCGAACGGCGAGCTCGACGCGACCGCCTTCCTCTCGGATTGGTGGAGTGAGTTCCAGCCCGCCGTCTTGAGCGTCGAGCAGACCGACACGCTCGCCCTACGCGAAGAAGTGGCGGAGCGCTGTGCCTGGATGCTCTTCCCCACAGCAGAGGTGGCGCGCCCGCTGCTCGTCGGCTCCGGCGTGGCTGTGCACACGGGCGGCGCGGAGGGCGTGGACGGCGCGGGCGGCGCGGGCGGCGCGGGCGGCGCGGGCGGCGCGGGCGGCGCGGGCGGCGCGGCGGATGTGTCGGCCGCAGCCTTATTTGAATGGCCGACGCTCCCAGCGGCGGTCGGCGGAAGCCATCCGATGGCCTCCCCCATACTCACCGCCACCACCGTTGCCGCCACCGTCGCCGCCGCTGTCGGCACCGCCGCCGCTGCCACCGCCGCCTCCGTCATCACGGAGGTTCATGGGGCCCTACAGACCACTGTGCGAAATGGAGCGTCTGTGGGCACTGCAGCCCGAGTCTCACGCCCATGCCCGAGCTGCGGGACCGGCCACATGGTGCTCAAGTTCTCGCGATTTGGGCCGTTTGTGGGCTGCAGCGAGTACCCGTCGTGCGGCTGGACCACGCGCCCGCGCATGCCCGGTGTGGACGGCGCGGCCGACGGGGCGCCGCCGACCCCAGATAAGCTCGCCCTCGGGTTGCTGCCGGCGGGCAGCCCGGCTGCGGGGGAGGACGGCCAATGGGCGGGACTCGAGGTGAGCGTTCGCAATGGGCCGGTAGGATGGTACGTCCAGCTCGGCGGCAACGTGACGCACGAGCAGTTGCAGCTCCCCCCCGCGCCTGACGTCAAGGCGCTCAAGATGGTGCAACTGCGTGAGGAGCTTGAACGGCGACAGATGAGCTCGAGCGGCCGCAAGCCCGAGTTGATTGCGCGGCTGCTGCAAGCAAAGGATCTGCGCCATCTGGTGCCGCACAAGCGCTCCTCCCTTCCGCCAGGCACCTCGCCCGCCAACCTGAGCATGGCGATGGCGGAGCGGCTGCTCTCGCTGCCCCTGAGCCTCGGGCCGCACCCCAACCTCGGCCACGAGATCTCGCTGCATTTGGGCCGGTTTGGCCCGTATGTGATGCTCCAGGGCGCGCACGCGGCGGGCGAGGCGTCGGTGACGACGCAGGACGAGGAGGGCTCAGAGGCGGCGGAGGGCGCGGAGGGCGGGGAGGGTGCGCCACCATACTTGATGGCGAGCCTGCCCCGATCCGTCTCCTTCTGGGACGCTGACGTGGCCTCGGCGAGCGCGCTCCTGGACGCCAAGATGGCAAGGGACGCCAAGAAGCGCGCCGCGGCCGCCGAGAAGAAGGCGGCGATCGCGAGCGCGCGGAGCCGCGCTGGTGCAATCCCCAAGGCAGCGCCACCCTCCAAAACGGGATCGGCGAAAACGGGAGCGGCCAAAAAGGCTGGCTCCGCACGCGCCGCGTCCAAGGCTACGAAGCCTCCAGCCAAGAGCCCGCGCGCGCAGACGGCATCCACGACAGTCAAGCCCACGCGGGCGCAGACCGCCTACTTGAACTACGCACTCGACCCGGCGGTGCGTGACGTGGCCCGCCTGGCCAACCCGGACGTGGACGTCGCCGGGCTGGCCAAGGTGCTCGGTGCACAGTGGAGGGCCCTGAGCGACGAGGCCAAGGCCCCTTACCAGAGGAAGTACGAAGCCGAACGGGAGCGGCTCAAGGATGCGGCGGCGTGACCGCGTGAGCAGTGAGCCGTGAGCGGAGGTCACCTCATATGAGTACTGAGCTATTGACACCTGCTCGCTCTCGTCGCTGGGATGATGGTTCCCACCTGATGGTTCCTTGATTGTGGAACTCGCGCACCACGGCTTGATGAAGGTGCATTTCGTCTGTGGATTGGGTTGTGGTAAGATCAAACTAGAAACATCGCGGTGCGAACTTACCACTTTTTCGACGTCTTGACGGTTTTCGAAGTCGGCGCCCGAGAAAACGCGCCAAGTTTTCACTTTTGCGTCTTGTCGTCCCGCGCAGTCTATACGGACTCCGGTCCGCGGTTCTTTACGTTTCACATCATCCGCGCGCGGATCGCGCGTTTCACGGACGCGGCAGCGTGCTCCACAGCAGCACCGGCATGAGCATGAGACCTGCCAGCGGAGTGGCTCCACGAGCACACGCACACCTCGGCCTTATCGAGCGCCGTCTAGCCGAAAGAGACCAGGCTGCGCTTGACGCCACTGCATCGCCGAGGCGCTCCCGCTGGCTTGCGGGTATTGCCCTTCCTTGCAATGGCGACGACGTCGGTCGGGCTGCCACGCAAAAATTCGTAGACCAGTTTGCAGGTCCTCACTTCCACGTCAGGCTCAACATTTACGATCGCAACTCCTCGTGCATGCCGAGCCATCGCTATGTCGCCGTCTCCCACGTGCCAGGATACATGACTGTCTTCTGGAAGCGCATACTCGTTCCCCAGCTCACCCGCAACTACGATCGCATCTTCATCCTGGACAACGACGTGCAACTCAGCCCTGCCTTTGGCTTTTCGCTTTCGGCCGTCGACCGATGGCTCGCACATACCGGGGCGTTCATCCTTCAACCGTCAGTCATTGGCGCAACACGCGCCAAGCGCTCCGGCACCGGCGTTCGCGCGCACGGAGCTTTCACAGCGGACTGCGTCGCCTACATGGTGCCCTCGATTGAACGATTACACATTTCACGGCCAGAGGCGTACGAGGTGCTGTGGGACATTCTCGACAGCATCCCAGACGAGCGGCTGAGCACGGACACGGCGCTCATGCACTTGTGGGTCTCGCTCGTGTGTGAGCGCTTCCCGGGCCACCCGAGCGCGGTGGTGGTACAGAGCATCGCCGCCGCACACCTCGATACACACACCATTCGCAAAGCTGGGTTGGATCCGTTTTACAACCACCCCTCGCACAAGAAGGTGAACGTCCTCTTCTACATGCACGAGCATCCAGTGTACGGGCAGTACGTGAATGGCTCCGCAACGTTGCGGCTGCAGCAGCGATGCGGACGCCCGGCGAGAATCCCCGAGGATTTGGGCATGGCATCATCCAAAGGCCGAAAGGCTGCGCGGGGATCCAGCACGGCGGCCAGCGCCGAAGAACCCGTCAAGTGCTGGTCGGGCACGGACGCGCCGTGGACGACGAAGAGCCCGTATCCTCGACCCGTGTCACACTAGAGGTCACTCTCACCATTATTTTTATGTGCGCCTTTTACATGGGTCAATTGTGCGCGTCGCGTCAGACCACACGAAAAAAGACCACCGAAGCGTGTGAAACTTGGGCAGTCTCTAGTTAGTGGTTCGTCGACGTACCCCAGCGAACTATAACGTTTGGGGTTGACGAAGATCTTGATGAAGAACCGTCGGTTGGTTACTCGCCCATTATCAGGTCTGGCTCACGGTTGTGCGCACGTACCTGCCGCAGGTACGCGGCGTACGCCAGTACCTGCGCTTGGTACCTCCAATGACGAACCGCCTCCGCGAGCGACTGATGCTGTGAGTTCGTGAGTCCCAATTGCCGAAGGCGTCCAATGTGACGCCGCGCCGCATTGCGGCGGGTCAAGGCCTGAATGGCAATCGCGCTCTTCACGCGCGCCACGTGCCTCAGCGTGAGAAATCGGCGCACGGCGGCTTGGACTGGCAGAACAAACCGCGGGCTTATGGTCCCATCGATGATGCCGACCGTCTTCTCTACTTCTTGGTTGCGGCGTTCCACGATGCCCATCTCGAAAGTTAATTTGGCCAAATCGGAAGTCAATTTGGCCACCATCTTGCTCAAATCTTGGGCTTTCTTGCAGTGGACCTTCAAAGCAGCCATTTGCCGCTCTTCTGTGACTTGTATAAACGGATCCCGCAGGAACAGTGGCTTCCCAATGAGTACACTTCCAGCCATCACAGGTGGGTTGCCCCAGAGGGTGAGGTGGGCGGGCCGTCCGTTGCTCTTCGATGGTTCAGTGAACGGAGTGGGGGCGTCAATGCCCGATACCACCGCGGATCCGACTGCAACGCTAACGAATATTTCCGTGATATGCAAGAGCACCGAGACTCCAGAGGAATACAGGTCATTGTCTTCCTCACTGAGTCCAGGAACCTTGCCGCGACCGGGATACTTGACCGTCATGTGAAGATTCCTTTTGATTCTTGCCGCGGCGTCGGGGTTTATTTTCGCAATGGCTTCCTTGAGTGGGGCGATGTTTTGCACGGAGAAGGCATCGTAGAATGCAGAGCGGTCGAAGAACGCCTCAAGGGTACATACTGCCTCCAGCTTCACAAGACCGTCAACCAGCGGCTGGGGACCTGCGGATGGCGGCGGCGGCGGCGCATCGGACGCCTCGAGGACGGCGGCGAGCGCGGCCGGCGCCGGCCGGAGCAGCGCCTGGCGGCGGCACTCGTCCAGCGAGATCATCGCCGAGTGCGCGTCCGCGTCCAGAGAGATGAGGGATGAGGTCATGTGAGGTCAGCACGCGGGACGCTCGGTTTCTGGTGCTGCTCGGGTTCTATCTGATTGAGTTGCTCCGTCGTCGCAACCCGCGCGCAAATTTCGCTTCACGGCTTCCCCACACCTCGTTTGGCATGTCGTTTCGTTTCGATGGTTAGTGTGCTACCGCCGGCAATGACCGCCGCGCCGGCTTCTCGCCAGCACCCCCGTTTGTCGTTTCGTTTCGTTTCCGGGTGCGGGTCGGTGTCTGGTGAGAGCTCGTGAGCGTAGCGATACTTGTTACTTCTGAAGACGGGTCCGCGTTTAGTTCTCTACTGGTCAAGTACATCAAACACACCTTAATATTGGTCCCGGGGCCGGGCGGAACTCCGAGCCGGGGCCGCCGTCGTCGCAATCGGCGTCGGAAGCCCAGTTGCGCGTCTCGCGGCGCAGATGGGCGGAGGAGGCGGGAAGCGCGGGCCGCAGTCGGCGCATGCGCAGTCGGAGGTACGAGGCCCGCGCTTCCCGAGTACCGAGCTGGCAACCCAGGTACTCGGCGCCAGGGCCGCCGCCGTCGCAATCGCCGTCCGAGGCGTACAAGGGCATTCCGATGCAGTCCTTGGTGCAGGTCGCCATCGGGGCGGCGGCCGGCATGCGCGGGCCGCAGTCCGCGCAGTCGGAGCCGTAGATGCAGTCTGCGTACTCGGCGCCGTGGCCGCCGTCGTCGCAGAGGGAGTGGGAGGCGTAGAGACGCGCCCGTTGGCGCGCCCACCGAAGGGAACGGGTCAGGTCGTCTCTACTCGCCTCTACTCGGTCCCTAAGCCCACGCGTGCCCACCCACGCGAGAGGCGGCTCTCCGCATCCGTGGCGGCCATGGCACTCCACAGCCTCTCCGACGCAAGCCAGCTGGGCTCCGTTTGCGGCCAACAGTCGAGCACCAAGAAGCGGTCGGTCCCCTCGTGGTACGCGGCCAACGGGCTAAAGTGGCCGCCAAAGGGACGGTGGCCCGCGACACCCATGTGGTAGTTGACGAGGACAGCGGCTCGCGGCGCTCCGTGGAGAGCAAGGCGTAGCTGGGCCATCGCCGCGCGCGCCGCCGCCAGCTCTGCCTCCGCGCTGACGTCGCTCCCGGCCGCTCCGGCGATGCCCCGCACGTGCGTGAGAGCACAGGGCACACTGAGCGCCTCGAGGAGTGTGCCCATCTCGGCGAGCGTCAGACCACTGCTGCGCACCTTATGTGGACTGAGGACCATCTGACCGTTGAGGACCACCTCCTCAGTGAGCTGCCCCTCCGCCGCCAGCGCCTCGTCCGTAAGCTGCCCCTCCTTTGTGGGCGCGCGCGACACAAGCGCCTCCGTCGCCAGGCGCAGGGCTGCATCGGCACCATCGCACGCCGCCACCGCACGTAGCACCATCGCCACCGACGCGGGTCCGCACATGGCGGGTCCGCGTTGTTGCTCAAAGTGGGGCCATAGCCATTCAAAGGCGCTCCGATCCGCGCCGCGGCACTCGCTGAGGAGCCGCTGGCCACACGCCGAGTTGAGCGGCACCGGCGCGCCGAGCTCATCGAGGCTAGAGAGGGACGGCAGAGGACCGAAGGCCTCGAGACACGCCCACGACGGCGCCGGCGCGCACACGGCGAACGGTCGTACCATTCCACACTCGCCGCCAGTCTGGTGTAACGGTCGTACCATTCCACACTCGCCGCCAGTCTGACCGCACTCGTAACTCCATGCATGCAACCACATCACGTCGGGCTCGCCAGCGGTCTCGTCCTCAGCGACGAAGTCGGAGCTAGCGTCGGCCACCGCGGAGTCGCCCACGCGCGAGCGCTTTGTCGGCGGTGATGGGCCCACCGCTGAACTGCCCTCCACCGCTGCCGCACTGCCCTCCACTGCTGCAGCGCTGCCCTCCACTGCTGCCGTACTGCCCTCCACCGCCGTGCCGTACACGGGATCGTTGGCGATGGGATGGCCGAGCCGCTGCAGGTGCAGCCGCAGCTGATGGCTGCGGCCGGTGATCGGCTCGCACAGCACAAGCGACGTGCCGCTCGCCGCATCGACGCCAAGGCACTGAAAGAGACTCTGCGCATGCTTCCCCGCCTCGTCGCAGCTGGTCGTCGTGGCGCCGTGTGCGCTCCGTACGAGGATAGGCGCCGTGACGGTGAGGGCTGCACCGGGCTGCATTAGCCCCCGTACACGCGCCAGGTACCGCTTGCGCATCTGGCCCGCCGTCATCGCCGCGTTGAGCGCCGCCGCCGCGGCCGCCGTGCGCGCCAGCAGCAGCACGCCCGACACCTGGCGATCGAGGCGATGCAGCACGTGCACGTTGCCGGAGAGGCCGCCGAGGCCGAGGTCGGCGTGCTCCGACTGAAGGATCTCGATGAGGCTGTTCTTGCGGTACCGGCCTGCGTGGTGCACGGGCACTCCCGCCGGCTTGTGCACCGCGAGGAGCTGGTCGTCGCAGAGGAGCACCTCGATGGGCGTGGCGGGCACGCTCGGCTCGACGCGCAGCACGACGTGCACGAGTCGATCACCGTCCTTGAAGCTGTCCTCGAGCGTCGCCGGCCGACCGTTGAGCGTCAGTCGGCCAGCGGCACTCGTCGACGCAAAGTACTCGGGCGTCCACTCTGCCGAGGTGTGGAACTCCTCGTAGAGCACCTCGGCGACGCGGCGGCCAATCCAGCGGCCTTTGGCGTGCGTCGCGAACTCGTGAGGGTAGGGCGCCACCATGCGCCGGCCGTCACGGTAGAGATAGGGGCTGGCGGCGACGGAGGAGGAGGCGCTCATCTCTGCCATCGCTTCCACTGTGAAGTGATTTCAAAGGCGTCGAGTGTCAGAAGTCACACAGACACACATTCACATTCACACACATACATTCACACCATGGCGGGTACCGCGCGGGGGCGGTTTAGAAGGGCGACATGCCCATGGTGAGCTTGAAGCTCATGGCGGGGGCGGCGAGTGCCGTGGTGGAAATGCCAAGTTCTCCAGTTTTTTGAGAAAGGGTCAGTTGAATCTCCAGATTCTAGGTAAGCGCATTCTTGCTGACCTTACTGGGAATTGATCGTCCAAGTTTCGCGCTCGCCCGTGTGCGTCCCTCGGCGTCCCGCCTCTAGGAGCGCTCCAGGACGGCTCTGATGGCCGGCCCTTTTGGACGCTTAGGCCAAGAGATCTCCAGCCTCCTCGCACTCCCAACTCGTCCGTCTAAGCTCCAACACTTTAAGGCAAACAGCTTTGAGGATGGCGGACCTTATAAGACGGATGACCCGGACGCGATCCCAAAATCATTCAAGAACATGAAGAAGTGTGCTCGCTCTCGCACACGTTTGAGCCTCGAGTGCGCCTCGACCGATCGCACCCTCCGCCTCCACCTCGTGTGCGCAGGAAAGAGCAATTTGACGGCCGCAACGCCGGATCTGCGCATGCTGCCATCGATGTGGAGGACGATGATAGGCAAGTACGTGCGAGAGCAGCTGAAGAACGGAAGCAGAGCCCGAAAGATATCGTGGGTGGGCCCATGCGCGGCGGCTCGAGCTCCACCGTCAGGTCGCACAGTGATGGGGCGCAGCGCGAGGCCAGCGGCGGGCGCGTGACTGACCTCGAGGCGGATCGGCGAGCCATCTACAGCAGCGCGGTGCATCAGCAGGCTGGGGCGCCTGGTGGCGCGAGCGGCGCGAGCGGCCAAGGGCGCAAGCGTCCTACCGACGACGCACCGCATGGAGTGACGCATGACGCATCTTCGACTTACCTGCAGCCAACCCGATCCTTCCAGAGTCGTACTGATGACTCCCAGAGCCACGCCGCGGGGGGCGGCAGCGTCAAGCGTCCTAAGCCGCAGTCACAGCCGCCGCCGAGGAGTGGAGGCGCCGACGATGCGATCGACTTGGGGGACGATGACGAACCCGGGCCGGGTGGCGTGCCGCCGGCGCGAGAGCGTCGATCGCCCGCACCTGCACCTGCACCTGCATCTGCACCTGCGCCCGCGCCCGCGCCCGCCGTGGCGCGCCCTGCAGTGGACAAGACGATCGAAAAGGTGCAGGACGTGGACCCTGACGACGTAATCGTCGTTATGTCGCAAGTGTACATCGGCACCTTCGACGCTGGCGCGGCTGAGGTCAAGTTCGACAGCAAGCGAATCACGTTCATGCTTGGGAACCCGACGCCCGGTTCGAACAGCTACGTGTACGCGCATCTCGCTGTCGCCGCGTTGAACAGGTTCGAGGTCAACAGGGACCGCGGCACGCTGTGCATGTGGGGGGTGTGGGACCTGCCCTTCGCCGACGAGCTCAACGGCGCCTACATGCCCTTCCTCGGGCACATGGATGCGGAGGCTTCCATCTTCATGCAATTCAATAAGGCTGACTACCCTCGCACCTCCTGGCCGTCTGACATCGTGAAGGTGCACCCAAAGTTCAAACAGGTCGTCAATTTCACCACTGGCCACATGGGACGGACCCTCGCCGCGCACGCGCCTACCGCCGCCAAAAAGCCCGCGCCCAAGCCCAAAGCCCCAAGTTCACAGGGCGGTCGACAGCATAAGGCAGCGGTGAGCGGCGGCGCCGGCAGCAGCAGCGGCGGCATGCAGCAGACGCTCTCTGGGGGCCGCTACACGCCCCTCGCGCTTCAGCCCTCGGGTGCGCCGCCGGGCTCCGGCGCCGCGGCTCACGACGAAGGCAGTCTCTTCGATGTCGACCCAACCGACCACTCGACTGGCAGCGCTTCGCATCACTTCCCAGCGGCAGCCGCGGCGCCATCGCGTCGCCATTCTACCGGCAGCATCGGCGGCCACAGCGGCGGCATCGGTGGCCTCGGCGGCAGCGGCGGCACCAACCGCAGCCTCCCCCCGCAGCGCAAGTCGACGCGGCTGAACAGGGAGCCGTGGCAACTCGAAGCGGACTCGCACGCGCGCAACTCAATAGGCGACTCGAACCGCGTAGTGCTCGTCTACCCCGACGAGCAAGCCAAGGACGCCGTGACGCTCACCGATGAGGAGCTGCAGCGCCTCGTCGAAAATGAGTACTTGAACGACACGCTCGTCGACTACAAGCTCAAGCAGATCCAGGCGTCACTGTCGCCAGCGCTGCTCGAGCGCTGCCACTTTTTCAACTCCTTCTTCTTCAAACGGCTGATGCAGTCCATCGGCGGCAACAAGCGGCTCAAGGACCCCGCCGCGATCGCCGAGGGCTACAAGGCGGTACAGCGGTGGACCAAGAGCGTCGACCTGTTCGCGAAGGACTTTGTCTTTGTGCCGATCAACGAGTCTCTCCATTGGAGCCTGGCCATCATCCACCGACCTGGCGCCTACCTGGCTACTTGGCGCAACGGCGAGCGCTCCACTGCCACCGCGGCTGCCGCCGCCGCGCACGAGGCCAGCGATGTCGCTGCAGCCGGTGCAGCCGGTGCTGCCGGTGCTGCCGGTGCAGCCGGTGCAGCCGGTGCAGCCGGTGCAGCCGGTTCGGGGAGAGGTGGTGTGGGACTTGGGGCCATCATGGCAATGGACGAGGACGCCGGGGCAGACACGGAGCCCGATGACGACGACGCGGATGACTCGAGGCAGTTCGACGGAAGCTTGATGGTGGACATGGACGTGGACGAGGATGAGCGGCAGGCTCGCGAAAAGGCTGCTGCGGCGCAGGAGGAGGCCGCGGCGCAAGCGGAGCGGCAGCGGCGCCAATTAGAGGCAGAGAGCGTAGTCGGTTACGACGAGGAGGACGACGTCGAGGACGAGGAGGAGGAGGAGGCGGGCGAGGCGTTGAGCGGTGAGGCTAGCGTCGAGGAGGAGGCCGCGTCGGCGCAAGGGGCGGTGGGCGGCGTGACGGCACCGCAGTTCGACGACGACGACGCGGTGGTCAATCCGCCGTCGACGGACGTAACCACCACGCGCCGCGCAGACCAGCTGTCGCCGGCGGCACTGCTCCCAGCAGCGGCTCGGCCGGGGCGCGAGCCATGCATCATGTACCTCGACTCGATGGGTGGTTCGAAGCAGAAGGCCTTCCATCTGCTCAAGATCTACCTCGACCTCGAGCGCAAGGATAAGGAGGCGAAGGGCACGGCTGGCAAGCCGCTCAAGGTGGAGGGGGCGTCGGATACGAGCATCGCGGCCGCCTCCCCCGCCGCCTCCCCCTCCTCGGCCACCGCTGCGCCCCCTGCTGCCGCCAGCACCGCGCCCCCGTTGTCGTCCCAAAAGTCGGAGGATTGCGAGATTGTCGAGCCGACGGGTGCAGTGCTTGGCGCCCGCGGCGGCGCCAGCGGCAGCGTCGACCTCACCGCGGAGGTTCACGAGTACCGCGGTGAGTTCGACAAGATGCCAGAGTACGACATCGAGGTGCCGCACCAGAACAACTCGGTCGATTGCGGGCTGTACATGCTCCAGTTCGTGAGCCGCGTCGCGCACGAGCAGCCCGACTTGGCGGGAGCGCGCAAGCGGCGCTGGGAGGAAGCCGAGTGCCAGGGTGGAGGGAAGCTCGGCCTCAAGGATCTCTCGCCGCATGACATCACAGAGATGCGCAGCGACATGTACATGACGATCAAGGCGCTGGGTGAAGAGCAGCAGGCAAAGAAGAAGGTCAAGGCCGAAGGTAAAGCCGAGGGCGCCCCCTCGGTCGCGGCCGGCGTGGCTGACGGCAAGCGCAAGCGGTCGAAGAAGATCAACGACGAGGACGATGACGAGTGCTGAGCACACTGGCTCACTGCACAGCCACCTCACAGGGAACGAAGCAATCACCCTCTGCCAGAGCTGAGAGGATGTGGTCATTAAACAGCGATACAGCGTTCGCCTGTTGTTTACCGTAGTGCAGACAGCCGTCGCAATGAGTTTCGTCTCGTGATTTCACGGAATGTACGTAAAGCGTGTCCTCCGCGAGCCATCTCATTCACTCGGCACCGCTTGCGACCAAGTTTCGAGTGGGGCATGGTGGGGGCATGGTGGGGGCGTGGAAACAGCCAGTTCACGCCGCTTGTTTTTCGTATGGCGTCCACGACACAGCAAACCGCCGCAGCCGTCACTGCGTGGGCGCGCGACAATATTGGCTTGCATAGTGCGTTGACAATAGCGCCAGGCCGCTACGGGCTCCACGTTGAAACCAATGCCGGCATTCGCGCCGGCACGACATTGCTTGCCATTCCCGGCGACCTGCTCATCACGTCCAACTCGGCACGCCGCGCTTCCAAGCTATTGGGCGTCTCGACGGCGGGTGTCGAGCTGGTGCACGAGGAGGCTCACGTAGCGATGGCCGTGTGGCTCATGAACGCCACCGCGCACCCCGAGGCGGCCCCGCGCCATGCGGGCTGGCTCGCTGCTCTCCCGAAGGCGTTCGACTGCACGATCGAGTGGAGCGAGGCCGAGCTGGCTCACTTGCAGGCGTCGCACGCGCGCAGCCGCGCCAACAACCTACGCCGCTGGGCGGATGCGGAGCACGGACGCCTCATCTCGAAGCACGCAGCGGCTAGCGGCTCGGCTTGGTCGCAGGAGCGCTTTCGGTGGGCACTGTGCGCGGTATGGTCGCGCTCCTTCCACCTACAGCAGGGTTCGTGGCGTGTGCTGCCGCCGGCGGCCGACTTTTTCAACCACGCAGTCGCGCCTTCGGTGCCGTCGGCGCACCTCGAGGTAATGACGGACGAGGAGACGAGCCTCGACGAAATTGACGACGACGAGAGCACACGTGTGGCGGCGGAGGCGGCGGTGAGGGCGGCGGAGGCGGCAAGCGCAGCGGACGAGGCGCGAGTGGCCGGTGACGGGCGCAGCATCGCGAGCGCTGCGGCGGGCGGCGGCGCGACGGCCACTGTACGCTTCGTTGCCATCCGCGATCTCGGAGTCGCCGAGCACGTGGAGATTGATTACGGCGGGAGATCGAATGCCGAGATGCTCACGACGCACGGATTTGCCATCTATGGCAATGCACACGAGAGTTTACCGCTCTCGCTCGCGCCGACGGCGGGCGATCCGTTGGGAGCCATCAAAGCCAAGATCCTCGCAGCCGGCAACTTGAGCGTCCCGTTTGCTCTCTCCGTCGGCGCCCTTCACACCGACTCCGACCTCCTCGTCGCGCTCCGTATCCTGGTGAGCTCGGCCGACGAGCTCAAGCACTACTCAAGGGCGTTCCGGGGCGAGCCTGTGTCGGAGCGCAACGAGCGCCGCTGGCGCGTGGTGCTTCGTCAGCACGCGGATGCCCTCCTCCGTGAGAGGGAGGCCCAGACGACCGCCGAGGAGGACGCAGCGCTGCTTGCGGCGCTGCCCTTGGAGCAAGCAAGCGGCCGAAAGGCGGCTGCCTTGGTGACGCGTCTCGGAGAGAAGCGGCTGCTCGCCCGCGTGCTTGCGGAGCTCGAGAAGATGCGTTCGGCGGTCAGTTTGGTGGAGCAGTCCGAGGCACGTGTGACCGAGCGTGCAGGTGTGGTGGTCCCTCAGTGACGAGGCGAGCATCCGAGTTAACCGACCCCGCCGCGGGCGGCCGCGCCCCCGCCCGGGACATGGCACGGATGCAAACGTGCGAGATCGTCACACAGTGTGCGCGCGTGTGGCCCAGGCACCGACACCCCGCGCTCGTTTTTTTCTCCCCTCGCTTTAAGTATAGTTTAATATCGCGCGCGACAGCTGTGCGCGCCGTGCCGGGACCGGTGCGCGGTGGCCGCGTACTCTGTATACGGCGTACCGATTATCGCGCGGTAACTCTCTAACGTAACGAGCTCGCATTTCCGATCCGAATAAACGCGGGAAATAAGCGCGCAGCGAGTACATCGTATCTTATGTATCGAGAGCCATCGGGAGGGTCATCTCGAGCGGGGGGGGGCGCCCCGGCATGCACACTGTGCGTGCAGGACGAGCGGGGATCTTCATCGCCTGCTGCCGTGCGTTACGGGGAGGTCGACGGCGAGGTCAGCGGGCTCGTCGATAGGAGCCATCGGCATCGACTCGTGCGTGACCGGGCCTGAGGGCTCCCAATCATCGTCCGAGTCGTTCTCGCTGAACGCGGCACGGTCGGGACAGATGGACGCACTCGAGTAGAAGCGGCGCGTCGTCAGCAGGATCTCGCCCTCGATCTCCCGAGAGTCGTGCTCCGCGTCCTCGGCTCGAAGCGCGTACCAGCGGCAGTCAAGCGTCTCCTTGGCAAGCGAAGCGATGGGGATCTCGACGCACCCGATCAGCGGCTCGCTGAACAGATGGCTCTCGCGCAACCCCACACAGATCGTGTGCGTGCGCGGCTGGATCGGCACAGTCCAGAACGTGCCCCAGACCGCATCGGTCTTGAGCTCCCAGAGCTCAGAGGTCCACTCGTCCAGGTTCTCACCGCGGCGGTCGCGAAGCTCGAGCGCGGCGAACACTTCGCCGGAGCGCTCGACTTTCTCTTCGACGAAGGACGAGCGTGATATGTGCAGCTCCACCGTCTCACAAGCGGAAAAGTGGCGCTGCAGCAACACGGCCAGCTTCTCGCGCACGAGCGGTACGCTGCCGACGCTGCGCACTTGATCGCCGAGCCGCAGCTTGTCCGTGTTCTGCTCGTGGTAGAAGGCGATAATCTCATTGTCCTCGGATAGGCCGAGTCCAAATGTGCCATCCTCGCCCCGGCGCACGGTGTGGACGTAATCGTCCGCCTTATACAGCCGACGGAGACGCTCAACCTTTACCAAGAGCGTCGTCGGCTCGAGCGCCGTGAAGTCGTGATCGCTGCTCGTTCCACCGCCGTTGCTACTCGTGCCGACGCCGCGTTCCGTGCCGACACCCGCATTGTCATCCATGTTTTGCCCTGTTCTGGAGCGCAAACTTAGTAGAGCGTGTGGAGGCGCGTCTCACTGGACACCACGAAGGTCGTTGTTAAGCAGGTATCCCCTTCGTCATTTTAAACTTCTCGTGCGAGCCTCGTCAGAAACTTGCCTGTCAGTCCAGCAGGTCAAGTCGGTCAAGACATCATGCCGGCTGATCTTAGCCCGAGCCCACTCCAACAGCCTACGATAAGGCCCGCTCCTAGATTGATGGACAGCTTGTCCGCGTCAGTCTCGAGACCAACCTCAGCTATTAGCGCAGCGTCAGCTTCATCGGGCGTGACGGCCGTGGGCGTGGGCGTCAGGGGCGCACGGCTTATTAAGCGCTCCTCCTTGAACGACTCTCCTTATGCGACCTCCGTCGCCGTCCCGGCCGCATCGAGCAGCTCTGCTCCAGCTGCTCCAGCTTCTGCTTCGAGGTCTCCTTATGCGACCGCCTTGAGCAGCACTTCGACAGCTGCTATGGCGGCGCCCACTTTGGCTGCCGCTCCAACGAGCAATGCGGCCGAGCCGCTCGTTGAGCCGGTGCGTACTGCTCCGCCCCTCAGGAAACGACCGGCACGCCCAAAGTCAGCCAAGAAAGGAGGGCGCACCAAACCATCCAAGGACCTGTGGAAAGAGGTGACCGCCCGGCTGGCGGCACCTCACGCGGCGGGCTCAGGCGCACGCGCCGTTCGATCAGCCACGCGAGCCGCCCGCGCCGCCGTGGACGCCGCAACTCAGCCGGTGGCCGCGAAGAGGATGATGCGCGTCGTCGAAATGATCCAAGCGGCAGATGCCGCCAACGGGCGCCCATCGACAGCGCAGGGGCGCACAGCTGTGGAAGGGCAGACAGGCCGCCCAGGATCGGCAAAAGGCGTTCGTCCAGCGACGGCATACGCAGACGCGGGGCGGAGGGGCTTCGCAGCAGCCCTGCGCGCGCGCGCATCCGCCGCGCCCGATGCAGTCCTCTGGCGTCGCGCGCCCGATGGGCAGATATTCGAATCGGACGAGCTCGCAGAGGAGCTTGAGGCGACAGTCGAGCCCGGGGAGGGCGACGAGGAAGAGGAGGAGGGGCTGGTGGAGGAGAAGGCGCTGCCCAGGGACGTGCTCGGCCTCGATGTGCTCGGCCGAGCAGGCGCCTCCATCGAACCCCGCACCAAACTGGATCCGGTGACGAAACCGGAACCGGTGACGAAACCGGAACCGGTGACGAAACCGGAGTCGGTGACGAAACCGGAGCCGGTGACGAAACCAGTCGAGGCGCCGAAGGCGTGTACGGCGGGCAGCGCCAGCGCGGCCGCGCCGGTGCTGAGCAACGGCGCTGCTGGCCGCTCACGGAGGCCGAGCGCGGACACCGAAGGTATGGCCTCCGCGGCTGTGCCGGCGAAGGGGCTGGCGCTGTCGACGCAGGCTCCGGCGACGGCAGCGGCAGCGACTCCGACGCCATCGACGTCGCTGACAGCGGCAACCGCGGCGGTGCCAAGTTGAATATATGCGCGAGCACAGAATATGGTCCCGAGAAGCGGTGAAGGGCTGCCATGAGCGGCCCGAGTTGCGTTCCCGCGATTGCGCGAAACACCGCCAGCCCGGGCCGGTTACGGTGCATACTTTACGCTTACTCGACTTAACGCATGAGAGAAACGCCAAAAAACTAACGGCCGAAAAGCGAAAACCGACGCGGGGCAGCTAAACGCGTTATAGATGTAAGATGAAACCGCATGCGGCGTGCCGCTCGTGATCAGGCCAGTATCACGCGCACCGGACAGCGGCCCATCGTCGCTCTCCTCTCCGGCCCACGCGACGAGACTCCGAATGGGAATACAGAGCGTACATGCATGGCCTCGCTCATGTGCATGTGCAACAGAGTGCGTGGTCTGCACACGAGAGCCGCGGCGCCCGCAATTGCGCGTGCGTGGTCTGCACACGAGAGCCGGCGCCCGCAATTGCGCGTGCGTGGTCTGCACACGAGAGCCGGCGCCCGCAATGGCGCGTGCGTGGTCTGCACACGAGAGCCGGCGCCCGCAATGGCGCTCGCCCTCTCGCCAGCCACATGTTCATCGGTTGGGCTGCAACACCTCCAATGCCTTGCTGATATCTTGCTCATACATGGAGGGGGCGACAGTGTCGGACTCGGTGATGGTACATGCCACGTTGCAGGCGCGCGGGTCGAGGAGCGAACGCACAGCGACCTCAGCCACATCCGCACGCGAGACGGTGCCAGTGACGGGCCCGCTGCCCTGCGTGAACGACAGCCGGCGCGAGCTCGGCGCATCAGTGAGTTGCGTCGGGCGAACGATGAAGTAGGTGAGGCCCGATGAGCGCAACATGCGCTCGCCCCGGAGCTTCACTTGAGCACGAGCCGAGATGGGCGGAGCGGCCTGCGCGCGCGCTGCCGCCGCCTCCGCGTCGGCCAAGGTGCCCCGCTTGCCCTTGTCCTCCTTGCTGTCCCCCGCAGCGGCCTCCGCGTCCGAGATGTAGATGATCTCGGGCTCGTCACGCTTGCGGAACGCCTTCACATTCGCCACTGACAAGTAGAACTCTCCTGTCGTCTGGCTCGGGTTGTTGCGCTGCGGGTAAAAGGCGAGCGCGAGCCCCACCAGCTGGCGTCGGTCGAGCTCCGGCGCATCCAGCACCCGCCGGCCGTCGCGCACGGGCACAAAGGTCGAAAAGGGCAGCCGCACCGTGTCGAAGCGCTTCGTGGCCGCAGTGGCGGTGAAGTCCGCATGGTACTCAAGCCCACTGCGAGCGTACTCGGGTGTGCGTAGCACGGCGGTGTACTTCTTGCCGTCGCTGATCGCGCGGATCACCAGCCCAGAGTACTCGCCGAGGTTGAGGGGCACCTCGGCCGCCGCGGCCGCTGCGACCACCCGATCGACCTCGCCCTCGATCTCGCCCTCGATCTCGCCCTCGATCTCGCCCTCGATCTCGCCCTCGACCTCGCCCTCGATCTCGCCCTCGATCTCGCCCTCGATCTCGCCCTCGATCTCGCCCTCGATCTCGCCCTCGACCTCGCCCTCCCCGCGCCCGCCTGCTGCTGCTGCTGTGGGGGCTGGCTTCGCCACATCCCACTGACGCGTGCCGCCATACTCGTCGATGAATTCGGCGCGCGTGTACGCCTTGCCATCCGTCACGTCGACGCGCCGCTCCACCGCCTCACTCGCCGGAAGGCTCGCCGGCGCAGCCGCCTCAACGGTCCCAAACGTCACGGGCGTCGCTCCGAGCAGCAACCCAGAGAGAGAGCAACCGATGACCGCAGCGCCGAGGTACGTGTCGAAGACACGCCCGACGAAGACGCCGTTCCGGTGCGCGCCGCTCCGCTTCCAGAGCACCGTCGACGGCTTTGGCCCCACGCCCGCGCTCTGGAGACGACTCGCGACGTCGCCTGAGGACGCCTCAACACGCCAACGGTTGAAGTCTCTGTCGCGGCGCATCTTGAACAGGCTGAGCTTGGTCGACTCGGCGTCGCCGTACATGAAGGTGCGGGTGTCCTGGAAGCTGCGCAGCACCGCCTGAAGCCCGTCGAGCTCCTCGTCGTCCTCCGCGTCGGCCGCGAAAATGACCCGGTCGACGTCCTCCATCGCATCGAGCAGAGAGCGATAGTCCGTCATGTCGCCGTACGAGTACGAGACGCCAGAGCCGAGCAGGTTAAGAGTCTCGCTGCTCAGCGAGCGCACGAGCACCGACACGCGGAAGCCCTGCAGCACCAGCTTGCGCACGATGAGGCGCCCCATGCGCCCGGTGGCGCCAATGACGAGGACAAGTGGCACAAACTCGGTGTCGGCTTCCGGCGCTTCCTCGAACCTGGTCAACTCGCTCACTGGGACCTCGCTCGGTTTGACGAGGCTCTTCCAAAGCCCACGCAAATTTTGAACCGCGCTGCTGATGCCGTTGGATGTGGATGGAGGCCGCTGATCGTTTGGCACCAAGGCGCCGCCGCTGGCGCGGAGCTCAGCAGCGCGACTTTTGGTTTGTGGAACCAGGTGCGACGTCAAAGCTGGGCAACGGCTGGTGAGCCCGAACGACGCGACGCCCGACAGGGCTAGCAGCTGAACGTACCAAAGCCTGAGCATGCTGGGCATAGGTATCGAGCAAGCTCGACGCGCCTCCGCGCGGTTAAATTTCGGAAAAGTCCTGCAACTTTCCACAATCTCACTCAACCTTATGAACCACCCGAGGTGGACAGAAGCGGTCGACTGGCCGCAATAATATACAAAACAGCCTCGCAATCCTGCCTCGACAGGCATTCGAGACGCTTGTTAGACCTCTAAGGAGAGCACCAATAAGAAGTTTTGTGAACTTTTTGTGCGCCGCGGCAATGGGTGGACGTATTGTGTACGTCTCGGTGGCTGCCGTGTGCTGTGCGCAGCCTGGCGCGCCGTTAAGCCATCCATGCTCAAGCGTACGACGACCGTATCGACCTTCCACCCGCCTGGCGAGAAGAGGAAGCTCTCGCTACGCCAGCGGTTGCGCATCTTCACCGACGACCGACGCGTCGAGGGCACGAGCATCATCATCGTGCTCATCTACTTCTTGTTGATCTTGCTCAACATCGTAGTGCCCGAGGTGATGTTCAGCACCAACGATTCCAGGGTGACCGTCGAGTGGCGCCACTTCATCATCGTATGGCAGCGCGCCTTTTGGATCATCGACCTCGTCTTCTTGCTCTTCTTCTTCATCGAGAGCGTGGTACGCATCTACGCATGGGGCATGATCTACCTTTGCGATGTTATCAACATAATCGACTTTCTGATCATCTTCGGCTCCTTCGTGATGCTTTGGGTCGTATTGCCCTACACGATGGCAGGCGGCGACGAATCAAGTCTAGGAACCGCGCTCGCGCTGCTGCGCATCTTCCGCGTCTTCCGCATCGTGCGCCTGATTGTCATCCTCATCAAGGTCAAGAAGTCGCGCGAGACGGCGCAGCTCATGCGCCAGAAGGCCAAATTCAAGCGGCTGGGCTCGCCCGTCGAGCGTGTGATCGACATCCTGGTGGGCCTCAAGCGCAAAGCGGAGAGCATTGTCGAGCGAGACCACGTGAACTTCATGATTGAAGCCGTCGTCTCTGGCGACCTGTACACGGTGCACATGGGCCTCAACGACGGGCGCAGCGCGTCAGCGGACTCGTCCATGGACCAATTCCTGCGCGACGGCGGTGCATGTGAGACGAGGGGCAACGCTAAGAAGGGCGGCAATATCAAGGCGCGTGCGGTCAAGAAGAGGAACTCTTTGCGGCTGTCGGCGAGCGAGCAGCTCAAGCAGCAAGTCGTCGACCTAGACGGTATCAAGGGCAGCGAGGGCGGCGCTCACGAACAGGGCGATGTGCTGCGCAGCCTGCACTCGAGGCTTGCGCATGAGCTCATTTGGGTCGACACCATGCTCCAGAGCGAGCCCGTCCTCGCAGTGCTCTCCAACCTTGACTCATGGGACTTCAACATCTTCGAGCTCGACCGAGCCTCGGGCCACCACCCGATCGTTATGATCGTCCTCGCGTACGTCATACGTCTCGACCTCGACTTGCAGCTGCCAATCGACGTCAACAACCTGGTGCGCTTTGCGCTCGCGCTCGAGGCGGGCTACAAGCACGTGCCCTTTCACAACATGGTGCATGCCGCCGACGTGGTCCACGGCACCGCCTACTTTATGATGCAGGACGCCGTGTACAAGAGCTTGACCGCGCTCGACCTGTACTGCATGATCCTGGGCGCGGCCATGCACGACTTCGAGCACCCGGGCGTCAACAACAACTTTTTGGTCGCGTCTCGCCACGAGGTTGCCATCCTGTACAATGACTCCTCCGTGCTCGAAAACTTCCACCTCTCGTCGTCGTTCATGCTGATGCGCGACGAGAAGGTCAACCCGTTTGCGGGCTTCTCGCCCGAGCAGTACCGAGACGCGCGCTCGACGATAGTCTTGGCTATCCTAGGGACGGACATGAAGTTCCACTTCGATCATCTAGTCAAGTTCAAGACGCGCGTGAGTGCGGGTGCCTTCGAGGAGCCCGATCGCAAGGACGTGCAGATGCTGCTCGCCGTTTGTATGCACGCCGCCGACGTGTCCAATCCGGCCAAGCGCTGGGAGCTCTCGTCGGAGTGGTCGTGCCGCGTCATGGAGGAGTTTTTCCAGCAGGGCGAGCAGGAGGCGAAGCTTGGGCTGCTCGTCTCGCCATTCATGGACCGCGCCAAGACGGACATTGGCAAGTGCCAGGCGGGCTTCATCTCGATCCTGATCAAACCGTTCTTCGAGGAATGGTGCAGCTTCCTGGGCGCCGAGTGCAAGGTCATTGCATCCAACGTCGACGAGAATGTCAAGAGGTGGGCCGAGAAGGCGGAGGCAGCGCTCGGCGGCCGCGCGGAGAAGATCCACAGCAGGCTGCCTTGGGGTGAGCCGCCCTCCATCGTGAGCCAATCGCCTGTTGAGACATTAGACATGCGGTGAAGACTGAGACGAGATAGTGCGGACGTGCGGGCCGCTTTTGCTGGTTCAAACCAATGGAAAACCTGGTCCATCCCTACCTTTTTCCCGGTTCGGCTTAATAGTCCTCTACACGAGACAACCGGAGCCCGCTCAGACACCCCCGACCGGTAATCAACCGCGCCCGGCCGCACACCGCACTGGAAGGAAAAAACACGTGTAGTGTGAATAAAACGAAAGACAAAGAGCCTGTGCCACACGCCTTATACGGAGTTCAAACGAAAGTCCTCCGATCCTTATGATTCTGATATATAGCTGGCACATAACGGAGGGGCTCGGAGTAGAGATCATCATGATCCGCGCGGGCTAATGTGACTATGTGAGGCCGCGCCCGGCCCCGTAGTCCACGCCGCCAGCGCCTGTCTCCAGCTCACTTTGCGCTGAGCAGGTTCAGTCGTCGCTGGAGTTCGGCCACCTTGGAGTCGCGCGCGCGCACGGCGAGCTGTGCTTGCTCCAGCCGCTTGAGCAGCCGGCCTGCTTCCATATCACGCTCGGCCAGCAGAGCGGACAGGCGCAGGATCTCCTGATCGGCCTGGTGGAGTCGCTGGTCGATGGCCGAGGGTGGGTCGAGAGCGCTTCGAGGCGCGCCGCCGCCGCCAGGCGTCGTCCCCTTGCGTGGAGAGGTACGTGGAGGGCTCGCTCCGGAAGTCGAGGTCTGGGCCGTGCGGTAGCCTGCAGCCGACTGCGGCGCGCCGAACTCCGAGACGCCGGGGAGGCTCCGGGACGCCGTGTGGAACGTCGAGGGGGCGCAGCTTGCGCGCTGTTGGGTTGCGGGGTGCTGCAGACCCCCGCGCGTCGGGCGGGCGGGGGTCGAGCCAGGCGTCACGTTGGGGGTGAGGCCGCCGTGCGGCGGGCCGTGCGGCGGGTGGTCGCTGTCGTCGAAGGTGCCCGGAGGTCCGTCGCCGCCGTGGCCGTTGGCGGCCTCGCCTACGATGGCTTCACAGGCGGCGAGGAGGGAGGCGGCCGCCGTGGTCGTCGTGAAGCGCAATCCGAGTTCATTCGACCCAAAGCCGTTGAAGCCGCCGCCGCTGTCCGCGTCCGGCGTGCAGACGACAAAGGCTGTGTCCCGGAGCATGAGCTGCCCCGGCCGCACGACGCTCACTTCCGCCGTCGCCGCGCCGTGCACCTGGACAGCGAGCATCGCCGCCCGAGGCGCACACCGGCGCAGCGTCACCTGTGCGGTACCGGTGTACGTCCAGCCGCCACTGATCGGGCGACTCATGAGCGTCGTCTTGGGCGGGCGAGTGCGCTCGAAGAGCTGGGCCTCGGCCGAAAAGTCCCTCGGTTGGAAGTCCCCGACCGAGGCCGGGGCCGCCTCGGACGCGTTCTCGTGGCCGTCGTCGGCCGGCCCCGTCGCGCTCGGCGGCAGCGGCGGCGCCCCATAGGGACCTGGAGCGGGCACGGCGGTGCGAGGGCCGGACTTGAACGCTTCGCCCGAGTGCCGACGTTCGGCGGCGGCCTTGGCGAGCGGACCGACGCCGCGCCGCTCGTCGCCACCTACCGGGTCCGTCCACGCCGCCGCGGGCAACGGCATCGGCGGCGGCTGTGGGCGAGTCGCCTGCTTCGCAGACTCCTCGGCCCGGAGGACGCGGACGCAGTGGTTCTGGCTATCGGCGAGCCATACGTCCCCCGAGGGCGCGACGGAGAGGCCCTTGGGCACGTTGAAGCGCGCATCGTGGCTCATGCCGTCGACGAGGCCCCAGGTGCGTTCAGTCGAGCCTCCAAGCGTGCCGAGCGTGCGCGTCTGGAAGTCGACTCGGCGCAGGTTGTTGTTGGCCGCGTCGCTGATCACTAGCGAGCCGTCGGGCAGCACGGCGAGGCCGGCGGGCGTCGCGAGCGTGCCGTCGGAGAGCGCGCCGTCGGTGTTGCCCGGGAGCCCTGGCTTGCCGCACAGCGTGCCCACCGACAGCTCGCCGCTCCCCGGCGTGCGCGTCACTAGTCGGATGGCATGGTTGCCGCTGTCCGCCACGTAGACGACCGACTCGCCGTCCTGGAGGCCGCTCACGTTGCCGAGCGCGACGATGCCGCACGGCTGGTCGAAGCAGGCGGCGTGCGCGGGCCCGTCGGCGCTGCCCGGCCGGCCGCTTCCCGCGAGCGTCCCGACGATGCGACGCTGCCCGCCTGTGCCCGAAGCATCCCAGATGGCCACGATCGTGCGAATGCAGTGGTTGCCCGTGTCGCACACGAGGACGCTCCCGTCGGCGCAGACGCACACGGCCGTGGGGTTGTCGAACGTGGCCTGGAGTGCGGGCCCGTCGGCGCGCCCGCGCCGCCCGGAGCCCGCGTAGACGCTCACGCCGCCGTCGGCGCCGAGCAGCCGGATCCGGTTGTGGCCCGAGTCGCACACGAGCACGCCGCCGTCGGGCAGCTGGGCCATGCCACGCGGGCGCATCCACGTGAAGCCTTGCAGGCTGACTTTGCGCACCGAGTAGCCGCCGCGCCCGTCGATCGATACGTGCCGCACCGAGTCGTTGCCTGTATCGGACACGAGCGCCGAGCCGTCGGCGAGCGGCAGCACGTGAGTGGGGAACGAGAAGGTGGACACCTCCGCCGCCCCGTCGGTCGCGCCGATCCGACCCGATCCAGCTACCGTCTGGCAGCGCAGGGCCACCTCGTAGACGGGTGGCACCACCTGCTGACGTAACCTCGGCGGCATCTTTCCAGTTGCGAATCTTTGTTGTGCGCTGCTCACGTCTTTCCTCGTCGCAAGTGCCAGTTCACAGATCCCCTGAAGTGTTCACAGCATCCTCCTCCCTAGAAACTCTCGTCAAATGCCTGCGTGGGCGCCTTTATGTTTCACAGCAGCAGCAGAGCCTACTTGAGAGAGTACAATGTCGTCGCCGATGTGCGGGCGGGGACCGCCACCGGCTCGAGCCGGAGCGTGCGGCGTTTGCGGCTGCGAATTCAAGAGCCGGAACGCTCTCTTCGAGCATCTGAAGACATCGTGCTTGCCCGCGGTCGCCACGCTCACCGTGCCCTCCGATCAGCTGGCCGAAAAGCCAAGACTCTCGCTGCTGGTTGGGTTCGTCGGGGACACCTGGTACGGCACCAAGATGAATGGGCCGACTTGCGAGATCGTTCGGCCTTCGGTCGCCGCCGCGGTGCTCGCCGCTGCGCAGCGCGCGTGGGGCCCGATCGTGACTGCAGCCAATGCCGAGGCGGTTCGGACCGAACGGGGTGCCAGTGCCGCTGCCAACGTGGTGCTGCTCACGATGCTGCGCGGCGACGCCGGGGCCAGCAGCGAGACCGACGCCGACAAGCTGCGCCGTGAGCTGCCACCGTCGATCACGCTCCTCGCCGGGCCGCGCCTCGCGCCACCAGCCAAGCAAGGAGAGGAGCTGTTCAAGCTCGTGCGCTTGCAGGTGTACACGTGTGCGGTGCCGTACTCGGCGCTGCTGCCAGGGCCGGCATCGCTCGAGCAGCAGCAGGAGGAGCAGCAGTACGAGCAGCCGCAGCAGCCCCAGGCGCTCCCTAATTTGGGATCGCTCCCTAATTTGGGATCGCTCGGCTCGTGCGTGTGGCTCGCCGGGCTGCCGCTCGGCAGCGCCGCGTCCGACGTGCGCCAGCTGCTGCAAGCCGTTGGCGTGGAGCGGTACGTGAAGGACGTGGTGATCAAGGGCGACTCGAGGCTCGAAGGTGGCGACGCCGTCTTGGGCGCAACGGCTGAGGGCGCCGTCTTGGGCGCGGTGGCTGAGGGCGTGGACGGTGGCAATGGCCCACACGCGGGCGCCGTCTTGGGCGCAGACCACACGACGGCGACGCTCATGCTCATCGCGCCGCGCGCCGCGCCCAAGACGGCGCCGGGCGCGCCGCCCGGAGCGCCCGCGAGCGAAGTGCCCGAGACGGCGCCGTGCGCGGCGGTGCTTGGGGCGCTCGATGGATACACGTGGCGCGGAGCCACGTTGATTGCCCTCGATGGCGCCGAGTCCGAGGCCAAGCAAGCGGTCCATGCGCGCATCTCGAGTGTGCTCGCGCGCCTCGCAGCGGCCAAAAGCTTCCACAACTTTATCCAGACCAAAGGGGGGGTGAGCGCGAGCAGCGCGGCGCGTCGGCTGCAGGTGAGTCTCGTCAATTGCCACTGATGGCCACTGATTGCCATTGATTGCCTCTGATTGCCTCTGATTGCCTCTCTCGGCTGCGGCGCGTCGGCTGCAGGTGAGCACCGCCGACATCACGGAGGACCTGCGCGCCCAGCACGGCGCGCGTCCCGAGGGCGCGTGGCGGACGGGAGATTGGGTCCAGATACACCTTGGCGCGCGTGAGTTTGGGGCGCAACAGCTGCGGCGGCTTACAGGGGTGCTCGTGGCGCTCGTGCGCGGTGTCGAGGGGGACGAGTACCTACGCCGATGCTTCGACCCGAGGCAGCAGGTGAGTCTCGTCAATTGCCTCTGATGGCCACTGATTGCCTCTGATGCTTCGACCCGAGGCAGCAGGTGAGTCTCGTCAATTGCCTCTGATGGCCACTGATTGCCTCTGATGCTTCGACCCGAGGCAGCAGGTGAGTCTCGTCAATTGCCTCTGATGGCCACTGATTGCCTCTGATGCTTCGACCCGAGGCAGCAGGTGAGTCTCGTCAATTGCCTCTGATGGCCACTGATTGCCTCTGATGCTTCGACCCGAGGCAGCAGGTGAGTCTCGTCAATTGCCTCTGATGGCCACTGATTGCCTCTGATGCCTCGACCCGAGGCAGCAGGTGGCTACGCCGCTCGCGCCTTCCGAATCCCAACGGCTCTGATGACCCATGATTGCCTCCCTCATCAGGTGGCTACGCCGCTCGCGCCTTCCGAATCCCAACGGCTCTGATGACCCATGATTGCCTCCCTCATCAGGTGGCCACGCCGCTGGCGCCTTCCGAATCCCAACGGCTCTGATGACCCATGATTGCCTCCCTCATCAGGTGGCCACGCCGCTCGCGCCTTCCGAATCCCAACGGCTCTGATGACCCATGATTGCCTCCCTCATCAGGTGGCTACGCCGCTCGCGCCTTCCGAATCCCAACGGCTCTGATGACCCATGATTGCCTCCCTCATCAGGTGGCCACGCCGCTGGCGCCTTCCGAATCCCAACGGCTCTGATGACCCATGATTGCCTCCCTCATCAGGTGGCCACGCCGCTCGCGCCTTCCGAATCCCAACGGCTCTGATGACCCATGATTGCCTCCCTCATCAGGTGGCTACGCCGCTCGCGCCTTCCGAATCCCAACGGCTCTGATGACCCATGATTGCCTCCCTCATCAGGTGGCCACGCCACTCGCGCCTTCCGAATCCCAACGGCTCTGATGACCCATGATTGCCTCCCTCATCAGGTGGCCACGCCGCTCGCGCCTTCCGAATCCCAACGGCTCGTCTCCTTCAGCTTCGAGAGGGACGTCGCCGAGGACTACCTCCCACTCCCACTCCCACTCCCACTCCCACTCCCACGGGCGCCGTCGTGGGCGCCCACGACTGCGTCATCACCAGCGCCGTCGTCATCAGCGCCGTCGTGGGCGCCCACTACGGCGGCGTCGCCAGCGCCGCGTCCGCCCCTGATGCCGGCGCCGCCCGAGGCGACGCGCGCGGCTTGGTACTGGCCGCATGCCGAGGTGGGCTGCATGCTGATTTCCTCCCTCATCAGGAGTGGCCGCATGCCGAGGCGGGCTGCATGCTCCTCGAGCATCGAGCCTCCGGATGGCCTTTAATTGCATCTCCGATGGCATGCTGATCGCCTCCCTCATCAGGTGGGCTGCTCCCTCCTCGAGGGCGCCGACGCCGCCAGCAAGCCTGCCGCCAAGCAGGCCCCCAACCCGGGCCTCGTGCGCGCGGGCAAGGCGTACTTTTTGGCCAAGGCCCGAGAGACGAGCAAGAATGCGCCTCTGGTGAGCAGCTCGACGCCCTCTGCCCTCTGCCTTGCATGCAAGTGCCCACCACGGCGCGCCCGCCCTCTTTCCCACAGGTGAGCAGCTCGGACGCCCTCAGCGACCAACACTGCGCTCGACGACGGCACGACGAGCTCGTGGCGCGCGTGTGCGCGCGGATCACGCGCCCGGACGGCGCGGCGGCGGCGGCATGGGCCGAGTTCGTCGCGTCGCTGCAGGCGGGCGATGCGACGCGCTCGATGGACGATGCTCGGCTGCGCGCCGCGGCGGCGCGTGGGGACTTGCGGCTCATCCTTGAATGCATCGGCAAGCGGTCCGCTCGGCTGGATGGGCAAGACGAATACGGGCGCACCGCCCTCTTTCTAGCCGCCGAGCATGGGCATGCCGAGGCCGCGCGCGAGCTGCTGGCCCTTGGAGCGCGCGCCACCCTCACGGCCAACGGCGGCTGGCTACCGGCAGCGGCCGCGGCGGCGGCGGGGCACGCGGAACTGGCCGCGAGCCTGCACGCTGCATGCGAGGCGACGGAGCATCGGTCGTTTGCCCAGTTGCAGCCGCTGCTGCGGAAGGCGTTGCTGGCGCATAAGGCGGTGACTCGGCGCCCAGGCGCGAGCGATGGCGAGATGCTCGAGGTCCCGACTGGCCACGTGCCCACGGTGACGACCCTCCTGCCTGCTTCGCTCGCGCCGCACCCCGGCGCGGGAACGCTCGTGCTCGAGACGGCGCTGCATCCCGCGTGCCTCGATGCGATCGTGCAGCTCTGGCGCGCGCTGCCCGTCGCCCCAAAGGACAAGCCGTCGCCCATCGACCGCAGCTACTATGCGGACGTGGACGGCTGGCTCTGTGCGGCGCTCGACACGGCGCTCGTGGCCGTTGGCCTGATGCCCGAGCGGGCAGCAGCGAGCGACGACGGCGCGCGAGCCGCCGACGGCGTACAGCATGACGTGCTGCAAGCCCATGGATGCGGCGGCAGTGGTGATGGTGGCGGCAGTGGTGATGATGGCGGCAGTGGTGATGATGGCGACAGTAGTGATGATGTCGCGGGTCCTGCCGCCGCTGCGGCTGGCAAGGCCGCCGCTCGATTTATGCCACGGACGGCGCTCGACACGGCGCTCGAGTTGAAGCACCCGCAGCCGCCCGCGCCATCGGCACCCCCGCCCCGTCGGCCACCCCCGCCAGACTACCGACCGTGCGGACTCGCTGCCAAGTATGGAGAGCTCGGCCGGCTCACAGCCCTGATTGCCTCTGATTGCCTCTGATTGAATCTGATTGCCTCCCTCATTAGGTATGGAGAGCTCGGCTGGCTCACGGCCCTGATTGCCTCTGATGGCCTCTGATGGCATCTGATTGCCTCCCTCATTAGGTATGGAGAGCTCGGCCGGCTGCAGCAGCTTCGTCTCGAAGGGGCGCCTTGGAACGAGGAGGTGGGGCAGGCGGCGGCATGGGCGGGGCACCTGCCCCTGCTCAGGTGGGCCCATCGGAACGGGTGCCCGTGGGATTGGAGCGTCGTCGTGGGCGCCGCCACTCTCGGTGGTCGCCCCGAAGTGCTCCGATGGGCGGCGGAGGAGGAGGCGCGGGAGTGCGAGCGCCGTAGCGGGCACCTGCCGAGCTTCATCGAGAGCGATTGTCGCACCCGCGCGGAGTACCAAGTACGGGTGGCGAGCATGCAGGCAGGAATGTCACCATCGGCATCACCGAAATCGGCATCATCACCATCACCGGCACCGGCATCATCACCATCACCGGCACCGGCATCATCACCATCCCCGGCACCGGCACCGGCACCGGCACCGGCACCGGCACCGTCCAGCGCTCCCAGCGTGCCAGTCCGCAAGCCCGCCATCGACGACGATGCCACGACGATGTGCGCGCTCTACGAGGGCCAGCCTGCGTGCTCTGCCGCGCCGCGCCGCTACGGCACGCTGCCCCTGATGCGATTCCTCCACTACCCGTCACCGGGCGGCTCGCTACCTGCCCATGTGGACCTGCCGAGGGTGTTAATACCCGAGGGTGGTGTGAATACCCATCCGGACCAGCCGCGGCAAGTTGAAGGGGGTGTGAATACCCAGGGGGTGCGCACGACGCACAGCTTCCTGCTCTACCTGACCGACTGCGAGTACGGTGGCGAGACGCTCCTCCTCGAGGCCAAGCCGGGCGACGCCAAGCTCGCAGCCGCGGGTGGCGTGGCCCCCGAAGAGCGCCCTCTGATGACCTCTGATTACCTCCGATGGCCTCTGATGACTGCTTGAGTGCATCCCTCATCAGGTGGCGTGGCCCCCGGGGAACGCCACGTGCTTGCGCGCTCGGCGCCGCGGCGCGGCAAGCTCCTGATCATGCCGCATGCGTGCCCGCACAGCGCCGCACCGGTGGTCTCGGCGCCCAAGCTGCTCATACGGGGCGAGATGCTCCTGCCGACCGCGCCGCCCTTGCGGGAGGACGTGCCCAAGAGCAAGGGCGCTCGCAAGATGTACCCAGCGCTCGACATCCATCGGTGAAGAGACGACGGCTCCGACCCCAATCTGCATTCCCCTCCCCGGGGGGTCTCTTCTCGCGCACCAGTGACCGTGACCCCATGTCCGCTTTTCAATGAGAGACGATCTCCGCGTCCGATAGAAGTCCGAAGCGTAGGGGTCGGTTTCTGTGTGAGATTCGTCATCTGTGGCGTGTGGGCCTCAACCGAACAGCGTCGCCGGCGCGATTCCCACCTGCGCGGTGTTGGGTCCTCGCCGTGCACCTCGGGCTCGGCTCTCGAGGACGAGCGCGGCAGCCCGCCCCCAGGCGTCCGGCGATGTCGGGCCTCCGCCGCGTCGGGCTCGAGCGCCGGTCCGAAGGCAGGACCCCGCGATGCCCCTTGCCCGCCAAGCGCCATATCGACACTTCGACAGGTGCGCGGCCTAGGCGCGCGCGCAAATCGCTAATCGGCACTCGTGTGGCCTGCCATTCCACCCCGAAGCGCCAAAAAGAGGCAGGTGCCGCGGGGGTATCCACAGCGAGCAATACTGCGAGGGTGGCCGGCCTTCGGAGCCGGAAAGTCAGGGCGCGTGCGCGCCGTAGAGCGCGCAGTTCACAGCCGCCGTTTTGGATAGATTCCGAGTAGGCGGCCGCGTATTAAGGCGGCCGAGTACTAGTCCGCTCGCACTCATCAGTGTAATCTTCGAAATTACGGCCCAACATGAACCACTGACTGCCAAGGGGGACGGGCGGGGGACGGGGCGGGCGGGGACTATATGGACTTATGAGTTATGTACAACACAGATAATCAAGCCATCATTAAGTCACTGTCGCCACTCAGATGTCACATACTCACATTGTGACCCGGTGCTGCGGCATCTGGGAACAGCACAGGGGCAACGGTGTCGCACCCGAAGGCATCTGCGCGGCTTGCCGCGCACGGAGCATCCGCCGCAGCCAGCTGGTGGGCTGAGGCGCCGCATTCTCGGGGCAGTGGGCTCAACGCGTCGGCGATCAGCTCGTCACAGAACCGGATGTGGCTGCAGCCCCGCCCGCAGCGCACGACGCGCAGGACAGCAGATGGCTCCAGGACAGCGCAGATAGCGTCGCATGGGCGGCTCACGGCATGCCGGAGTCGCCTCGTGAGATATCCCGACCGGGCTGATGATCGGAGAGCATCACTCTTCTAGCGTAGGGGAGCACTGTGCATAGAGCATACTCGCGTGTGTCGTACAGGGCAACTTGTGTGCATAATGTAGGTTCCGTACTGCAATGTGCGTCATACATAACGTCAACCACTCTTCATCTTAGGATCGCACACCACTCTATGGTACACTACCGAGAACAGGCGAGAGAATGTGTTTTGGAGCTCGAATTCTTGAGCTGTAGGGTCAAATGGTTCACGACGGGTCGATATTCGAGGCGAAGTCGGATTTCGATGCACATCTCCAAAGATCGCGAGACAGCACATAGCTGGAGGGCCATAGATCGAGTCTAGGGACTATATGGACTCATACAACACAGAGAATCACGCCATTCAAGGTCACTCTGCATGTCCAAGTACCGAAATGCGACCAAAACGCGACCTCACAGGCCGTACTCGGGCCTCGGCGTCGCCGGCTTCGCGATTCGCTCTCGCCGTGGTCGGCATCGACCACGGACGTCGCCTCAAAGCTCGAACGGGACGACCCGAGCGCGACTGACGACGCCAGGCAGCCCGGCAGCAACGCGCACAAGCGCCATGATGCGTCCCACGTCTTTCGGGGTTTTGCAACGTGGGCCTTTTAAGGTTTGTGGAGATTTGTTCGCGTTTACTTGACGAAGAGGCAGAATATCCCCCTTTTGTCGGCAGACGCTTTTTTCCCTCAGGCACGGTGTTAGGCTGTGTTGGCCATGCCTCCGTCCATAGCGATAGAGGCCCTCGTGCTTTGGGGTCGGCATGCGCGTTGTGTTGAACGGCAGCGGATCTGGCAGGCAGCGTCCTTGTCCCTCCTCGGTGACGTTATCGTTCGCAGCATGCGCTCCGCCTTCGCCCACCGCCGCACACGGAATCGATCGAGTCCGCTCATGCGACTCTCCGGTTCGCGATGAGCTTCGGAGCCACACTCCTCACGCGATTCCCCTCATCCTCGCGGCACGCTGTTGGCTGTTGCATGTCTGCATCGAGACCCTTCAAGCGCCCTTCGATCTTGCAGTCGCTTGTGGTCCCATATCTCCATGCTGCCGAATACACACGCTGCCTGAGCCTCTGTTCTTCTCTCTTGTCCGCAGGATGATCGCGATGCTCATCAACTGTATAGCGGAGAAGACGAACGCCCACACCGACACAATCAGCGATGCCATCATCTCGGTCGTCTTTTCGCCCGATGGCACGAAGATTGTGTCGGGATCGGATCATGGGACGATGAAAGTCTGGGAATTGAGAGATCAGCCAGTCGGAGAACGTACTTTTGTTGCCTCCAAGGAAGACCAGACTGCGATTAATGATGCCTATGGGAATGGGTGCACACTTATGTCTATCAACGGCATCGCTGTCACTTCGTGGGAAGAATTTGATGAGACTTTTGATGAGGAGGAAGGCGAGGTCAAGATTAAAGTCTGGGATTCGGGTGTGCCTCAGAGCCTTCAAAATCACTCCTCCTTGGCAAAAACTGACGCCTGTTGGATTGTCTGGCAGGCAAGCTGGAGCAGTTGATCGAGAAGATGGACGCCCACAGCGGGGACATCAACTCGGTGGCGTTTTCCCCGGACGGGACCAAGATTGTGTCGGGATCGGACGACGAGACGATCAAAGTCTGGGGTTCGGGTGCGCCACGCAAATGGCTCCTCCGTTGCCAAAACTGACGCCTGCTGGCTTGTCTGGCAGCAAAACTGGAGCTGTTGAGCGAGAAGACCGACGCCCACAGCCGATGGATAAGGTCGGTGGCGTTTTCCCCGGACGGGACCAAGATTGTCTCGGGATCGGAAGACCGGACGATCAAAGTCTGGGAGTCTGGTGCGCCAGAGCCCTCAAAATCACCCCTCCTTGACCGAAACTAACGCCTGCTGACTTGTCTGGCAGGGAAACTGGGGCTGTTGAGCGAGAAGACCAACGCCCACAGCGGGGACATCATCTCGGTCGCGTTTTCCCCGGACGGGGCCAAGATTGTGTCGGGGTCGGCTGATGGGACGATCAAAGTCTGGGAGTCTGGTGCGCCAGAGCTCTTAAATGGCGCTTTCCTGTCCAAAACTGACGCCTGCTGGATTGTCTGGCAGGTAAGCTGGAGCAGTTGATCGAGAAGACGAACGCCCACAGCGACTGCATCAACTCAGTGGCGTTTTCCCCGGACGGGACCAAGATTGTGTCGGGGTCGGACGACGGGACGATCAAAGTCTGGGATTCAGGTGCGCTTTTGCCATCAAATGAATGGCACCTCCTTGGCCAAAACTGACGCCTGCTGGCTTGTCTGGTAGGCCTGGAGCTGGTGAGCGAGAAGACGGACGCGCATAGCAGCTATGTCTTGTCGGTGGCGTTTTCCCCGGACGGGACCAAGATTGTGTCGGTATCGGACGACAAGTCTATCAAAGTCTGGGATTCAGGTGCGCCGGAGCCCTCAAGATCGCCCCTCCTTGGCCAAAACTGACGCCTGTTGGCTCTCGCAGCCAAACTGGAGCTCATTAGCGAGAAGAAGAACGCCCACAGCGAACGGATCTCGTCAGTGGCGTTTTCCCCGGAAGGGACCAAGATTGTGTCCGGATCGGCTGATGGGACGATCAAAGTCTGGGATATGGTCAAGTGGTCTCGCAAAGATCATTTGATGTTCAAGGATACCACCCAGCGGCTCGTCTTGCTGCTGCTGTGGCTGAACAAGTACACTATGAAGTTTCCGGATGATGTGCTTGATCTACTCATCGAAGCTTGCTTGCAAAGAAGGTGAGAGGTGTGGGGTTACGGAGGCACGGTGTGTCGCATCCGATCTGATCCACACGGCGGTCGGCGCGTGCTGTGAACGTTTGATCTCTTGCTTTGAGGCCAAGTCGGCTGGGCGCACAATCGCCGAGTCCCCCGAGATGAAGACGGCTGGGTACATGCTCACCGAGATCAAGGTCGAGATGATTACAAGGATTGGACCCTCCAACCCCCAACTCCTGCCGACTTTGTTCACGCATGACCGGCCTACACATCACTCCCCCTGAGGAAGTTGCGAAATAGTTCAGCTCAGGAATCGTGACACGAGCTGGTGGAAATTGAGACCACGAGCGAGCCGCAGGCCCAGGCGCAGCCGGTGCAGCTAGGTGCAGCGCGCAGTACTCGCGCCATGTCCTTGTACTCTTGCTGTAGTATTCCCGGTACTCTCTATGAACGGACGTGGTACCCTGTAAGTACCCTGTAAGTACGTGCCCCGGCCGCCGTACCGAATACTCCGAGACACCGAGAGCTATTTCGTATTTGGCTGTATATAAGTCTCTTCTCTCTACACGTCTGTGACGATTTGCGAAAAGTTGCTACGCGAACGGAAGGTAAACGGAAGGATGGTGTCTCTAATGGTGTCGGACCGGTCGCCGGGGTCGCGCGGTAAAGTAAGTTAAGGAAAAACACGGCGCACGGCCTACCACCGCTCTAAACCGTATCCGTAGCCCCCGCTAACGGCAGCGCACACGTGGCGAGGGCGGGGTGGCGGTACGGCGCCCAGGCATAAAAGCGTGGCGGTGTCGGTGGTGGTGTCTCACGGTCTCGCTCTCGCGTCTCAGGGTGCGTTGACCAACAAGCGACACGGTGTGATGTGAGATTGAGAACTGAGAAGTGAGATGACAGAAATGATGTCGTGTGTAACAATAGTGACTTGAAACGACGCATACCCGAAAGTGGATTCAGTGGGACGTCCCGCCCTGCGACCACGCCGCGCACGCGCGTCGCGTTTCCGCTTTGCAGCCGGTCATTTGACAGACTTTGTCATTTTGATGTGTGCCTCCCCGTATAAAACCGGAAAACAGATGTATCATGTGCGCGCGCGTCTTGACGCCAGAGGCCATTGCAGGGACAACACTTTCTTCTTCAGAGTTTCAGTCTCCTCTCTCACCGGCTGGCCCTCTTGGCACCTCTTGGACCTCTTCATTTTATAAGTTGTGTGTGGAGCAGATTTGAGAGCCCTGCTGGACCGTATCGTTCCTCCACTCTCCGAGTCCTCCCGAGCTCATCAGCGGAAGATGGACGCGGGCGCGCCGCGCGTGGGGTAGCACACCGCCCGTGGCACCCCGCTCGTGTCCATCACCCTGGCGGGCTGCGGCGCCGGGCTGTCGCGCTCGACCATCTGCTTGATGGCCGCGCTCGGCCGTTTCTCGGGGGGGGCCTCGAGCCGCCCATGCCAGAGCATGCCGCCTTCTGCCTCATGGGTGCTCGCATACTGGCGCGCCCGCCCATCAGGCTGCCTCCGGTCCAAGGGCGGAGCCAAGGGCGGCGGCTCTCGCTGATACGTCTTGGTGGAGCCTTTGTGGTAGACGCCACGGCGGCGGATGTCCTCGGCGGCCGTGATGGCCGCGTCGCTCACGCTCGCGCAGTACGAGCCGTTACCGGTAGAGGAGTCGGGGCGCCAATCGTGCTGCTCGACACGGCGCGAAGCGTACTGCTCAACACGACGCGAAACGTACGGTTCGGCGCGTGTCGACGGGTGCGTCGAGCGAGCTTGCACAAGCCCGCGCGCGCCGAGCCGAGCACGCACCTCGGCAGGCAGTCCGTTACTTCCGATGACCATCAGCTCCTGCTGCCGAGCCTCCCATGCCGCCTGCTGCCGAGCCGCGTGCTCCGACAGGGCGTGCCCGTCCATCTGATCGCGCCGTGCCGGGCGCGCAAGCGCCGGCTTGGGCACGCGCGGTGCGCGGCCGAGGGCGTCGCCGCTCGTGACGCCGCCCGCTCCGAGCTGTGTCGGCCTCCTCAGCGACGCGCCGTGAGAGGCGCGCACGTACGAGGCGTCGTCGCGAGCGTGAGAGGCGTCGTCGCGAGCGGCGCCGGACGGGGCAGCGCCGCCGCGAGCACCAACTGCGTCGCCCCCGTAACCCATCGCCCATGCATGCTTGCGGGCTCGGACCGCCGCCGCATCCTCCGCGCAACGCGCCGTCGCGGGCGCCCAGCTCGGCGCCCCACCGAGGCGACCGCCGCCGTTGGTGGCTGCGGACTCCGGGTAGCCCCCAACGGCCGGCGGGATCCCTCGGCCTGCGGACTCTGCGTAGCCCGAGGGCGGTCGCGGCGGCGGCGGCTCAGCCGCGGCGGCGAGCGTGCTGCCGCTTCGAGCGGCTGCTCCCAGGGAGTACGCAGCGCCGGCGCCGCCAGCCGCAGCGCTGTCGTTTGAGCGGTGCAGCCGGCGCACGTCCTCATCGAGGGCCGAGCGGCGCGCGTCGCATGCCTGCAGCTCGAGCGCGCGGAACGGGTCTGGGTGTGCCGAGGTGATCGGCTGGCGTGAAGTGAGGTGTGAAGGGATCGGCTGGCGTGAGGTCATCGGCGGCGGCGCTGGCTCGTACTCACGCGCTGGCTCACGTGTTAGCTCACGCGTTAGCTCACGTGCTGGCTCGCTCCAGCTCGGGCCGCGCGCCTCGGCGGCATGGGCGGCCGAAGCCCCCGCCAGGGCGGCAAGAGCTGGAGGTACCGCCAAACGCACTGGAGGCGGCACGCTCAGGCCGCCCGACACAGCGCTTTGGCGGCGGCTGGCGGCCTCCCTCGAGGGATGCTCTGCGGTGGCTTGCTCTGCTGCGCCTTCGAAGGCGCTGCGGCGGGCGGGGGCGGGGCCGGGGCCGGTGGCGGTGGCGGGGGCGGTCGATGGAGGATCGGGCTGTGGAAGGAAGCCGACAACCCTCGCCTCGTACTTGGAGGCCGCGGACGCGTCGTGTCGGGCGACCGCGAGCTCGTCATAGGCCGCCTGCATACGGACCGCGTCGCGCACCGCCTCCGCGCGTGCCACCTCCTGGTACGCCGCCTCGATCCGTGCCGCCTCTGCCCGGCGCGACGCCGCCGCGCCCGCGCCGCCGCCGGGGGGTGGTAGGCCACTGTCGTACGGCTCGTACTCTGGAGAGCGCGGCGCGGGCACATTATGCGGCGCAGGCGGGCGCTCTAGCCGTGGGTCGAGGCGCGCCGGAGCCATCTTGGGCTGCCACTCTCGTGCCGCTGCCCTCCAGCCGCCCTCCGCCTCCTCCTCGACGACCGACCGGTAGCCCGAAGGCGTGCGCTCCGCTGGCCGGCTCTGGCTGTCATAACGCCCGCCGTAGCGCCCGTCGTACACATCCGAGTACGGCTCCTCGGGCACACGGGCCACACTGCTGCCATCCGCGCCGATGGCGCCGGGAGGCGGCGACGAGCCGCGGGAAGACGGGTGGCGGGGCGGGGCGCTCTGCGCTCGGGCAGGCCCCCCCGCGATGGAAGCAGCGAGGCGGGAGCCGCCGCCGGCACTGCGTGGGCGCTCGTCACGGCGCTCGCGCCCCGCGGATGCGGGCCGTGAGCGCGCCTTGCCGTCGCCGCGCCCATAGGCTGCCTCCCGTGCGGAGGCGGGCCCTGCAGGTCCTGCATGCTGGGCCCCACTCAACGGCCGCTCGGCACGACGCTCGTAGCCGGTGACGTAGCCGACTTGCCGCACGGCGATCGGCGCGGGCGCGTCCGGCGGTTCGGCCAAGAGGCCGGCTGAGCGGAGCAGCAGCTCGCGCCACGTCTCGTCGTGCTCGGGCGGCGGCGCAAGGGATTGGGCATCAGTGGCGGTGCCGGGGCGCATGATGCTGTCCGTCGCGTAGCCAGCGGCGCTGTAGGCATCATATCCGCCGCCACTGCCGAAGCCGCCGAAGCCGCCGCCGCTGCTGCCGCTGCGCGCGGAGCCTCCCGACTCGGGGCGTGAACGTGAATGTGAATGTGAATGCGCGGAGCCTCCCGATTCAGGGCGTGACGAGCCGGGCCGCGAGGAGGCCGGCCGCGAGGAGGGCGGGCGAGAGTTGGGCTCGTAATAGGGAGCGTCGCTGGCACGCCGTGCGAGATGCCACGCAGCCACGCCACCAAAGCTGCCGCCACGGCTGCCGCCACGGCCGCCGCCACAGCTGCCGCCATCTCTGCCGCCATCTCTGCCGCCGTAGCTGTCGCCGTAGCTGTCGCCGTCGGTCGCGCCGTAGCCGGCGCGGCCGGTAGCTGAATGGCGCGGCGGCTGGCGATACGGTGACGGCCGGCCGTAGGGTGAACGGTCGAGCGCGCCAGCCCGCATCGGAGAGCCGGCGGGCGAGACGAGTTGACTGGACGCGAGTGATCCAGGCACCGATGAGTAGCGTGAGGTCGTTCGGCTCTCCGCATGGCCAGCAGCTGCGAGAGCCGCGGAGAGGCGGTGGAGCGCGACGTGGAGCTCGCCCAACGGCTCCTCCATGCTCTCACCCACCACGCCCGCCGCCGGTGCGCCGTAGGGCACCCGTGAGGCGTACCCACGCGGCGAGTGGCGCTGTGGAATGCCGAAGAGCTCGCCTGCCGAGGCGCCCACTCCGTCGGCGGCACTCGCGAAGCCGCCGCTGGGCCCGCCGAGTCCGTCGCCGCCGAGGCCCGCCGCGCCGGCGCCGGTGGCGAGGTGAGGCGGCAACCCGAGTGCGTGGAGGTCGGATGGGTGTAGCCCCGCGAGATCGAGTCCCCGAAGGCCGAGGTCGCGCAGACGCTCCTCGACCGCCTGCGCCTCCATCGCGTGCGCCATCTGTGCCATCGCGGCGCGCCGTGCCCTCGCTGCCTCCGTCGAGTCGCGGGCGTGCGGCAGCGGCTCGAACAGCTGCGACGCGGAGCCGGGCGCCATCCCTAGCTGGCGAGCGAGCTCATGCAGCGCCGCGTCGTCATAGCCGTTAGAGCCGGTAGAGGCGAGAGGACCGCGAGCGAGGGAGCCGAGGATGCCCAGTACGGCGGCGAGGGGACCCGACTTCGCACCGGCGGCGCTCGCGCCCGTGCCCGCGCCCGCGCCCGCGCCCGTGCCCGCGCCCGCGCCCGCGCCCGCGCCCGCGCCCGCGCTCCCGCGGCCCGCAGAGTACACTCCGAGCTCGGCGAGGCGCATCCGGAGGTTGAGGAGCCCAGGATCGTTCTCCTTGGCGGCGGCGGCGGCGGCCGCGGCGGAGGCGGCGTTGGAGGGGGCGGCGGCGGCGTCTTCCTTCTTCTTGTCGCCTGTGTTCAGAGGGAGGCCGAGGCTGAGCTTGAGTCGGGCCATCGACTCCTCAAGCGTCACTGGTGGGTAGCCGCCCTCCGACCCGACGTACTTCGAGAGCGCGGCGTGCGGGTGCGATTGCGAGTACAGCCCACGTCGGTGAGTCTCCTTGGAGGGCGGGAGCGCGCCCGCCGAGCTGTTCCTGCCGCCCGATGCCGCGTCGTCAGGAGCACTCGTCAGCAGCCAGCGCGCGTGCTCGATCGCGGGCTCGGCCGCCGCGGCATCGCGCGTCGCGTCGTCGACGGCCCTGGTGAGGCGTAACGACGCGAGACGCGCCTCCTGCGCTTCGGACGGCTGCGCTTCGAGGAGTGCCCCGAGCATGTCGACGTCACCTGCCTTGGCGGCACTGCTGATCAGAGTGCTCCGATCGGACGCACTCTCACTCAGCAGCTTCTTGAGCGTCGCCGCGTCCGCGCGCCTCGCAGCGAGACCGATGGCCTCCACCCGGCGCAGCGAGGCGGAGTCGTCCTCCGAGCGAGACGCCCCGGCGGACTGCGCCCTGACGGGCGGCACGCCGAGGTGCCCAGCGACGACCACTTGAGGCGCCATATCGTCGTCGGGCGCGCCGTAGGAAGTGGCGGCCGGCGCGGCGGCTGGCTGCGGGGCCCCGGCGCGCGCCTTGGCTGCCGCAGCCTCTTCAGAGGTGAGCTCAGTCACCACCTGCACCAGACCGCCGTCCGCCGGTGCGACCTTCTTCCTCTCCTCCTCCTTTTTCTGATCGGTCGCCTTCTTGTCAGCCTCCTTCTTGTCCTCCGTCTTCTTGTCCTTCTTCTCCGCCGTCTTTGCCGCGGCTGACTTCTCGTCGGATGTGAGCTCGGTCAGCCAGTCTGGCCGCCCACCTGGCGCGCCGAGTCCGGAGAGCACGGGCGCGGCAGGCGCCGACAGCCACACGGCCATCGTTCGGCCGCTGCTGCCGCTGCCGCTCGCTGAGCCGCTCTTGCCGGCGCCGCCGCCGCCACCGGCGCCGCCGATGCCGCCGATGCCGCTAGCTGTGCCGCTCTTGCCGTTACCAGCACTGCCGCCGCTGCCAGCACTGCAGCCGCTGCCGCTTGCGCCGAGGAGCTCCGCATGCAAATGATAGGCGCTCGGCACCGAGCCACTCGCGGACGGCTTGTCGGTGCCAATCTTGAGCCAGCTCAATGTCGCATGGTCGCCTCGCGCCTTGGCCCAGGCTTCGACGTTCGCGTCGCGCAGGTCCTCGAGGAGCTTCTGCTCGCGACGGCGCGCGGCGAGCTCGACGAGCGCGGGCACGGCATGCGCGAGCGCCGGCTGTGTCAGGTGGCCCTCGGTCAGCACGCGATCATACTCAGGGTGCATGGCAGCGACGATATCATGGTCGCCCGCGAGCAGGGCCGCCTCGAGGCGCGCGCCGACGCAGACGCGCAGCTTCTTCTCAATCTCTGCGGGCTGCTTGGGCGGGTCCGGCTTCTTTGCGATTGGTGGAGGCTTCTTCGGCTCCTCCGGCTCGAACAGCCGCTCCGGACCGCTGGGCGGTGCGAGATCGAGCCGCGCGAGCGGAGTCGTGCGAGAGAGAGCGCGGGAAGAGGATGCGGAGACCGCGTCGGCCAGTGCGATCAACCGCGTGACGAGCACGTTGAGACCGCGCTGTGCCGCGAGGCCGACCAGCTCCGCGGGCACGTGGTCGATCGAGGTCGCCACTGCGGGCTCCCGTCCCTCGCGCCACTCAGGGTCGAGCGTCCTTACTAGCTCGCCGTCTCCTTGGGCGGCTGCAGCTGCAGCGAGTGCCTGCAGCTCTGCTTGCAGCCGTCGCCGTGGCCCGTCCGACGAGCCGAGGCCGAGCATCGCGGGGGTCTGCCACCAGTCGCGACGGGTGGCGCCGATTCGCTATTCATACCGGTACTTTCATGGAGCGTTGTGGCGGGCGCGCACGTCAGTGGCCGACTTTCTATTATGAAGTGGGTTCTTTCACTTTCGTACCAAAGCACTCGTCGATCGGGTTTCTAGACAAATTTGTCACTGTTCACAGCATGCCACCTCTACCGCCTCAGAAGGACTTGGACGAAACTCACGTTCACGATCACGTCTATTGGCCGTCTCGGCAAGACGCACAACCACCGGACTTGGACAATTGTCCCTACGTACCTTTTTGAAGTTAACGAACCTGGTACCGTACAGTCCGGACTACACTCCACGCGGCGCTACCGAGTCCGCTACGAGTGCTTGATCAAGGCTTCGCACGGCTTGAGATCGCCATCGCCGTCGAGCTTGGCCACGTCCCCATATGCCGGATAGTACCTGTCGAACCAAGCCTTGGCCTCGTCATACGAGTCAAAGTCGGCGCAGTCCTTGACATCGCCAGGGTTGGCCTCGAAAGCCGCCACCTCCTTTGCCTCACGCGCCGTGCTACGTTGCTGTTGCTGGAGCTTTGCCGAAGCTGTCTTCGTGGATGCAGGGCGCTGGTTTGCATTCGGGCCAAACCCTTTGCCTGCTGTGCTGCTGCTGCCGCCGCTGCTGCCGCTGCTGCCGCCGCTGCTGCCGGCATCAAAGCACGCGCCCCAAAGCCCAAGGCTCTCCGACTTGGCCTCGGCCTGTAGACGGTTGAACATCTCCTGATTCCGGATGTTGGGCTTGTAGGCCTTCGCGCGTGCATAGCCTTTGCGAACCAGAAGCTCGTTGATCGACTCACCATCTTTGTACAGGTACACGAGGCTGCGGCCAAACCGATCGAGTGGCTCCACGTCGGTGTCAAACTCCACCTCCGTGCCCGCCGGAAGAAGCCGCTTCATCTCTGCCGATGCTTCCGGTCCAAAACACTGTGGAGGCTCCCCACGCTCTCGCTGGGCCGGAGAGACCGTCTCTGGCGTGTTGATTCCAAGCAGGCGGGCTCTTCCGAGCTTTTCTAGTATCACTGTGTCGCCGTCCACAACCCGCTCAATGTAATCCGTCTGCATAGACCATGAAGCTTGCGGTGACCATGCGATCGTCGCTGCGCCGATGATCGCAATCAGCGTGCGCTGTGCGACATCGTTGAACAGCCCATTAACGCGCATTGCACTCGGGGCAGCCTGGCACTGGATCGGCGCTCCTCTGGTGTCTCTGGTAGTCGTCGATCCGTGCTGGAGGTCCGACACATCGGTGATACAATCTCGATTCCGGGTGCACAATCTCAAAGGTCACAAACACAATCACGCGTGTGGAGACTCTTACAGTCCCCCTCTCCCGTGCACCATTACACGCAAGTTGTGATTTTGTGTGTGCGAATGTGTGTGCGAATGTGAATGTGTGACTGTGTGACTTCTAAACACGCACAAGGGACACAGGGCCGACGTTCCACGTTCGGTAAGACAGATTGAAATTTCAATTTGTGACGGTGCACCGTGCTCAGTAAGGATCTAGTAGGAACGCCCTGAGAGTGGACAATAGCTTCCGCGACCGTGTCTGATGAGAAGCACCAGGACAGCGGGTATAAAAGTACCTCAAATAGGTCAATTAGCAGTGTCATCTTGGATCTAGATCGATCCCATGCGCCGGAATGATGATGCATGATCATTCCGCTCGCTGCAGGAGATTGTGAAGCGAGGTCGGGCACACGCCGCTCGACCGCGCCGCGCTCGGGCACCCGGCATCCCCGCATACATGCACGGCACACCGCGTCGACACCGTCGCCCGATGCGATCGGATGCGCGCACACCCGATCCACAGTACACACATCCCGCGCAAATCGAGTGCGGCCCTCACCCCACGGAGACCGTTCACGTTCACGTACAGTTAGCCCTCACGGCTACTAACTATAATAGTACGAGTAGAAGCACAACCGCTGGCCCCGTGGATGCGTGGAGACGCTCACCAGACGGACGTCCGAGTGGCACACTCCTTCCGCCTATCTTGATAACGGCCGCTCATGCGGTGCGCGCCTGCTCCGTAAGCTATGCCAACTGCGACCAAGCTTCGCCACTTAGTTGTCCTCGGCCTCGGATGTGCTCCCCTTGGCTGCCCTTGGCCGCCTGGCCGCCTTTTGCTTGTCTGCTGCCGCCGCCTTCTGCGCCTCGTCCGCCTTTTGCTCGGCCGCTGCCGCCGCCTTGTACGCCTCCGTCTTCTCTTGCTTGGCTGTTGCCGCCTCCTTCTGCGCCTCATCCGCCTTTTGCTTGGCCGCTGCCGCCTCCTTCTGCGCCTCCGTCTTCTCTTGCTTGGCTGCTGCCGCCTCCTTCTGCGCCTCCGTCTTCTCTTGCTTGGCTGCTGCCGCCTCCTTCTGCGCCTCGTCCACCTTTTGCTCGGCCGCTGCCGCCTCCTTCTGCGCCGCCTTCTGAGCATGGATCGCCCCAGCCGTCAAATTCTGGAGAATGGCCACCTCATTGGTCGACATTGCCAGCGCCAACTCCAGATCGATCCTTTTGTCGAATGCTTGCTTGAGCTCCTTCTGGGCAATGATCTTCCCCATTCGCATCTGAATCTCTTGAACGGCCATCTGAATCTCTTGAACGGCGTTGGGATTCGAGGCGACCATCGAGGTCGCGAGCACCAGGGAGCCCAAGACGACAAGCAGGATGCCGATGCAAGATTTGCTTCTGGAAGGCGCACCAACGCCGACATTCTGCTGCTCAGGGACCGGTTTAGCCGGCACTTTGTCCGCTTCGCCGTCGGTCGGGGGCGGCGCAACGCGTGATCGGACTTTCGAAGCACCGTCAGATTTGGGTGACGACCGTGGCGGCGACTTGCTGCGTGAATGGGGCCCAGCCATTGTGTGGGACACGCGAGCGAGGAGTCGATTGCACGATGAAACCCGGCCCAGAGGGGCCTTTTTTGACAAATTTGGGACAAACTCATGTAACGTCAATTTGCATCTCGGAAGACGATTCTTTGTCAATTTTGGGTTTCGAATAGGAAACTAGGCGCAGGATGCGCAGGAACTCTCACCCCCACTGCTAGCCTCGAGAGCACATTCGATAGGCTTCCGTTAGGTTGTCTGTTGTTTATGTAGTAACTGAACGCAGGAAGACTCTCCACTCTCGATCACGCAGTCGTGAGCACTCTCCGCCTTACGAGCAATGAACCGTCTCGAACTTATGTCTCGCTCGCTTGTCCCTGCGGCTCTTCCAAGGGTCGTCTTCCCACAGACCGACGGAAGCAGTCGTCCATAGCCATTAATATTGGAGTGTCCTGTTTGGGGAGTTCCTCATCCGTGGGTTGGACACTCATCACACCCCGGTGAGAACTGTGAACGCTCAGGCCTTAGACGAGGCGCGAGCGCGCGCGCGCGAGCGAGCGAGCGAGCGAGCGATGCTCATCCCAATCATAGGCTTCTCGCCCTCGGGCGAACCGCTGCTCGGCGACCAGGGCTTCGAGGTGGCGGATGTGCCATCCTTCGAGATTGTGCGCCGCCTTGGCGTCGCGTCACCGCTTGTGCTCTGCCTGCCGGCTGAGCTGCTCAAGGCGCCGCCGTCGGAGGCAATCTGCGAGTTGATGCGCGAGACGACGACGGTCGTCGGCCCATTTGCGCTCGAGCGTGCAGACGAGGCGCGCGAGTGGCTGAGCATGGGCGCGCACTACGCCCTCTTCCTGCCGCCGGCCAATCTCGGTATCGGAGCTGAGTGTCCTCCGGCGGCCAAGCCGCTGGCCGAGGTCGTGAGGGCCGCGGCGGCTGAGGTGGCGATCCCGGCAGAGCGCATGATGCTGCTCGTCGACGTGCCGGCGCTCGAAAATGCGGCCGCGCTCGCGCGCTTCCAGGCCGACATCGAGTCCCTCGCGGCGCCTGCGGGCTCCGGCTGCTACGAGTGCTGCAAAAAGGAGACGTGTGGCGCCGTGTCTGGCGTGTGCGTGGTCGTGCCGCCGGGCACCTCGGAGAAGATCGAGGCGGATCTGCTCGGCGTTCTAGGCCCGCTCGCCGCGCGCGATCGGCTCCAGGTGTTCCTGGGCGGACTCTCGATGCTCACCTCGAGCGCGCAGCCAAGCTCGGTCGGGCACCTGCACCACTCGTTCGCAATCCACGCCCTCGGCGCCGCGACGCTCGCGGAGGAGGCAAACGTCGCGACGCCCGCGGGAGGCTTCGTCGGTGCGCCGCCCGTCGCCGTCGTCGAGCTGCCCGCCGCCGCTGCCTCGTTGTACGCCCTCTTCGCCGCCCCGGCGCTCGAGCTCGGCCCGGCGGTGGCCGCGTGCGTGCGCACTGACCGCTCGGATGGGTTGTTCCCGACACTTGTGCTCGAGGCGGACGGCGCGGCGCTCGGGCTGGTCTACTCGTCGACCCAGTCGATCGGAGCCGCGCTGCGCTGCGGTCGTGGAGTCTACTGGTCTCGCTCTCGCTCCTCGCTCTGGCGAAAAGGAGACACCTCGGGCGCGTGGCAGACGCTGCGTCGCATCCAACTGGACTGCGACGCGGACGCGCTCTGCTTCACAGTGACGCAGCACGGCATCCCGCCCGCCTTCTGCCACAAGACGAGCCTCTCTTGTTGGGGACAGCCGACTGGCCTGCATGCGCTGCAGCTCACGCTCTTCGCGCGCAAGGCCTCGGCGCCGCCCGGCTCGTACACCAAGCGGCTCTTCGATGACGCGACGCTGCTCCGCAACAAACTCGTCGAGGAAGCGCAGGAGCTAGCGGAGGCCACCGAGCCCGACCACGTTGCCGCCGAAGCGGCGGACCTGATCTACTTCGCGATGGTGCGCTGCGTCGCGGCGGGCGTCGGCCTCCCGCAGATCTCGTCTCATCTCGATCGGCGCGCCCTCAAGCTCGAGCGCCGTCCTGGGCACTCGAAGGCGAGCCGCATTGCCGCCGGCGACGCCATCCTGAGCGAAGCCAAGGGCAAAGCTGGCGCCGCCCCCGCGAGCACGGGCGCTCTCGTGGGCGCGAGCACGGGCGCGGGGCGGGCGCGATGGCTGCCCGTGATCGCCTTCGGGGTGTACGCCCTCTACTTCGCGCCCGGCACGACGCTTGCCCTCGGGCAGGTGGGCCAGGCGGCGGCGGCGGCGGCGGCCAGCAAGGCAACGGCGGCGACCAACACGGTGGCGGCGGCGGCGGCGGCGGTGGCCAGCGCGGTGAGCCGCCGTCGTGGGCAGTAAGACGAGGGCGCAGCCCCCGGAAGCCACGAGATCAGCACCTCGCTCGCCGAGATCGCTTCTCGCGCAGCCCCGTGGCCACGGAGGCCACGAGATCGTATCTCGCGCACCGGGATCGCATCTCGCGCAGCCCCCCAGGAGGAGCGGGCACGCATGTTATGGCGTCGGCCGGTAAGCGGAGGCGGCGACGCCACGGGATGGCGTCGAGGGACACGCATGCAAGTGCTCACCACGGCATCGCGCATGGCGTCGAGGGACACGCAGGGACGTGGGGCGACTTTGCTTGGGAGGGCGTCTGGAGTGTGCGCGCCCCAGGAATCAGGCCCCCCTTCCCTGGCCGGCTGACTCACGTGGTAGAGCGCAGCCCGGGTGTGGATGGTATCCTGTAGACCTTTGGTGTCGTACCTGTAGACCTTTGGTCAGCTATGGACAAGGAGTTATGTTGTCCAAAACGCAACCCAAAAGAGCGTTCTTCTTCTTGTGCGCGCCGTGCCAGCCCGCCGCAGCCCCGCAACAGGTTTTTCTTGACGTGCGTCAGGACCACGCGCAATCGCCAACGACAGTTCGACAGTCCGAAGAACCGGAAGGCGCGTCTTGACGATTGAACCAGCGAATAAAGAGGGTCTATAGAACGGCATGCAGTCGATTCACAGGAAAGTCGCGGGATCAATGGCGCCTCGCGCGAGCAAGAGGCTCGCGTGGCCGTGTCTTGCTGGCGTGGGAGTCTTGCTGGCGTGGCTCGCATACCTTCCGAGGCCTCATGTTTCTGATTGGCTGATGGAGCTGCTGCTGCTCTTCGACCGCTGCCCGCCGGTCCATCTCCGGCGGGCGATCGCAGTGCTCGCCGTTGGCGACAATTACACTTCGGCCATCACTCATACCGTGGAGCCTGCGCACCAGCCACTCTATCCGCCGTGGCGACCTCTGCTGGCCGTTGAGCTCAAACGGAGCGCGGAGGACACAGTGATCTTTGACGCAGCAGGGCGCGAGCTTCATTGCTTAGCGTCCGTACCGCTCGGCACCGGCACCGGCAACGGCGTGTACGTGTACGTCGCGCCGGCCGGGACGCTGTGGCAATGGCCAGCGGAGCACGTCGGCTTCGCTCGAGCGGTACGACTGCCTCCACTCCGCTTTGACGCGGATCGGCCGGAGGGCACATGGGAGGCAGCCTGGGAGCCCGCTGCCCGCTCTAGCATCGACGACGTCGCCCGCGGCTCTGCTGCCACCGACGACGGCACGGATACCGTGATGCTGCAGACCCTCTCGACGTCGCCGCCGATCTTTCGTGCGCCTGGGCTGCTCACGGAGGCAGCCATGGATGCTCTGCTCGCGGCTGCGGCGCCCGGCCTCGCCAGGTCAACTGTGGGAGATCCGACGCAGACGCAAGCTCCGTATCGGCAGGTGGACGAGCGTCGCACCTCCCTCTCCGCGTGGATACACGGTTACAATGACCCTCGCCACTCGCACTCGGTGGCCCGCGCGGTGCAGCGCCGTGTCGCCGCGCTGCTCGCTCTGCCCTCGGAGCGGCTGTGGCGCGGCATCGAGCCCCTCCTCGCCGTAGAGTACCCGGAAGGCACCTTCTACGAGCCGCATTTCGACTTTTTTGGTGGCGGCGGCGGCTCCGACAAGCTAAGCGAGCCCGCGTTCACGCCGCCACACGGCTCCAATCGTTTCGCCACGGTGATCGTGTACCTCACTAGCGCGGGCGAGCCTGGAGACGGCGGGTTCGTCAACGGCCACACCGTCTTCCCCTTTGCTGGGTTCGTCAACGGCTCCGACAGCCTCGATGGGGTCGCGTTCGCGGGCGCCGTACCGGGCGCACCCGCGTGCAGCTTCCCCGCGCCTTCGACGCCCAAGGCGGCGCGAGGCATGCTCGTCCAGCCGCGCCGAGGCGACGCGATCCTCTTTTATGACCAACGGCCAGACGGTAGCCTCGACGGCCGCGCCAGGCACGGATCGTGCCCCGTGGTGCGCGGGACCAAGCGAGTGATCAACGTGTGGGCTTGGAACCGAGACGTTATCTATCGATGAACTGAGAGTAAGCGAGCAATCCACGTGTGGGCTTGGAACCGAGACGTGAGATCGTATCGCGATGAAGCCGTGAGCGCGCGCGAAAACGCGCATGCGTGGCGCTGGGCCTCTCCGATCGGGGAGACGGATCCGCTGGGCGCATTGAGTGCGTGGGAGGGACTCACTGTAGGTCTCTACAAGTGTGCCCGGCTTCTTTAGATGCACGTCCATGATCGATACTCGTGGATACATGTCCACCTAGGTTGTACACACGCGCTCTGAATCTCTCGCAGCAATCGAACCCCAAAATGAAAATGCAACCTTAGCGAGTGTCACCCACAGCAGCCTCGCTCGCATCCTACTGTCTCTCCCGCTATGATGGCACTGAGACTCCGCCATCTGAATGAACCAACTCTATCAATTGTCGAGTCCTCTGTGTGCCGCTTGCCGCCAATCAATCTTCGCCTCCTCTTCTGCTTGTGCAGACTCCGCAGCATGATGATCCTCGCACGCAGCTTTGGCTTTGGCTTCTGCCACGCCCTCGCGCAGCTCGAGAAGGCGGCGCACGTCATCTACGTTCCGTGTGAGCTCCCGGATTCCGGGAAGCTCAGATGCTAAGCTCACATGCAGCCGGGCTGGAGCTGGACTGGTCGGAGTGTTCTGCATCAGATGACGCGTCGACACGACCTTCCCCATCACATTGCCCTGTGGTATCAAAGACATCCTCGGGGTGAATGCAGGCGGTGTTGCTACGAGCAGCGCTGCAAAAGGAGTCAGTAGCAGCCGCATCGTCGAGCTGGTGATCGTCGTGCAGGCCGCGGTGGCGTCCCGAAAGCGAGTGCGCTGGATGGAGAGAAGGCGTGGAAGAATTCTCAGTCTAACCTCAAAACATCTCGTGCCGCGAGATCGATCGTGAACAGTGTGGGCTCAAACCCTCCGGAAACTCGAAAACCCCAAGGTAATCGTGCGCGCGCGGCGCAATCTGCCTAAGTAGCCCGTCCCCCATCCCCCCGAGCCCGGTGTGTGCCAGCCATCCACTCCACTCCTCCTCGGTCTCTTCACAGCTCTTCTTCCTCCGTCTCCTGATCAGTCACACGCCCGTCGTCCTCGGGCGCGTCGACTTCCGCATCGGGAAGGCTCGCCGCCGCAGCCTCTGCCCGGTCTGAGAGCTGCTTGACCAGCGCTGGCGGGAAGGCGGTGGACTCGTACAGGATAGAGTGGCGCCTCTTGAGCACGCCGGGCTGGTGCGTCGCCTGCCATCAAGAGCCATCAAGAGCCATCAAGAGCCATCAAGAGCCATCAAGAGCCATCAAGAGGCCATCAAGAGCTATCAAGAGCCATCAAGAGGCCATCAAGGTGGCGCACCTGGTCCGCCTTCTGGTAGCTCGCGCAGATGGTCGCCCAATCCAGATCCAAGCGCGGCCCGACGTAGACAGGGAACCGAGGATAACCGTTCTCCATCAGCTCGGTGAATCGGTAGGTCACGACCGAGCCGACGGGCGGTGGGCTCTTTCGGTCGTGATCGGTCAGACCCGAGCCGCATGAGAACTGGCGTCCGTCGGGCGTCTCGAGCGTGAGTGCACCTGTGCGGAAGGCAATCCGTTGCAATCAGTAGGAATCAGTTGCGATCAGCGGGCGTCTCGAGCGTGAGTGCACCTGTGCGGAATGAATTCTTGCCCGCGCCGCCCTCGTGACCCACCACCTTGGCCTCCTCATCCTTCTGACTTTTCACCTGGGGTCATCAAGCAAAATCAAGCGCAATCAACATCGATCGAATGCGATCAATGGCACTCAAGCGCACTCGAGCGCAATCAAGCGCAATGAAGAGCTCTAATCACCTTGAGCAGTGCTTGCTCAATGCTCATACTGCAATCCAGTGCAATCAAGTGCACTCAAGCGCACTCAAGCGCACTCACCTTGAGCAGGTGCTTGCTCCGGCAGTGCTCATACTGCAATCCAGTGCACTCAAGTGCACTCAAGCGCACTCAAGCGCACTCACCTTGAGCAGGTGCTTGCTCCGGCAGTGCTCATACTTGGAGCCGGGCCGACGAAGCATCAGCCCCTCGCCCCCACAGGCCTCCACCTTCGCGAGCTCGGCGCTCACGTGCGCACGGCCGGTGCATGTGATCGCGCCGACGGGCGCAGCGTATGGCGTGCCAACAGCGGGAATCGATGAACTGCTCGTGCCCGCGACGGCGCCGGTCGAGTGGCTTGTACCGGCCCCGCCGCCGCTGACGGTTGATGCTGATGCTGATGCTGATGCTGATGCTGATGCTGGTGCTGCGATGGCAGGGGCAGGGGCGGGTGCTGCTGCGATGGCGGGGGAGGGGATGGGTTGGATGCAAGACTGTATGAACTTGAGCCGCTCCTCGTATGGCTTGTCGAGCGCAGGGGCATCGAAGACGAGGTACGTGACGTACTGCGCCCGAGATAAGGTCGGATGCAGTCAGAGGCAACATCTTCCAATCATCAGAGGTCCTCAGAGACAATGCAGTGGCCCTTAGTGGCACTCGGAAGCAATCATCAGCAATCAGTGGCAATCAGTGGCAATCAGTGGCCCTTAGTGGCACTCGGAAGCAATCATCGGCAATCACGGCTGCTCTCTCACCTGCCACAGGTCACCCGAGGAGGCGGAGCGAACAATGGAGAGGCAGCGACGGAACTGATGGCGTCCCGCCCACAGCTCGCCATCGAGGGGAGTCGAGGGCAGCCCTAGCTTGAACCACGCGGGCGCCGGAAACGCATTCCCATTACGCGAGTAGAAGTTGGTGCCGTCCCAATACCTGAAGAGTGAGGCAATCAGAGGTCATCGGAGGTCTCGTCAGAGGTCTCGTCAGAGTTCGATCTCGCCCCAGTACGCGCGCACGCCGTCGAGCTTCTCGGAGATCAGCCACCCAGTCGGATCCACCTTTTTCGCATCGTACTTGTCGGCGAGCATGACCTGAGTGGCCTCCGCGGCCGAGGCAGCGTTTGCGAGGACTTGCACCACCGGACCAGACCCTTTGGCTGCTAGGAGCGTAGCATGCATCGCGGCTCCTGGAGTCACCGGCCCGCCCGCCGCGGCGGCGCTTGCCGCCCAGATCGCCGCTGCCTTCGAGGGCGAGCCCTTGTGTGCCTTGGACGCGCCCGCAGGCTGTACAGGCAGATTGGCAGGGTCGATGAGGAGATAGGGCGTCACGTCAGGTGGAGCACCGAGGCGTACGGCCTCCTGCACGAAGCCCTCACTCACGACGAGCGTACCTGTGGGGAAGAGGGGCGCCGTGATGAGCACTTGCATGCAAGGCCTCCTCGGCAGAGCGTTGCGACCCTCAGTCACGACGAGCGTACCCTTGCGCATGGCCTCGAGCACCTTGTTCGTCGGGTTGTCTGCCTCGGCGGCCGTCGTGATGAGGTGAGTCGTGTCGCGTGTCACGCCCTGCATGTTGACGGTGGCACCTTGCGAGCGCAGCCATGCCCAGAACTGCTTGCGCACCATGGACATTTGGCCCGAGACGCACACCACCATCGAGCCCAAAGGCTTTCCGTGCGGCGGAGGAGGCAACGGTGCGGGCGGCAACGGTGCGGGCGGCAACGGTGCGGGCGGCAACGGTGCGAGCGGCAACGGTGCGGGCGGCAACGGTGCGGGCGGCACCGGCGCGGCCGCAGGAGGAGCAAGAACAGGATGAGGCGGCGGTGCTGGATGCGACGACGGCGCAGCTGCTGCGCACGATGCGTGGCTGTACGGGCACTTATCGCCATCCTTGCAGTATCCCTTGGCAAAGTGCTTGCAATGAACGGTCGCTGCACGCGGCTTCTTCGCGGGAGGCATTGCCGCTGCTGCGGGTGCCTGCTTCTGCCCCGTCAGCTGCTGGCGTCGCACAGAGCGGATGGTACCTGTCGATGTGTTTGTCTGCTTCATGTCCTGTAAGTCGATCATGTAGGTGCTGCCGGCCGCATCGACTCTGACCGACTTCTCGCCGCGAAAGTGGGCTGCTTCCAGATGAGCGTTGTGCCCGCTGTCAAAGTTCTTCCACTTACCGTCGCTCAGCTCATATGCCCACTGCGCCATCCTTTTTGCTTGGTGATAGCGCGCCCGAGGGACCTTTACATGTCGTGCTTGGCAAGAGCGCTCGCAAAGAGTTGAAACCCGGAATCGCGCGAAGAACCAAGCCCCTGCATCAAGCGCTCAATCTTTGATAACCCCGGAGAATGCACACGTTTCGCAGAAATCCGAGCTTCATCTCCCCAAATCGCCGACACCGCCGCGTTCGTCGCCTCGCCTTACGCATCCGTCCGGCTGAACCGCCCTCTGAGAGAATGTCAGGCCGTGCCAAGGCACTCTCGGGGCGCAACACAATGAGCTCGCTACCAGGCGGCATCTTCGCAAAGCCTCCCGAGTATGATGGCCAGCAGATCCTTGCACAGAAGCAGGCGATCGAAGGTCAGGTCAACGGTCGGTACAACACCTCGTCCATCGCCGGCGGCATCTTTGCTGCCGGCCAAGGCTCACCCGCCGCCGAGGGACTCTTTGCGGCTGGCGGAGCTCGACTGTCACACACTGCTATGGGTGCCGGAGCACGGCCTCAGAGCGCGGCGGGGCGCCCCTATGTCAACGAGTCCTCGGTCTCCGGAGGCATCTTCGAGCGGGACGAAGCCCCGTCGGCGCCATACCCTGGTAAGCGTCTGTTTCCTCCCACCTCGGACCCGTCAGTGCCCACCAACTTCAGACCGCGCGATCCTGGTCCTATTCTCGGCGGCGGTGGCCATCGGCAAGCGTGGGCTACCCCTGATGCCGCGGGCGGCCGTTCCAGCAACGCTCACCAGCTCCAGAGCGTACCGATGCGTGGCAACCTGCACGGCAGACAGACGCAGCCAAGCTCGGGCGACGGGGCGTTCGCTCGATTTCTGAGCGAACACAGCGGCAACGGTAGCAGTGCGAGCGCCCCAAGCAGCGAGCTCTTCGAGCGAGCGCCGTATCGGGCGTCGTCCTCGGACCGCTCGCTAGCTCAGAACGACGCCTTCCTTGAGGCGGTCTCGGCCGCCGAGGAGCGCGACGAGGAGGATCTGCAGACGCTGGCGCAGCTGCGTGAGCTCGCCGAGCAGGAGGAGATCATCGAAGCTGCAGCCGCTCAGTTGGCGTTCGAGCAGCAGCTCGGGCCTGCGGAACAGGAAGCCCTGCGGATGGCGATGCTCGAGCGCGTGCGACACAAAGCTCGGACACTGCAGCAGCAGATGATGCAAAATCAGATGCGGCAGCAGCAGCAGCAGCAGCAGCAGCAGCAGATGCAGATGACCCAAGGCGACCATCTGATGAGGGCAAAGATGCAGCGCCAGCAACAGCGGCACTCCTCAGCGTACTCTGAGTACGAGAACGCGGGCGGCGACGGCGCCGCTCATGGCCCGCCGCCCGCCGGGAGCCGACCCGCAGGCGGGCCGTCCGGCCATCTCCTGCACGGTCTGATGCGCGGGACGCCGCCGCCAGCAAGCCGGGGCACGCCTGGAATGGGCACGCTCCCCGGGATCTTGGCGTCATGTGGCGAGATCGTGCAGGAGCTCCCAAACCCAATCAAGGGGCGCGGCGCATTCAACCCTGCGGCCGGTGCCGACGGCGCCATGCCCACCGGCTTCGACACAGCCGATGCGGCGGGCCAGGCTGGTGGCGCAGCTGGCTGGAAAGCGGGCGGCGGCGGCGTCGCTGGCGGCCAGCACTATGCTCAGCTGAGGCTCGAGCATTACCACTCGCCGGCGAAGCAGCCTCCGATTGGCAAGCTCAAGCCCTACCGACCAGAGTCGCAGGTGAGCTTTGGCGGGCCCGCACGCATCCTGTACCCGAGCTCAGACGTCATGATCCGCGGCAAGTTCCCGGGCTACTGAAACAGGTGGCCGTAGGAATGGCCGCGAATGGAGGGGAGCAGCGAGTCCCGAGTGGGAGCCGCACAAACAGCATGCGCGAGGACGAATCACTCAGAGGGCCAAGCGCCCAGAGACGGTGTGTCAAGCTTTTGTCGGATGTTTGATGTTGTGAACGGCAGTTGATCGGTCATCATCTTTCAAGTTTCAACTTACATACTTACTTGAGCGCGGGGGGACCGCGACGAAACTGACTGATTTGCTGCATCAACTTACGATCAGGATCCGGCGGCAAGAGCAAGACGCTCACCCACAAGGTGTGGGCGCTCGGCCTCACGGTACATGTTGGGGACCGCCGTGCTACACGATGGCCTCGCGATGCGTCCTCCCATGGGATTCAATTCTTACATAGGGCCATCCGGTGGTTTCGTCTGCGTCCCATCCTACGCCACGCCTCTTGCAAAGCCGCCACCCATGGCGCTGAACGATCAAGGATCCTCTGAACTAAATCATCTCTGCCCTGAAGGCCAGCTGCCTCATCCCACAGCTTACAAGGCGCTCAAGAACCCACCCCCCGGCTGGTCGACCGTCGGCGCGGCTCAAAACACAACCGACACTGCTCCTCCGCACTACTTGTACAATTCGGCCTTCCAAAATTTTGGGAACGGCGTCTCCAGCGTGAACGGCTCCGTCGTCGTCTCTCAGCCGATCCTCGAGCCCGACGGCTCTTTGAGCGGCGCGCACTCCCTTGCCGAGATTGCCGTGCAGTCCGCCGATCTGCTTCAAATCGTCGAGGTTGGATGGATTGTGGGCTATCAAGGTCAGTATCTCGGGCCAAGCCCGACGCTCTTCGTGTTCCACTGGGTCGACGGCGTGGAAACCTGTTACAACGGCTGCGGCTGGGTGCAAGTCTCCACGACCAGAGTGCCAGGCATGACTCTGGATCCCTCCTCCGCACCTCGCGAGCTCGGCATTCGGTACTTCGAGGGCAATTGGTGGGTCCTCTTCGACGGCGAGTACATCGGGTACTTCCCTGGCTCACTCTGGGCCGGGGTGCAGCCCAAGTTTGACAGTGCGCATGTGGCCCAGTGGTTTGGGGAGGTGGTGTCAGAGAAATTGATCAAACCGACGACGCAGATGGGTAACGGCATATTCGGCGACCAGGCAGGTGCATGCCATTGGAGCCACTTGTCTTACTCGCAAGGAGACAAAACCCATTGGGCAAACCCACAATATGATGTGACCGACCCGACGCTCTATAACATCGGTCATAAAGGCGTCGATCACGGGTATGCATTCGGTGGCCCGGGCTATGTGCCGCCAGCGCCGCCAGCGCCGCCAGCGCCGCCAGCATCGCCTCCGTCTCCGCCAGCGCCACCAGCGTCGCCTCCGCCTCCGGGCCACGGGTGCCACGCGGCGTACGCACCAATCGAGCCTGCAGGGATCGCGCTCGGCTGGTTTTTGACGATTGCCACGCTGCTTGCGCCATCGCCGCAATACGTGGCTCTGTGCCGAAGCCGCAGCTCACATGGCATCTCGCTGCTCACGCCATTGCTCAACCTGGTATACGGCGTGCTCAACTTATGCAGTGCCATCCTCACCAAGTGGCCCTCCATTCAGCGCTGTGGCGATTCGTCGTTAGCGGGTGCATTTGAAGCTGATGGCTGCGTGGATCAGCTCCTCGACGTGTGGCAAGTCGCGATCAGCGCGCTCGGCCTCTCTGTCATCTTGGCCTTGGTGGTGCTCTTCCCGCCGCACAACTTTGCCAAGGAGCGTGCGCTCGTTGTCGTCACGCTTTGTTGCCTCGCCCTGACCATATTTGCCGCGTGCTACCTCAGCGCTCTCAGCCCGTGCTCGGAGGCGAGCCACACGCTGTCGCAGACCTTTGCAGTGCTCTCCGCCCTGATCGTCGTCGTGGCCTTCGCGCCGCAGCTGTACGAGACATGGAGGACAAGGGGAGCTGGCTCCCTCTCGAGCCTCTACTACCTTATCCAATCGATAGGCACCGCTCTCGTGGTGGTCCTGCAGCTTGTCGCGCTGCGCGACTCGATCCTCGTGTGGGGTCCGAACTCAATCTCAATGGCCGTGCAGGGCGGCATCTTCTCGATGCTCTGCTACTACCGCCGCTGTGCGGGCCGTCGCAGCGGAGGTACCACGGGCGCCGATCCGCTGCTCGTCGTGCAGGAGTCCGCGCAGGCCGCCGCCGCGGTAAACGTTGGGCGATGGGCGCCGCTGACGTGACCCCACGCCTACAGCTGTACCCGGCTACGGTACCCGCTGGACCGAACCGCAAAGATGAGAGGTGTGTAAGAATTTGCACCGACACCGACACGTTCACACACGCGCTCATACCATGGTGGGTTCGGCACAGAAGCACAGGGGCGGGATTAGAAGGGCGAAAGGCCCATCGCGAGCTTAAAGCTCATGGCGGGGGTGGCGAAAAGGACCGTGGTCGTGTCTGCCATGACGATGGCGGAGGAAATAGGATGTGTGGTGGTGCGCGAGGAATGTTTGGGGGGAGGATGGCGACAGGCCTTAGGCCCTTAGCGGTGTGTACTGCAGATCCGGTCGGGTGTGACATCGTAGTCTGATTGTTGTCTGATTGTTGTCTGAGCCCCGGCCTATACGTCGAAATACGTAACGAAACCTATCGACTAACCTATACTTTTCAACCATTCAACGGCTAAACGTCATGCTAAACGTGCACGCAATGTCACCACCCTTCCCCACAGGGGGAGAGTGGGACCACCCTCGTCCCTCCTCTACGGGGGCGGCCACGACGTCCGCAACACCCGCCATACAACAGCAAAAGAAACGAAACCTCCCAACCCACCCCCCGTCGGGAAAGCGGGGTTCGAGGTGTGGGTTCTTACTAAGGGGGGTCTAGTTAGTGTGCGCCACTGCACAGACCGTACCGTACCGTAGTACACGTCCATCCATTGCGGGGACGTATGTACGTCAGAACCTCGGGTGCGTGCGTGTTTTGGTATGGTCCGGTCACCAAAAGCAAACTTTCCTAAACGTGCACGCAACCTTATCCATACCAGCATAAATAGCATGCGCGAGGATGAAACACGCTCAGAGGCCAGGCGCCCAGAGACGGTGTGTCAAGCTTTAGTCGGATGTTTGACGTTGTGAACGCGTGCAGTTGACAGTTCTGAGTTCAGCTTCAGGTCCGATGTGACATTGAAAAACAGGTGCAGTATCATTGCGATGCGTCCTCCCTATGCAAACGTTTGGAAGGGTAGCTTGTTCCGTTACAAATCTCTCTGCCTATGCACACGAAATGTCCGTCCATAGCGACAGTGGCTCTCGTGCTTGGGGGTCCGGAGAGTGTGCGCGCGTTGTGTTGAACAGCAGCAGCACGAAATGCGACCACGCGCCGTAGCGGCACACCGATCCGGTTCACGATGTCGACGAAAGTGCGCATGAACCAACCACGAGCGACGCACACGGAGAACCAGCACCATGCCAGCCGCCGCTGAGGATGAGCCCGATGAGTCGGAGCAGCCATTCTACTCTGCATATGGCAAGATCAGCAGCCGCTTCGGTGCCGACGCGAACGACGAGCCCACGGTCGAGGACCTGACTGCCGCAGACTTTCGGGAGGGTGGCAAGGTGCCAAAGATTGCTCCCTCGGAGAGCACAACGCTGACTCTATTCGTCGAGCGGTGCACGGCTAAGCGTCCGACCGAGACGCTCAAAGGTAGGAGCGAAAAGTACGACGAATGCCAGGCGGCTCTGGATGCCGCCTTCCGCGAGCACTTTGCCGACTGGAACCCGTCAGCAATCGAGATTGTGTCCAATCCGAAGCCGGCGCAGTCACCGTACGTCTTCCTGCCGCCCAACCAGGCGTTTGCGTACAAGGGTCGCGTCAACAGCTTGGATGCTCCGCTATTCATCCACGATCTCGGCCCGTCGACGCGACAGCAGCTCCTCGATGGCACTCTGGTCATCGATGCGTCCGACTTCCCGCCACAGCTGCTCAAGTACCCGCGTGTCGGCGCGTTCGAGGTCACCTACCAGCTTTACGATGGCTATCGGCCAATCGCGCAAAAGCTCGTCTTCTCCAAGCTCGCGACGAACACTTGGCCCTCTCCAGCCCAGTTGGTCAAGCGGATCGCGCTTCACGTGCAAATGGACCTATACCGGCAAAGTCGGTCGCACGCCAAGTTGGCCACCGATTTGCGCGCAAAAGCGGGCAAGTGTGCGCAGGAGCTTGCGGCGGCGCTAGGCATGATGCAGGAGCAGCAGCAGCGCGCCGAGGCGACCGCCGCGGAGCTCTCGGCAGCAGCTGACGCCGAGAGCGGCGGCGAAGGCGCTTCGGCGCTGGCGACGCTTCAGGAGCGCACGGCCGCCGAGCGCCAAAAGGCACTCGCAGCACGCTTCGCGTACGACAGGGTGCGCGTTCGGCACGCAGACCTGATAGCCAAGGCGGAGGTCGCCGAGGCACGGGTGGCGATGCAGACTGCCAAAAAGGAGCTAGTCGAGTGGGAGGCGTCGCAGAAGACGCTCGAGGATGCCTTGCAACGAGTTGAGGCCTTCGCCATTGCGGGCGATTCGAGCCTCGCGAGCGAGTTTCGCCAGCATGCACACGTCCTACGCAGAAACGCCGACCGCGAACTTGCCGAAGCGCGTGCCGCGCAGGAGAGCGCCACCAAGGAGCTGCTCGAGGCCATGCACGCCGACATGCGTGCCGCGGAGGCCAAGGAGGCGCTGTGCAGCTCCGCCGTCGCCGCAGCCACAGAGGCCGGTGCCGACGTCATCGAGATCGAACGGAAGCGCGCTGCGATGCTCAAGGCGCATGAGGGCGTCGTCGAGGCGCGCGTGCGCATCGAGGATGCCGAGGCCCAAGCTGCGATGGCCGCCGCCGACATTGAGTTCAAGGAGGCGGTATCGGTGATGCTGCAAGCCAAGCTCGCGCGAAATGAGGCCATGTATGCTCCTTCCGGCGATGCCGAGGCTGCCGCCACCCACGCCGCCGAACTCAAGCAGAGAGCCCTCGAAGAGCTCCAGGACGCTCGCCAGCACCTCAATCGTGCGGCGAATGAGGCCATCGAGGCGGCCGAGGCTCGGCACGCCAAGGAGGTGTCCGAGGCCCAGCAGGCCAAATGGGACTTGACGGCCGCAGAAGCGGCGCTGACCGGAGGCACTCTTGGCGGCGCGAAGAAGACGGCACGGCACGTTGCGGACATGGAGCGGCTGCGCCAGATTGTGGAGCGCGAGAGCAGCCAAGCTGAGGTGTCCAAGCTCAACTTGCAGATCACGAGGCGGGAGCTCTCCGAAAAGCAAGCGGCCATCGAGGAGGTGGTCGAGAAGGCCTTGGCGGAGGAGGCGCAGGAAGCGGCCGAGCGACGCAAGCGGGAGCTCGCGGCGGCGGCCGTAAAGGAGCGTGACGAGGCCGACGCGGCCATCGCCCAAGCCGCTCGCCTCGATGCGATGGCCGAGGAGGCGGAGAAGGCAGCCGTGGCGGCCACGCTGCGTGCGGGGGAGCTGGTGCGCCAGCACGGGCGCCACAACCCGCTCTCCAGCTCGGCGCTCGCCTCCGAGCGCCAGGCGAAGGACGTTGCCTTTCAGCTACGGCGGGATGCGACTCAAGCCGCGGCGGCGGCGGAGCGGGAGCGGCTCGAGGCGGAGAGCGCAGAGATCAGCAAGGAGGAGATGGAGGCCGAGCTCGCGTACGAGCACTATCGCCTCGTGAACGTCAAGCTGGACGTCCAGCGCAACAACGTGATCAGTCTTCTGGAGCAGATGGAGGAGGTGGCCGCCACTGGCGAGCTCGAGCTCGAGCTGCGAGTCGCCGAGACCGCCGCCGCTGCGCAGGCGGTGCTCGACAAGCTGGCCGAGCAGAGCGAGGAGGCGCTGCGCCAGGCGCGCAAGGAGTTGGAGGACGTGGCGGTGATACGCGAGCGCTTCGAGCAGCAGCAGCTCGCGTGTTCCGAGAAGCAGCTGTCCAAGCTGAGCAACCTCGCCGAGGACGCCGAGACGGCGGCCGAGGCGGCGAGTGCACACCTCGCCGAGGTGATGTCAGCCGTCGTGGTGAAGACGGCAGCTCTCAAAGAGGCCCAGGAGAACGTCCGTGCGGCAGAGGCTCGCACGTCGGGTGCTCGCGCGGCGCTTGCGAGCGTGCGTGCGCGCCTCGACCGCGAGCGAGACGAGTTTGGCGTGGCAGCGGTGAAGCGGCTGGAGGCGGCGAGAGAGATGACTGGTGTGCTGGCCGAGCAGGTGGTGGTCAAAGTTGCGACGCTGGAGATGCAGCTCGAGGCGGCGCATCGCAAGGAAGAGATTGCGAAACAGCTGGACAATCAAATCGCCGTGCGGAGCGCGAAGGCAGCGATCAAGCAGCTATCCACGCGGCTGGCAACGGCGGTGGCCAAGAAGGCTGAGGTCGACGCGCTGGTGATCGCGGCGGCCGACGCCGTCGAAGCAGGCATCCGAAAGCAAATGCGCAACGAGGCAGTGGCCGCCAGCACGATGGCGAGCGTTGCCGAGGCGATGGCTGCGAGAGCGGAGGCCGAGGCGAAGGCCGCGGTCGCGCAACACGCGAATGTCGTCAAGGACGCCACCGCCAAGGGCTATGCAAGCAGTGATGCAAAGCGTCAGGTGGACCTGGCAAAGCACTTGGAGAGGGCTGCGATCGCAAAGGCCGCTCGCAAGCGTGATCAGGCACGAGACGCTAGGTCGGAGGCGGAGGCGGCCGAGAAGTTGGCGTGTGGCAAGATTGAGGAACGAGTGCAGAGTCTCGCAGTCGAAAGAAGGAAGGAGCAACGATGACGTTGGTAGTACGGTAGCACGAATGAGTCGCAATGTAGGAGTCAGTTATAGAAGAGTTGTTTGAGAGTCGCCTACCCTACGGCTGAGCGACCGGAGAACGAGCCCGGTCTGTAAGTAAAAGTAGTAATTCACGCCTCCAGGCAGCGTACACGTCTCACGGCGAGCCCGGACCGGCCAATTGGGGCCGGCGCGGGCGCCACCGGACGCGAAAAGCGCGATGGTCCGAGCTCCGACACGGTTCATATCATAACCATGTTCAACTTTTCACACGTCATATGTGAGTCTGAGGCAGCCATCAGGTGGTGGAATAAGAGAGTACGTCTACGTTTCTAGAAGTGCAGCGCATGTTCTGCGCTTCGTTGGGGGTACGCTTGGCGTGTGTGCGAGCATCGCGGACGAGGCAGGGGCGTCGCGTGCCAAAACGTGGCAGGAATTGGCCAAGGACCCCTCGAGGTGACCTGCCTTTGGGGGTTGTGCGCGCCGTTCACAGCTGCCGTTCACACCCCGAAGCTTTCTTTCCTTATCGAGCGCGCGATGGCTGAGGAGAACCTTGTTTGCCAGTGCTGAGCAGTCGGCTTCGCCAGCGAGTTGGCTCATCGCGCGCTCCGTCGCTCTTCGTGCTAAACGTGCGTCGGTGCGATCGCTGCACGGTCACACCGCACCGCCTTCGCACACGGAATACATCGAGTCCGCTCCCTGGTAGGTGCTTTCTTCCACGGAGCCCGCGGGGCACTTCTGCATCTCAGTGCTGCCGAATACACACGCTGCCTAAGCCTCTCTTCTTCTCTCTTGTTCGCAGGATGATCGCGATGCTCATCAACTGTGTAGCGGAGAAGACCAACGCCCACAGCGATAAAATCAACTCGGTCACCTTTTCGCCCGATGGCACGAAGATCGTGTCGGGATCGGCTGACGGGACGATCAAAGTCTGGGATTCGGGTGCGCTGCGCCCTCAAATCGCCCTTTCTTGGCCAAAACTGACGCCTGTGTTGGCTTGCCTGGCAGACAAGCTCGAGTTGCTGAGCGAGAAGACGAACGCCCACAGCGACTACATCACGTCAGTCGCGTTTTCCCCAGACGGGGCCAAGATTGCGTCGGGATCGTACGACAGGACGATCATAGTCTGGGAATCGGGTGCGCCGGAGCCCTCAAAATCGCCCCTCCTTGGCCAAAACTGACGCCTGCTGGCTTGTCTGGCAGACAAGCTGGAGCTGCTGAGCGAGAAGACGGTCGCCCACAGCGACTGCATCAACTCGGTGACGTTTTCACCGGACGGAACCAAGATCGTCTCGGGATCGCACGACGGGACGATCAAAGTCTGGGATTCGGGTGCGCCGCGAGCTCAAAATCGCCCCTCCTTGGCCAAAACTGACGCCTGCTGACTTGTCTGGCAGGCAAACTGGAGCTGCTGAGCGAGAAGACGAACGCCCACCGCGGTGCCTTAAAGGCAGTCGCGTGGGTCGCGTTTTCCCCGGACGGGACCAAGATCGTGTCTGCATCGGACGACAAGACTATCAAAGTCTGGGATTCGGGTGTGCCGAAGCCCTTAAAATCGCCTCTCCTTGGCCATAAACTAACGCCTGTTGGCTTGTCTGACAGACAAACTGGAGCTGTTGAGCGAGAAGACGAACGCCCACAGCGACTGCATCATGGTGGCGTTTTCCCCGGACGGGACCAAGATCGTGTCAGGATCGTGGGACAAGACGATCAAAGTCTGGGAATCTGGTGCGCCGAAGCCCTCAAAATTGCCCCTCCTTGGCCAAAACTAACGCCTGTTGGCTTGTCTGGCAGGCAAGCTGGAGCTGCTGAGCGTGAAGATGAACGCACACAGCCAAGAAATCACGTCGGTGGCGTTTTCCCCGGACGGGACCAAGATTGTGTCCGGATCGGACGACCAGACGATCAAAATCTGGGATTCGGGTGCGCCGGAGCCCTCAAAATCGCCCCTCCTTGGCCAAATCTGACGCTAGCTGGCTTGTCTGGCAGGCGCATTGGAGCTGTTGAGCGAGAAGACGGTCGCCCACAGCGACTGGGTCATGTCGGTCGCGTTTTCCCCGGACGGGGCCAAGATTGTGTCCGGATCGTACGACGGGACGATTAAAGTCTGGGATATGGTCAAGTGGTCTCGCAAAGATCATTTGATGTTCAATGATACCACCCAGCGATTCGTCTTGCTGCTGCTGTGGCTGAACAAATACAGTATGAAGTTTCCGGATGATGTGCTTGATCTACTCATCGAAACTTGCTTGCAAAGCAGTTGAGAGGTGTGGGGTGACGGCGGCTGGATGTGTCGCATCCGATCTGATCCACACGGGTCATGGCGCGCGCCGTTCTAGAGAGTCCTCGAGCAGTCGAATGATTCAGATTGACACGCATATGTTGACACAGGAACTTGTAAACTGCCTGTTAATTACTGGTACCACGTGCCCCAGGTATGGGGTACCACGCGAAAAATGCAATGCCAAATCCTGTCGTGTTAACGTTCACACACACGTTCACACCTCTTGCGGGGAGAAAAAACCGAGCTGAACTGTGTGTGGAGACCGCGCGCGTAAAACATGGGCCGCGTGCTCTTGAAGGAGCTCCGCAACGCGGCGCCGCGCGCGCCTTCCGACCGCCTTTCGACCGACAACGTGCGACCACTGGTCCTCTGCAGGCTCTCACAGATAAATCCGAATGAGGCGGCGGAAAATCAAAATTGGGTGGCCACGGCACGTTCAGATGAGTTTGGTGCACGAACGGAGGGCGGAGGCGAGGGTTGGTGCGCAGCTGATGCAGGCGCTGCAGGCGCAGGTGGTACAACTGACGAACCGTGTTTCTACCCTAGACGAAGCTCTCCTTGCCGAGCGTCGGGAAAACGAACAGCTGTCTCAAGAACGAGCAGAACGGCTTCGGGCGCAGGCGGAGGCGTCTGAGAACGCGTTGCGCGACCAGTTCCGAGCACTGTCGGCTCGGGTAGAAGCGCAAGTGGATCAAGGCGAGAAATCTCTTCGAGACTATCCTTCTCAGTTACGTGCCCAGGCGGACGCGTCGGAGGGGGTGCTCCGGCAGGAGATTGCGCGCCTGCGCTCGGAGGCAGCCGTTTCGCTCTCCGCCGCCAGCCCAAACTCGAGTCGTCCCCCGACTGTTGCGGAGCTGGGCCTCCGAGTGGAAGCGCTCAAGCAGTTGAAGGAGAGTGGCGTTCCAGCCTTCCCAGCTAAGGAACTTGGGTATACGCTCATGGAGCTACGGCTTGCAGGCTACTCGTTTGCGGAAGTGAGGCTCATACCCGGGTATACGCTCGCCGAGATCAAGGCCGTTGGGTACGTCGAGGGCCTCAAGGCGGCCGGGATTAAGTGTGACGACGCCAAGGCGGCCGGCTACACGCTCGCCGAGATGAGAGCGGGTGGCTTCACGTGCGCCGATGCCAAGACGGCCGGCTACACGCTCGCCGAGATGAGAGCGGGTGGCTTCACGTGCGCCGACGCCAAGGCGGCCGGGTTCGTCGAGGGCCTCAAGGCGGCGGGCTTCACGTGCGTGGAGGCCAAGGCGGTCGGCTACACGCTTGCGGAGATAAGAGCGGATGGCTTCACGTGCGCTCAGGCCAAGATGGCCAGCTACACGCTCACAGAGATGAGAGCAGACGCATACACGTGCCTCGAGGCGAAGACGGCCGGCTACACGCTTGAGGAGATGAGAGCGGGTGGCTACAACTGCGCCGAGGTCAAGGCGGCAGGCTTCACGCTCACGGAGATGAGAACGAGCGGGTTCACGTGCGCCGATGCCAAGACGGCCGGCTACACGCTCGCCGAGATGAGAGCGGGTGGCTTCACGTGCGCCGACGCCAAGGCGGCCGGGTTCGTCGAGGGCCTCAAGGCGGCGGGCTTCACGTGCGTGGAGGCCAAGGCGGTCGGCTACACGCTTGCGGAGATGAGAGCGGATGGCTTCACGTGCGCTCAGGCCAAGATGGCCAGCTACACGCTCACAGAGATGAGGGCAGACGCATACACGTGCCTCGAGGCGAAGACGGCCGGCTACACGCTTGAGGAGATGAGAGCGGGTGGCTACAACTGCGCCGAGGTCAAGGCGGCTGGCTACACATGTGTCGAAGCCAAGGCGGCGGGCTACACGCTCAAGGAAATGAGGGGCGCTGCGCCGGCCGCCGGGCCTGCTACCAGTGGCTTTTCATTCGGTGCGCCACCTGCATCCGCTGCGCCCGCTGTGCCCGCTGCGCCGGCGACGGGGGGCTTTTCGTTCACTGCGGTCGGCAACCCGCCTAGCACTCCGGTCACCGCGCCTGCTACCAGTGGGTTTTCATTCGGTGCGCCCGCTGCGCCCGCTGCGCCGGCTGCGCCGGCGACGGGTGGCTTTACGTTTACTGCGCTCGGCAACACGCCTTGCACGACGACCGCCGCGCCTGCTACAAGTGGCTTTTCATTTGCTGCGCCAGCAACAGTTGGCAAAGGACGAGGACGAGGACGAGGCACCAGCACGCCGGCCTCCGCGCCTGCTACAAGTGGGTTTTCATTCGGTGCGCCCGCTGTGCCAGCGACGGGTGGCTTATCATTTGCTGTAGTCGGCAGCCCGCCTGGCGACCAAGCAGGGCCTCGCCCGTCTTTCAAGGCAAAGCGGCCCGCAAAACCAGCCTTTGGCAGCCCCGCCGCCGGCTCTGGTTCACCGCCGGCACCAACCACTGGAACTCTGGCGGCGGCAGTCCCTTTGTCAAACGCCGCCCTGGAAAAGCTACACACGGCGGTGAAGGAGAACCAGTTGGCCGATGTGAAAACTCTGCTCGCCTCGGGCTCAAACCTAGTCAACATGGCTGATGACAACGGGATGACGGCACTCATCTGGGCTGCATCCAAGGGCCATGGTGAGATGGTCGGAGTCCTCCTCGAATTCGGCGCGGACAAGAAAGCGGTGACGAAAAAGGGCAATAACGCACTGCAGGCAGCCAAAATGGGTCAAGAACAGGCTCCCGGCGACGCGCGTTTCGACCATGCTATCCGAATTCTAGAAGCCCCGCCCGGACTCAAGCTCGAAGGTGGCTCGCTGCCAGGAAATGCGGCCAAATACGGTGGCACCTACAAGCTTGATCCGAGGAAGCTTGTAAACGGCCGGCCCGCGTATCAGCACACGAGCGATGCAACTTGCTGGATTGCGTTCGCTGGAGACCGCTGGATGGGGCTGCCTGAGTCGCTACTTGGTGAGAAGAAGGGCTTCCTGGACCTAACAGACTCAGCTGCTGCTTCGCCCGACGTGAGTGCCAAGACATGGAAGGTGAGCGGCAGAGCGGGCTCTGGTTGGGTTGAGGCGCCGCAGCTCAAGTGCACTGCTTGGACGCCGCCGCCGCCGCCACTCGCCGCCGAGCCCGTCGGTGCAATGGCTGGTAGTTCGGCGGGCTTTTACACATGCGCCGAGGCCAAGACGGCAGGCTTCACGCTTACTGAGATGAGAACGAGCGGGTACACATGCGCCGACGCCAAGGCGGCCGGGTTCGTCGAGGGCCTCAAGGCGGCGGGGTTCACTTGCCTCGAGGTGAAGACGGTCGGCTACACGCTCGCGGAAATGAGAGTGGGTGGCTTCACATGCGCCGAGGTCAAGGCGGCCGGGTACGTCACGGGCCTCAAGGAGGCCGGCTACACGTGCCTCGAGGTGAAGGCGGCCGGCGGTGGCTTCACGTGCGCCGACGCCAAGGCGGCCGGGTTCGTCGAGGGCCTCAAGGCGGCGGGGTTCACTTGCCTCGAGGTGAAGACGGTCGGCTACACGCTCGCGGAGATGAGAGTGGGTGGCTTCACATGCGCCGAGGTCAAGGCGGCCGGGTACGTCACGGGCCTCAAGGAGGCGAGCTACACGTGCCTCGAGGCGAAGGCGGCCGGCTACACGCTCGCAGGGATGAGAGCAGGCGGATACAATAGCACCGAGGTCAAGGCGGCCGGCTACACACTTGCGGAGATGAGAGTGGGAGGGTACACCGAGGGCCTCAAGGCGCTCGGCTACACGTGCGCCGAGGCGAAGGCGGCCGGGTACGTCATGGGCCTCAAGGAGGCGGGCTACACATGCGCGGAGGCCAAGGCAGGCAATTACACGTGCGCTCAGGTCAAGATGGCAGGGTATACGCTCGCAGAGATGAGAGCAGCCGGCTTCACGTGCGCCGAGGCGAAGGCGGCCGGGTTCAATCCCAAGGAGTCCATGCAGGCTGGCTTCACCTACCAAGAGGGGCTTGCGGTGGGTTATCCTTCCCATATCGATGGCCATCCTACCAATGTTACGTCGTGGAACTTCGGTATGCAACCACCGCGACTCGAATCGACGATCTCCCTCCCCGCGCTCCCACCGCCTCCGCGCGCGCGCCCCTCAGTCCAGCGTCCAATGAGGCGGGCCGCGGCGCTGCGTGCGGCCCGCGCCCTGCGTGCGGCTTGCTGGCGTAGTGACCCTTGCTGCAGACTCACGCCCGCTCGTGTGCGCGCATGGCGCAGGGGTTTATGACTGGAATGGGAACGATTTGTGATTGATAGGCTTCGCAGCCATGCCCGCCTGGGACAGCACCGCCGTGCCGCGATCCGTCCTCTATAGGGCGTGCTGGGCACCTAATGTTATCTGCGGCATCTGCGGCATCTGCGGCATCTGCGGCATCTGCGGAGCGAGAGGGTGGCCGCCGTTGCTGCCATGAGCCACGCGCCAAGCTGTGCAGGACGACAGAAAGAGCAAGAGCAAAAGATGAAAAGAACGATTGGACTTTGGCGCATCGTGAATGTTCGACAGTAATTGTAAACACCACGATCACTCGAGCACATAGAACAGAGTGAAAGTGTAGTAAGCCGTACGGCACACGACAGCTGTACTGTGTATTCGACGGGGTTTTGAAAAGCGTCCAGGATATTAAACATGCTCGATTTCACAGTTTAGTCACAGTAATCGCGATATATAACGGGATCCGATTTGATCCGATTGCCGTGCGCTCTGCGCGGTCCGGCGGGGTTTGGGGTTAGGGGAGTTAAATTACATTATTTCGCTTTGCGGCGCGCGGAGGAGCGCCGGGCCGCCGCGCGCGACATCACCGTGTCGGATGCGATTTACTACTTTGATCTTTCTTCGCATAAACCGTACTTGGTTGTACATGGATGTACTCCGAGTATTTTCAGCAGTTATCTCGGAAGTGCTCGCCCTCCTCGCGGGCCCGAGAGGCGAATCGGCTCTGGCGAGGGCCCGCTCGGCGCAACACCCGTCTCCACGCCCCGCTCGTCCTGAGACCCCATTCCATATGCACTCACGTCCCTTGTGCTCATCCCGCCGCCTCGCCCGTCGCAGGAGACGCACTGGAGGCACTGGAGGGTGACGCATGGGAGGGTGCGGGTGACCTCCCGCGGCGCCCACGGAATATGTGCGTCATCTTCCCGAGCGCCGCCATTGAATTCCACATGTCTCGATAGTCGGGCGACATGCTCTCGGGCGCCAGTTCTGTGTCGCCCACTTCGAGAGGCGCTGGCACGTCCTCTTCGGCCTCATCCTCCCCAAGGACCTCGCCGCTGCCGACGGCGGCGGCTTCGGCGGCGGCTTGGGCGGCGGCGAGCTCGGCGGCCTCGACCGCCTCGGCGTCATAGTCAGACGGCTTGTTCTCGAGCTTGAGTCCGTACGAGAGCATGATGGGACCAAGTCGCTCCTTGTGCACCACGTCTGCACCGCCACTCGCCGCAAGAAAGGCGCGCGTCACCTTGGCCTGCCGAACGGCCGCGTTCGAGAACTTGACCATGTGCGTGAACTCCTTGAGCTCCAGATGGCCGTCGCCGTTGAAGTCCCAGGTGCCAAAGGCGCGCAGCAGCATCTCCTCCTCGAGATCCATCAGCTTGTCCCAATGCTCGAGGGCGCGGAAGAGGAAAGAGTCGACGCAGACGCGCCCGACGGTCCCCTTGGCCGTTGGCTTCTTGCAGCTCAGGTCGTCGCCCACATTGATCTCCTTCACCTTCTGCTCGCCCTCCCCGCGCAACGACTTGCCGCTCTCATCGATCATCTTATCGGCGGTGAGCGGAAGGTCCTTTTTAGCATGGTCCGTCAGCACGGCCTCGAGGGTCTTGATCGCGCGGATAATGTCCGCTTCCTTCTTCGGGTCCATCTGCACCGCCGCGAACTTATTCGCAGCGGGAGCTTGGGGCTCACCTTCTGCGCTCGCCTTCGCGCTCGCCTTCTGCTCCTTTAGGTAGCTGACCTGCTTATTGAGCCGCTCGATGATCCTCTCGAAGTAGGCTGCGGGGACCTTGAGCACGTCCGGCTTCGCATAGCACGCCCAGAAGGCATCACCCTTCATGCCCGACAGATGGTCCTCCCGGCAGATCTTGACGAGCTGGCCCAAGACCTGGCGCATGAAGATGGCGGCCTGGTTTGAAAAGGGCTGGCTGGAGCTCTCGCCCTCGGCATCTCCGGGAACGAGAGCCGTCAGTGTGCGGAAGATCTCGAGCCGCGTGTGCGTCTCGGACGACTGCTTGAGCCCTTTGAGCGTATCCCGCAGATTCGCCTCGGCGATCTTCTTGAGGCCATACAGCTCGACGAACCGGTCCTCGACGAACTCGCCAAAGTCTTGATTGTCTTCCTCGGTCTCGCCTCGAGAAGCCATCTCAAGCTCGTACTCGACACGCGCCTGTATGCAAGCACGTGCCCACTCAGAAGGCAATCAAGGGGCAATCAAGGGGCGACCCAGAGGGGCATCCAGAGAGAGCCACCCCGCGAAGGGACATCAGGGGCAATCAAGGGCAATCAAGGGCAATCAAGGGCAATCAAGGGCAATCAAGGGCAGTCAAGGGCAGTCAAGGGCAATCAAGGGCATCCCGCGAAGGGACATCAGGGGTGGCACTTGCCTGCATCATCGTCCCCACCGTCTTGTGTAGCATCCAAGCGGGCACCGCCTTCGACCCCTTGAGCGAGGTGATCATCGGCTTGCCACGGTGACGCGAGCGCCGCTTCCGACCGTTGGCGCCCATGCCACCAGCGCCAGTGGCGCCATCGTCCTCATCATCGCCAGACCTTCGCTTCTCATTCATCGCCTTCAGGTGGGCTGCCGAGTCCGCCTGTATCGAGATATCCCGAGTGCCCGGCCCGCCCGAGCCTTCAAAGAACTCGGGGAAGCCCAGCTTCTCCATCATCTTCGACTTCTCCTCCTCCGACATGCTTGCAAACGCCTTGCGCTGCTCCTCCGTCATGCCCGCGAACGCCGCGCGCTGCGCCGCCGACATGGTCTCATACTTGGCGCGTTCCTCAGGTGAGAGCTTCTCGAGCTCCGCGGCGGGTAGGCCGCCAGCGTCGCCGCCGCCCCCTCGTCTCGAAGAGCCGCTCCCGCCCACCTTGATGGGCTTACCATCCGCGCCGATCATCTCGGGCACGCCCATCGTCTCCTTCATGTACGTCGCGCGCTCCTCGGCGCTCATCGACTGGTACGCCGCGCGAGCCTCCTCGCTCATCGAGGCGAAGGCCGCGCGCTCGGCGTCGCTCATATTCTCGTACAGCCGCTTCTGATCGGCGGGCAGCGCGGCGAGCGCCGCGGCCGAGAGGGGAGGGCCCACCACGCCCTGCTCACGCATCGCCTTGGCGCGCTCCTCGGGCGACATGGCTGCAAAGGCCGCGCGCTGCTCCTCGCTCATACCCGCAAACACTGCCTGCTCCGCCTCGCTCATGCTCTGGTACAAGGCCTTCTGCTCCGCGGGCAGCGCCGCAATCGCCGCAGCCCCGAGCGTCTCGCCCACGACGCCCATCTGTCGCATCATCTTCTTGCGCTCATCAGGGCTCATGGCCTGGTACGCGGCGCGCTCCTCGGCACTCATGTTGGCAAAGGCGGCCTGCTCGCGGGGGCGTTAAGGCGGGGGGGGATAAGGCAGGGGGGGCGGTAAGGCGGGGGTGGCGGTAAGGCGGGGATGGCGGTAAGGCGGGGGAGGCGGTAAGGCGGGGGGGCGGTAAGGCGGCTCGGGGCTGGTGGTCCGACGAGTACAGACAATCCATCAGAGGGGCATCAAAGGCCATGAGAGGCCCATCAGAGGTGCATCAAATGCCCATTAGGAGGCAATCAGAGGTGCATCAAATGCCCATTAGAAACAATCAGAGGTGCATCAAAGGCCATGAGAGGCCCATCAGAGGTGCATCAAATGCCCATTAGGAGGCAATCAGAGGGGCATCAAATGCCCATTAGGAGGCAATCAGAGGTGCATCAAATGCCCATTAGGAGGCAATCAGAGGTGCATCAAATGCCCATAAGGAGGCAATCAGAGGTGCTCGCCTGCTCCGTCTCGCTCATGCTCTCGAACAGCTTGCGCTGCGCCGCGGGCAGCGCCGCCGCGAGCGCCGCCGCTTCTTCGGGATCCAGAGGTTCGAAACCTTGCTGGTCGCCGCCGCCCTTGCCGCCGCCCTTGCCGCCCTTGCCGCCCTTCTTGCCGCCTGGACTGTTCTTGCCACCGCCGGGACTGTCCTTGTCTCCAAACCCGCCGCCACCGCCGCGCGCACCGGGCGTCAGGGGCCCCCCAGTGATCCCGCACATGAGGGCATTCACCTCCTGCTCGGTCGCCTTGAGCTGTGCCTCCGCCTCCATCTTCTCCTCGGCCATCTGACGCATCGCCGCATCCTTCTCCTCAAGCATACGCTTCATGTTCTCCATTTGGGCAGCGAGTAAGTCTATGCCGCTCTGTCCCTTGCCCTTCTTCTTCTTGCCATCGGGGCCGACGCCGAGAAGCTCCTGCGCCTCGGCTTCGGCCATCCCCGCCTCGAAGGCGTCGGCCACCTGCCGTCATGGGTCATCAGGGGTCATCAGGGGTCATCAGGGGTCATCAGGGGTCATCAGGGGCCATCAGGGGCCATCAGCGATCCTCAATCGTCATCAGTGGCCATCAGTGGCCATCAGTGGCTACCAAAGGCATCGCACCTGGCCCTTGAGCAGATCGCATTCTCGCTCGAGCTCCTTTACGCGCAGATCTGCGGTCGCGAGCTTGCGCCCGTGGATTGCCCGCAGCATCTTGAGGCGCACCTGATGAGGGAGGCAATCATGTGTCATCAATCATCAATAGTCAACAGTGGATCGCTCGCAGCATCTTGAGGCGCACCATGCCCGCCCGGAGGGCATCCAGTTTCGCCTGGGCGCTCTCCACCTCGGCCTGCAAGCCCTTCGCACGCGCCGCCTCTGAGTCCGCTCTCGTCGCGCAAGCTCGTAGCTCCTCGGTCGTCTTGCGTAGCTCCATGCGTACCTCCTTCTCGGTGCGCACGCACAGCTGCGTAAACTTGCGTAGGCGCTGCAGCAGCTCGCCGCGCTCGGCGCAGTGGTTGGCGACCTGGAGGACGGCCTCGGCAAACGTGGTGTCGTGCACCTGACACAGATGGTCCCAGCCACCCTGCTGCTGCGCGAGGAGAGAGTCGAGTAGCTCCCCCAAACGTACCTGTAGGGGAGGGCCGATCGGGGCCAGTCAGCGCACAGCAGTGGCACTCCGCGCAGCACTCCGCGCAGCACTCGGCACTCACCGCCTCGGATCGTGTCGAGGGGACATGGGCGGGTACGGTGCGCCCTCCTCCCGCCCGGCTGCTCGACTGGCTGGCGAGGCTCATCGGCGGCGGCGGCAGCGTCGTCGCACTCAGCAGCTGCTGCTGACGCAGGGCAAACTCATCCGCTAGGGCCACGCCTGTCGGCCTGCTTGCCACAGTACCCGCGCCCGACATGGCGCCCGTTGGAGCTGCAACCGCCCACGAGACGCCGCCGCCCGCGCCATCGCCGCTGGTGCCGGGTCGGCGTGTCCGGGAGACGCGCAGCCCTTCGACGTCGGCCATCGTGTACGGCGCGGTCGGAATCTCGCCCAGTGTCCGTCGCAACGCATCCTCGCGCTGCTCTGCAAAGCTCCGCAGCGGCAGACGCTCGCGATGCATGGCGGTCACGGCGCGCTCGAGCAAGCCGTCGACCATCGAGAGCGGAGCGCGCGGCGAGTTCTTGAGTATGGGGCTCGACTTGGACGATTGCAGCGGCTGCCCCGTCCGCGGCAATTCGATGGCCAACGGGAGCGGGGTCGGGCTTGCGGTGAGCGAGCGCGATGCAAGCGAGCGAGAGTCGAGTTCGGACGCCGCGTCCACGAGCTCGATGACGCCCTCGCGTGCGAGCTCGCGGTGCAGGCGCAGCAGGGGCTTGAGCTGGACGGCGGACGACTTCAGCAACGAGTCCGAGGCCGACGTGCCTGTGCGCGCCGGGTCGGTAACGCCGACGACCGCGCCGGTGTCGGGGCGCCCCTGGCCAATAATGCGGGCGGGCGGGAGGCGCTTGGCGCTCGAGGTGAGTCCCAAGGCCGCAGACTCGCGCCGCGTCGCTTCCTCGAGCTTGGCGCGCGTCGCCGCCAGCGTCATCGGCGGCGTGCCAATGCTGGTGAAGCCACAAGCGCACGTCGAGCGCTCCTTCGAGGTGCGTCGCAAAGTATGATTTGAAACTGTCTGGAAGCATTTGATGAGGGGATTCATCAAGTTCCTGTGGGAAAATTTGCTACGCTACGATCCTTTCCTAACCAAAGGCACCGGAGCGCGTCGAGTCCACACCGAGAGCCATCCGAGCGGCGGCTCGTCGAATGGTTGGCGGCGGTATGCGTCCGTCCACTCGAATCGGAACGCTTCGAGGCGCTCGAGCCGCAGCTCCGTCCCGTCAAAGGCCGCCTGCACCTCTGCGCGCGTGAGGCGCTCCGGCCCCCTCTCGACGGGCTCGTCCGCATTGCCCGTCAGCATCAATAGCGTGCCGCCCGGTCGCAGGAGGGATTCATAAGCGAGCGCCGCGGCAACTCGGTCCACCTTTCGAACGCAATGGAATGTTTGCACATCGAGTGCGAAGTCAAAGGCCATGCCACCGCCGTCCGAGGGCGCAATCTCAACGGGCATACCGCCGCCGCCTCCGTCGCAGCGCTTCGTCAACTTCGTCGATTCCCGTGCCGTCGTGCCGATTCCCTTGCCGTATGCGCCCACGACAGCGCGCATGGAGAGGATGTCGGCAACGACCGCGTGGGCGTTCGTCAACTTGGCGAGAGAGAGAGCGGCGTTCGTGGCGGTCACCGCGGCCGCGACGACGTCGATCCCGAGCGCGAAGGCCGAGGCACGGGCGAGTGCGCACAGGTTCTCGCCAGTACCGCATCCGAGCTCGACGCAACGCGCCGTCGTGGGCAGTCGCCCTTGATGAATCCATGTGAGCAGCTCGGGTGTGGCGGACTTGGAGCGCCACGGCAGCGCTTCAATCGGTGGGGGCCTGTCGGGGACCGACTCCAAGTGTGGCCGAAAGAGGCCCGAGTAGAAGGCCTCCCACTTGCCGCGCCGCTGCCAAGTCTGATCCTCTGGTCCGGGCATACGAACACTCTCCGGATCGGGCTCGTCGCCCAGCAGGCCGTGGCGCTGCGCGAAGCAGCAGAGCTGAGTGCGGAAGCTCTCGTTTTCGAGCACGACGCCGCGGGCGAGCTTGCAGCGTCGAACGGCCTCAACGATGGGCAGCCGCTCGTGCAACATCAACATCGCCGTGGCGAGCAAGCCGCTCCTGTCGATGCCATCATGACAGTGAATCAGGCAGCGGCCACCGGCGTCACGCGCCCCAGAGACGTACTCGGAGGCCGCTTCCACGTGCGGCAGCAAGTCGTCACCGGCCGGATCGAGGGCTGCAATGTGGTGGTAGACGATGCCCGCCGCCTCGAGCTGCTCTTTGGAAAGGCTCGAATCCGTGGCCAAGCAGAGCACGTGAGTCACCGCGTTCTGCCGCAGCGCAGCCAGGTCGTGCGCGCTCTCCTTGTCGCCAAGGAGCAGATGCGGCAGAATGCAGACCGGAAGAGGAGGTGGCCGAATATCCCACTGGGTGATGCGCTCGAGAGCAACCAGCCATGGCTCCATGGCCTGGATGGTGCACACATTCATGTCGTGGGACAGGTACAAGTATGAAGGTCCATCCCCCCCGCACCCCAACTCCTGCGTTATGGGCGGCGCCGAGGGACACGGAGTGTTTTATTGCTAGTCACCGCCCTTACCACTCTCGACAACTCTGAAGTTTCCTGACTTCTGGTTCGTCGATCCGTCCCGCACTTGTGTCGGCCGCACCACGATGGAGTCCCCTTTCGATCGCCTGGCCGCCGACGAGATCCACCAGATCCTGACGCTAACTGGCATGACGGGGCTTTGCGTCGTCCTGCCACGCGTGTCGAAGGAGATGAAAGCCCATGCCGCCGCCGCGCTCAGCAGCATGGAGCACATTGACATTTCACCATACGAGTATTTTTCGCATCCTAGCCGCCCGGCTCATTTCACCACCCGGTCGGCGGTGAAACGCCGCTGTGTGCCAGCCTCTCAGATCCCGTTTTTCACCTTCGATGAGGACAACTTGTGGGCCACTAACCCATGGAGTCATGGTGGAATGGGCTACTCGAAGGACGCTATCGAAGCAGCCGCGAAGATGACCGTGTTTGTGGACAACTTCAAGCTGGTCCTGTCAAAGACAACGGCACTGAAATCGATGTTCCTAGTGGCGACTTTCTTTTTTCCGATGGACGATTACGGGAGCGAGACAGTGCCTCTCCCTGCCTTCTCGCTTGCAACTGTTGCCTCTACTCTGCGAACGCTCTCGGTCCGCGTCAAGCCCTCATCGCAGACACTGCTCGACATTGTCTCATCTTGCCCGGGGCTGGAGGAGCTCTCGTGGAGACTCCTGGGGGGACATGACCGACATGACCAGCACGAATGCGAGTACTCGCATCTGGTCCTGAATAAATCTATGGTTGCCGCACTCAAACACGCGAAGACGGCTTGTCCAAACCTCACCAAGCTCCCCATGTTGGAGGCTTGCCTATCTGGTCCTGACGGGTGGCAAACTTGGAGGCGCAGCTCAATCGAGGAAGTGCGCGCCTTCTTTGCTTTGCTCCGGTCGTGGCCGAACCTCGAGTACGCCGCCATCGACCTGGTGTACTCGGAGAAGGTCATCACCGAAGCCAAAGCCTTTGCCGGCGCACCGGGAGATTTCAAGGGGATTCTATACATCCTGGTGACGGACATCGACAACAATGATTTCGCTAAGGACGAGTTCAATCGGGACGAGGGTACACCGTATTTTATCGATCTGGTCAACGAGGCGCAACTCAAGGTGCGCGTTGAGGCGTTGTACAAGTTTGTGAACGAGACCTGAACAGAGAACTCACTGTACTGACAACGCTTATCACGTGATGCGGTAGTCCCGAATCCCGAGGTAGCGGACTGTACCCCGTAACAGCCAACACGAGCCCTCAGCGCTCAAGAGGGGTCACACACGGGTCAGGGCGAGGGGCGGGCCTGCGCACCTGACGCGCGACGGCGCGCGCAAAGGCGCATCCCTGTGGCGCTGGCCTCTCAGGTTGCAGTCGCTTTCAGCGAGGGCATCGTGGTTATCGACGTCCTCGGGGTGTTGTTATGGATGAAAACAAACAATTCTTTGCTGTGGTATTCTAACTTTAATTGGTCCAACGTGGGACGCACCGCTCACCGCACAGGGCGGGGCCCGCGGCGGGCGCCGAATCTTTGCCCGATGAGCTCTGATGAGCTCCGGGCCGAATCTTTGCCCGATGAGCTCCGATGAGCTCCGATGGGTCACAATGTTGACATCTGAGTCGCGACAGCGACTTGGGATGGCGTGCTTCTCTGTGTTGATTTCACTGGAAAACTGGAGTTTGCGCCGCGCCGCCACGGTTCTCACCTCTTGATATTGTAGCCGTCCGCGTAGCCCGAGTACAGGAAGTTGGCGTTGCTCAGCATCTCGATCGTCTCGGGTGTCTTCTCCTGCTCGTTCACCTCCGCCAGGATCGCTCGGAACGAGTCGGCGTCCTCCTTGCACCATTTGATCAAGCTCACCATGGCGGCCTCGCGCACGCGCGTGCTGACGAGGCCACGTCGCGTCGCATCGCGCAGGATGGCAAGCGCGCCGGGTAGGCCCTCGCCATTCGACGCGCACGCACGGAAGAGCTCATCGAGCATTGTCTCCCGCACCTCGCACTGCTGCGCGACGACGTCCTCCCACACGTGGCGCGCGGACGACGGGTCCTCTCGGAGCACCTCACAAAGCACCTCGCCCAGGCTCTTATGGCGCACGCCACTCGCGTCTTTCACCGTGGATGTTCGCCGCTTGCGTGGCTTCGCGCCGCCCCCGCGAGCTGCAGCACTGGGGGCAGTCGTACGCCCAGCGCCGAGGGCCGCATCCGCCTCCAGCTCGTCCAGGACGGCCTCGAAAGCGGCCGACACGGCCACGAACGATGCGTGCGCCGCTTCCGCGTCCACACCCTCCTGCTGCAGCACGATGTCAGGATGCATCGTCCTCGCGAGAAGGTAGAACCGTGCCTTGACCTCCTTTTGTGGTGCACCACGCGCAATGCCCAAAACGGCATAAGGGCACTCGGAAGAAGAAGCTGCCGCGCTGAGAGAGCGCGAGATGATTGGAGTTGAGCGCGTGGCAGTGTATCTCAAAGACGCCGTGTGCACGCAAAGGAGCCGACCGATCGCCAACTCCATCGGAAGACACCCGGAACGAGTTTAGTCATGTTCTCACATTCCATTCTATTCTAACACCCGAACGCGATTGACATGCGAGTGCATGACCCAGAGGTGTGACCCCATTCCACCATGACTCCATGAGGAAAAAGGGGCTGCAAGGAAGCCTAGACCCAGTCCGCTCGTTTTTTCGTATAGACAGATACGTGTCCTTCTGTGTTCTGACGATCACACTCCATTGTCGGTTCGTCCGTCAGACGAGAAGGACCAAAGGCGACTTCGTAGTGTAAATCGAGTGGTTAAGGCGACCGACGAGCGACGTGGACGCGGTCGACGCGCACGGGTCCGGATCGGATGCGGCCAAATGGCGGCGGAGTGCCGCGCCTCCGCTCGCGTCTCGGCGGAGCGCCGCGCGCGTGGCTGAGCCTCTCGTGATAGAGCGCGCGCTCTCAGGTCCAACATCTTCCTGTTCAGATCCCTTTTTCGAGTGGCTACGACACACAAACGTCGCCAGTTCCTGTTCTTCACCATCCACGATCGACGAGGCCCGCCGTCTCCATCTCGCACCGGATCCGATCCGCCTCCTGCTCCAAACTGGGCATGGGCTCGCCCCTCAACAACGCCCTCACGGCGCGCACGATCCATCGGGCGCGCGCAGCGAGCTCCGCGAAGGCGACGCGCAGGCTGCGCGCGATCGGGTGCAGCACATCCGCAACCACGAGGGCGGCGAGCACCGCAGCGGCCGCGGTCAGCAGGTCACTCAAACCCTCACCCACAAGGCTGTACAGGCAGCCGCGCACAAAGAAGGCGAGGAGCGCCGCGCCCACGAGCACATGCCACATGGAGGGCCACGCCGCCGTGCCGCTGCTCGTGGCGGACGCAGGTGGCGGCATGCGCCGGCTGCCCGGCCGCCTTGCCCGCTTGGCCTCGCGTGCAGGCTTGTCGGGTGGCGTCGCGGAAAGCTCACGTCGAGCCGTCATTTGCGACGGCGGCGTCGACGACGATGAGGATTCGATCAGAGGCGGTGGTGAAGACGCCGCCATGGTGAGCGCGGCGAGGTTCACAAACGGAGGCGGCGGCAGAGAGGGCGGGAGCTCGTGCAGCGCAACTCTTGAGTTGTCGCCGCGGACACCGTCAAACTTTGCACCGCTGGTACCCACTGTGTTTCGTACCACGGATGCTGCAACAATCAAGCCCGCTGGCATTCCTTATTGCTCTCGGAGCCAAACGAGCGACCGGGTTCGGAGGGTTGTGCTGGGTTCGGCATGCAGAACTTGTTAGGTTTCTGTGCATGGTTTCTAAACATGTTCCGGTAAAAAGACACCGGGGGAGTCGGGACACACATGTTCCGGTAAAAAGACACCGGGGTGAGCCGGGACACACACGAAACACCGGTACACACTTCCAAATTGTTCTGTATTAAGTTGTGAATGATGGTGATTCTTCTTCACTTAACTTTGCTCTCCCCCCGAACGGCCGTTCACCGTACGTTCTACACATTTGTAATGCCTTAGGAGTGGGTTTGCGGCTGGCGCCACCCCCTCCGTAGTAAGAGACCCAGCACCATCGCGTTTACACGAGAGATGTGTGTAATTTGCGATCTGAAATCCTGCTACCCCCCAGCCGCGCAACAGTGCGACAGATCGGGGAGATCGCAGATCTTCTCCGCAGCATGCAACACACACATGGCATATCTCGCGTTCATACTATGTTACCATATTCCGCGCACGGTTTCACGTTCGCATGGACCACAATGCGGAGATGTGCACATGGCCATAATATGTGCAAGGCCCCGCATCCATGGCAGCGTCGGGTCGGCATGCGCGACACGAGAGCATGCGTTCACACAGAGAGATGGCATGGAACATGGATGACTGTACACATGCGATACCACGGGCACCACAGTATCATCACAGAGTAAGGGTAATACTAGGGAAAGGTACGCTGGTTCCAGGCTGGTTCAATCGGTTTGAAGGTAAGTGGGTTGTGCATGCGCCAGGGTGTGGGCTCGGTGCCTTTCCGTGCTCTGCTCTCTGCCTCTCTCCGCTCCGCCTCTCGGCCTCTCTGCCTCTTTCCGCTCCAGCTCGCTGCTCTCACACCTCCACGGAAAACGCATGTGGCGGGTGTGCCTCACTGCCGTCCTCGACGCGGCCTCCAAAGCCGTGGCTCGCCTGGCGCGCAAAGGCCGTCAACGCGGCCGCATGGAGTGCCGGGCAGTCGAGGTCCATCGGACTCTGAGGCTGGGCGGCGGCAGCGCTATACATGGCAGCGGAGCCAGCGACGCCGTTGCCGTTGCATCCGTTGCCGTTGCCGTTGCCGTTGCATGCTCCGCCGCGCCATGAGTCCGCCGCTGCCGGCGATCTGCTCCGATCTCCCATCGGCGCCTCCCCCCCCCTTGATGCCAACCCGCCGCCGCGGCTGGCCTGGCGTGAGGCACTCAGCAGTAGCGACGCCGCCGCGCTGCCGCGGCTCGCCTCGCGTGACGCGCTGAGCAGCGAAGCCAGACCGCCACCGCCCTCTCGGCCGCCCCCGCCCCTACCACTGCCGCGCTCTCCGCTGTCGCCCAGACACGCCTCCGGTGGGCGCAAGCGCGACGGGGTGGTGCTGTGCGCAGACGCCGGCGGATGCACCCACGCGGCGGATGCACCGTGAAGTGGATGTGAAGGGTGCATCCGCCGCACATCCACTTCACCCGGCGGATGCACCCACGCGGCGCCGGCGCCGGCCGTCGGCGGCTGCTGCTGCTCGTGCTGCTGCTGCTCGTGCTCCTGCTGCAGTTGAAGCTGCTGCTGCTGCGAGATGTGGCTCTGCGTCAGGTGGAAGCGCAGCTGATGGTACGGCAGCTGATCGAGCAGGTGCAGGCGCGGCAGCGGGTAGGCAAAGTCTGCCGGCACGAGCTTGCGTTGTAGTGAGCGCAGATCGCAAGGGTCGAGCGCCTGCGGACCTTCGCCGATGCCACTCGGAGTCGGAAGGGGCGGCGGCATCACCCGGGGATGCATGGGCCCGGTGCTGCCGCCACGGCCACCCTCGCGAGAGGAGCCGGGCTCGGCGGAGGCATCGGAGAGCCCCCGGGTGATCGGATAGCCCCCGGCCATGCTGTCCTCATCGAAGTCCTCGTCCCACCCGTCCACATCGGTCCCGTACGTTCGGCTATCCCGGGAGGAGGAGAGGAGGAGCAGGGCCGCGCTCCTCTCGGTGGGTAAGCTCTCGTCACGCGAGGCCGCCGCGTCCTCGCGTGACAGGCGCCGGTCGCGACTATACGTACGCTGTGCCCACAGGTTGCTGCCCGCGCTCACATTCCCACAGCTCCCATTCCCACACATCGCACTGCTCAGTTGGACCGCGACGACACCGGAAGACGCGATGTGGGGAGCACCGTCCTCGGAGAGTGAGCGCATGCTCGCGGCGCACCGGTCTACTGCGGCGTGTGCGGCCGCCCGTGCAGCAGCGTCCGCCGCCGCCGCCGCCCCCCCCGCGCGCGCCTCGGAGTTGTTCTCGATGGCGCTGAATTGCTGTGCAGCACGCTGTAGGTGAAGCGTCTCGTGTGCAGAAGGATCGCCCTCGCCGGGCGAGCTGCCCGCGTCCGTCGTGGCGTACGATGCCACCACGGACGATGCCACCACGCCACTCGTGTGCGCCGGCCTGCCCTCCACTTCGTCGTAGCCGACAGGGCGGCGGCCACCGATGTCGTCGTCGTCGTCGTCGTCGTCGTCGTCGTCGTCATCGCCGTTACCGTTCGCGTGGCTGTGCGCGATGGCGTGCGCGAATTGCGAGCCGCCGCCGCCCGCACCACGGCGTGCATTCTCCGGCTGGGGCAGCGACGAGCCACCGCTCGCCTTGCGCTCGATGGCGCGCCGGTTCTGGAACCACACCTGCACTTGCCGGGGCGACGCGCCAAGGGCTTCGCTGAGCCGCTGACGCAGCAGCCGGTTGGGGTAAGCGTCGCGCTGGTAGACGCTCTCGAGCACACCGAGCGTGTGCGCATCGATCTGCCACCGTCCGCGCTGCGAAGCTCGCTGCGACTTAATATAATCTGCGGTGGTGAGGCCGAGGCCGGACGGCGCGCCGCCGTCGGCATCACTGCAGTAGGCGCCCATGGACGCGGACGGCATCTCAGTCAGAGCTTTGGCGACGTCAGCGGCGCAGGGGTGCTCCATCATGGCGGAGACGTCTCCGGTCGCCGCGAGGAGGCGCATCCCCTCCCCTCGCTCGGCCATGGCGCGCACCTCGGGAAGGAGGGAACCTTCATCAAGCGCGTTAATTCGAAGTAATGAAGAGGGATCGGACGCTCGCTTTTTCCTCAACGAGATTTCCGATTGGCCAAATAATTAGTCCTGCGTGGTCGTGGGCGTTTTCGTCCGCGTCACGTCTCGCGAGAGGACGGTGATGTACGGGTCTCTGTCCCCAATCTTTTTCAAAATGAGGTGCACGCTTTCGCGCGCCGCGCGCGCGCGCGCCCCATTGGCCGTCTCTTGTCCCGTGTCCCGTCTCTTAATACACACACCTTACGTGTCCCGGCTCCACCATTGTTTTTGAACCAGAACTAGTACAGTGCGGTACAGTGCAGTACGGAACCGGTCATAAGCGCGCGTCGCGCGGAAATCTCTCTGTGAAAGTGATCGGTGTCTTCGATCGCGCCGCTTCTACTATTGTACACAGTCATGACACTGCAGCTTGCAGCGCTTGCAGTTCTGGCTATCAGGCACATCAACTGCTCATGGGCCGACGCTCACGTCCTGGACGTGTACTGGAAAATGTGCACTTATATGCCAAAGGTTGACACTCGCATCAGCGCTGACATTCATAAACAAGGTTGCTATGAGTGTGCCGCTGTCAATGACATGCTGCTGACCTTGCGGCGGCACAAGGCATCGCTCCTGGACATCGGGGCCAATATTGGGTCGTACACGCTGCCTGCAGCAGCGGACGGCCATCCCGTCTACGCGTTCGAGCTCATGCCCATGAACGCTGCGCACCTGCAGTCTTCGCTCATCGCCAACTCGCTCGAGAACAACGTGCGACTCTTCCCAATCGCAGTTGGAGCGAAGCCCGGATGGTCGACTTGGACGGACCCCTCGACGGGCGAGAATAAGGGTGGATTCAGCATGCGAAACCATGAGAATGCATCGAGTGACGAGCTGAACCATCCAAACTATCCAATCATCCAGCTGGACTCACTGCCGCCCATCAGCGGCCCGGTCTTTTTGAAGATGGACATCGAAGGAAGCGAGTGCAAGGCACTTGAAGGTGCACGCGAGCGCTTTCTGAGAGCGATCGATCTTGTCGGGTTCTTCATGGAGTGGGGCAGCAAACTCCGTCATGAGTGCTGCAACACGATATTGGCTCCGTTTTTCAAGGAGTTGCAGGATCGCCATTCCCTTACGCCATACGGCAGGACAGAGTACGGCAGAATGGCCGGTAAGAATGTCCCCATAGCAGTGGCGCAGCTCTGCAAGAAAGATGCGCGAGTTCGGTTCCAGAATCTTCTGTGGCTGCGCATTGGCACGCGAGCGTTGGGCACTGCGATGATTTGAGGGCAGACGGACCCCATGAGCATGCGAAAGGGTTGACCTTTAACCGAAACATACCTAACACACGAACGCCCTTCTAAATTGCCCTCTTGATCATGTCTTGATGTGCACGTTTTTGTGTGCAGTTTTTGTGCATGTGAATGAATATTCGCGATGGCGAGCAGCGCCGACGAACCTGGACACGACCCGCCACCCAAGCGTGCACGCCTCGGGTGCTTACAATTCAAGTGCCCCCTACGAGCCGCAGTATACTACTCCAAGGGCCGCAAACAAGCACTCGAGGATGTGGCCGTCTACAACGTTGCGCTCGATGTTGACGGCTTGGCAACGTGGCATGCAGTCATCGATGGCCACGGCGGAGCCCAGTGTGCCGCGCTGGCAGCTACGAGATTGCCCGCTCTCATCGCCGAGGGCATTCGTGACATCGAGGCCTCCGGCATCGAGGCCTCCATCGCAATCAAAGACGCAATCAAGGCAGCCTTCACAACCTGCGAGCGCGAGGTTTTGCCGCTCGTGGATGATGGCTGCTGCGTCATTGGGATGCTGGTTGACCGGCGCTGCACGCCCGCTCGCGCGTACGTGGCAAACTTGGGAGATTCACGAGCGTTCGCGTGCGTCGAGCCGGCCGCGGCCACCGCCGACGCAGCAGCAGGCACGTCGACCAAGACGCTCGCTACGGCTCCGAGTTGTGCTGCGCCGGCCGTGCGCGCCATCGCGCTCTCCAAGGATCACGTGGCGACGGATCCAAAGGAGCGGCGGCGGATCGAGGTGGCCGGCGGCGTCATCGAACACGGGCGCGTGTGCGGGATGCTCGAGGTCACACGGTCGCTCGGCGATCGCCTTGTGAAACAACGCCTCCGAAAAGGCGAGAGTGCCAAAGGGGAGGGCATCAGCGCCGTGCCAGATGTGACCTCGTTTGCGGTGGGCTTGGAGCAGCGCTTCGTGCTGATGGCCTCGGACGGCTTCTGGAAGGCGTGGACGAGCTCTGAGGCGATCGAGGTGCTCCATGCCCGCCTCTGTGCGATGGATCGACGCCGGGAGGTGCTCGCCACGGCGCTCGATGAGCCTACCGCCGCCTCAGCCCTCACGAGGGAGGCGCATGCCGCCCTCATCAAGGAGCGGGAGGGCGCGACCGAGGAGGGGTGTCTCAAAGAGATGGTCCATGAGGCGGTCCACATGCGCCATGCCAAGGACAACGTGACGGCGCTGCTTGTGCGCATGCCGCCCGCTCCATAGTTCCGATGGAGGCACTTGCTGACCGCTGTCCGCTGGATGGCTGAGCTGTGGGCTGCTCGCGCGCGCTCGGCCTCGGCCCTCGGCGCTCATGTCTCGGCGGCGGCAACTTTCTTGTAATACACAATTTACGCATCACGGTGTAGACCGAAAACCACCCGTATACGCTTACGCTCCGCTATCCGACTTCCGAGCGGCAGCACGAGCCACGACGCCCGTCGCCCCGCCGCCCGCCCGTCGCTAGCCCGCGTCTCGGCGCTACGGCCTTCGCTCGGGCCTCTCCCAATTGGCCTCTCCACCTAAGCACTGTACATGGAGCTTCCACTGTTCTCAGGCCTCTCTGGCCCTCATTCCAAATCCACCGTCGTCATCGCGCCCAGTACGGCGCCGGCCCTCATTCCAAATCCACCGTCGTCATCGCGCCCAGTACGGCGCCCGGCCCTCATTCCAAATCCACAGTCGTCATCGCGCCCTCGGCGACTGGCGCCGTACTGGGCGCCGCGGTGTGGCACAGCTCAACGGTCGCCTGGGCGTTCGTCACCCAGCTGGCCGCGTTGTCCACGCACAGCCAGAGCACGCCGCGCTCGCTCGCCACGTACTGGCCGGTGCTCTCAGCGCCCGCGACGAGGTCCTCAGCAGTCTCCCGAATATGGGCATACGCGCCGTTCTGGGCGCTGCTGGGAACGAAGGCGGCTGGCACGAAGCGCAGGCGCACGGTGACGGTGCCCTGCAGGAGCCGTTCCGGTCCTCGAGCGCAATCATCAGTGGTCATCAGTGGCACTCAGTGGTATGCCTCAGAGGTCATCAGTGGCCTTCACACCTGCATCAGCCGTACAGTCCACACGAGCGCATCGCCCGCCTCGAGCCATTGAGTGGTCGCCTCGAGAGCCCCGTATCCGATCTCAAGTGGCCTCGTCCAATCCACCGTGCGCCGGAGGAGGCTGTGCCACGAGTGGATGGCGAGCGCGTCGACGTTGCTGTAGAGCGTCTCGAAGGGCGTGCCCGCCGGCAGGACGGCCACCTTCACAAGCATACGCAGCCCGTCACTTGCAGTCGGTGGCCATCCGTGGCATGCCGGTGGCAATCAGTCGCCATCCCACCTTCGCAAGCATTCGCTCGTTGAGCACCGGAGAGATGAGCGAGAACAGGCGCGAGAACGATGAGGGCGCATGCGCGATCACGACGCGGTGCAGCATCTCGGGGTAATGGCTCTGCAGCGTGCCCATCAAGACGCGCATCTGAAGCGGAGAAGAGCCTCTCAGAGGTAAATCAGCGGCACTCGGTGTGCAGATCAGCGGCACTCGGTGCATCGTCTCTCGAGCCCATAGGCTCCGTGCAATCGTGCCCATCATCAGGCAGGACTCACCCTCGAGAGGAGATACTGCCCGAGGTGGTATCTCGGTGGCATATCTCCTCTCGAGATACATCAGGCAGGACTCACCCTCGAGAGGAGATACTGCCCGTGGCGCATCAGCTCCGAGACCCAGACCGCATTGAAGTCGCGGATCTCGTAGAATTTGACCATGCGTCGCTGCGCAACGCTCAGGTTGTGAAGCACGAGCGCGCGCTGCTCGAGCGTGCACCGGAAGAACAGGTCGAACTTGGCGTCGCGCTCAGCATTCGCGCCGTCTGCGAGCATCATCAAGTCCGCCTGCCGGATGGGCGAAACGGAGAGCGGCAGCGCGCCGGCCGCCGCACCCGGTACGCAGCGGTTGGGCAGGATGTCCTGCAGCTCGTCAAAGTGCGGCACGTGCAAAGGATCCGCGAACGTGCCTTGGCCAATGGTCTCGCGCATCTGGCGCACGGCCGGCTCGTTGAAGAGCTCGGATCGGTAACGCACCGCCCCGATCATCACGGGGATCGCTCTCGACGCCTGGCCGCCGTGCCCTCGCAGGAAGCGAGCGACGTTGATGTCGTGTGTGAGGTCGATTGGGTATGCGGCCGGCCAGCCCTCAAACTCTGCAGAGAGCGCCGCCTGCACTGCGTCAACCTCGCCGCGCTCTGCCCCCTCCTTAATCCATTCAAGGTCCGAGTCCATGCCTGCCGCTGCTGCTGCTGTGTTCTTGCCAAGGGCGCACAGGCGCTGGGCCGCCGCGGGTGGACCGCCGACCGCCGCGGTCTTTGTAGCGCGGACACGGACTGTGAACAGTGGGCTACCGGTTCACGTTCGCTGGGGGCGGCCTCTTCTGAGTCGACCGCGGGGAGCGGTCGGCTCCGGGCCTGCGGCTGTTGAGTCGGCCGCGGCTTCGGTCGTCGCGCTGACGTGCCGAAGCCGCGGCGGGGTGTGTGTTGTTGGTGGGTTTCGATGGTTGTGAGGTTCGTCTGTGTGGTCTGTGTGCCTTTGTGCGTCCGCGTGTTCCGTGTGTCTCGTGTGTGTCCCGGCTCCCCCCGGTGTCTTTTTACCGGTTCACGTTCACGTTCGCGTTAAATTGCAATTTTGGGCTACCGGTGAAAAGCCGTCCTGGGCATGCCTGGGCACCCGCGAAGCTTCAAGCTAAGATCGCCAGGTAAAGAAAAAGAGGGCACCTTTCGCATGCTTTCGGGGGCGGTTCCTCTGGGGCTAATCCCGAAGCGCCGCCAACCTTACACACCGACCTAAGGCTTACGCTTCGGAACCCTTAGTCGTGCTCGCGCACGAGCGTCATCTCGACGCAGCAGAACTTGTTGATTGGGAAGCCCGCCTCGCGCAGCCCCGGCGGTGGCTGGTTGTATTTCATTGTACGCCCTCCCGCTTGGCCGGAGTGCTGTACAGCATGCGCCACTCGAAAGTCATGGTCGATGAGGAGGTGGTGCATCAGCGTGTCGAACTGCTGCGGCGCAATCAGCCCAAATCCCGTCGACATGTGCCATCCAGCATATTGTGTGCGGTTGATGAAGAAGCTATCAAACCAAGACGAAGCCTCTTGCAGTGGCGACGGGATCGCGTCTTCGCTGATTCCAGCTCGCATATGCAGCTCGATAATGATCTGCTTCACCCCGCGAAGCAGGTGAGGAGTGCGAGCGACGAGATCCTCAAAAGCGTCCCACTCGCAGCCTCTGCGCCATCCATGCGACACAAGTCTCGATGAGTGTGATCCATGAAGCAGATGACGCGAGAGCTGCATGCAGAGGCGAGGATCAAGGAAGCGCGCGACAGAGACAGAGACAGAGAGAGGGAGAGGGAGAAAGGGGGGGGGAGAGTGCAGCTCTTTGCGCGTGCGTGCGCGGCGCTACATCCGACTCCCGCATACGCACTCGCAATCAATCTTGAGCAAGTCGATGGTCTGGTTGTAGCGATCGGCATCGACCTCCAATAAATCGTGGCCGCCTGCAGAGCGCGCCACCGTCTCGCGTGCGATCCGGAAGATCTCGGCCAACGGAACTATCACGCGGGTGTCGAGCGATCCGTATGGTTTCAAACCTAGCCTCGTGATTACCTTGGCTGCAGCCAGCGTCGTCTCCACATCAGGACTGGCGCCGAGGCCCAAGTAATGGAAGTGCACATTCCGTTTGGCGCGCGCGTGCGTCTGGTGCACCGTCTTCATCTCCTTGGTCGGATCAAACGCAACAACGGTGCAGCTGCGAGCTGCGAGCATGTCCTCCAAGTTCCAGATTCCACCGATACCTACCGAAACGACCAAGCAAATTGGTCGTACGCGTCCAGCTGTGTGCTCCTCGGTTGTCTTGTTGCGAGACAGAAGGGAGCACACGAAGTAGCTGCCCTCCTTGTGATGCACCTCGGTTTCTGAACAGGTCGTATTGAAAGCGGATCTCCTCTGGAAGAGGGCATCGACATATGCACTGCGCAATATGCTGAAGTTTTGCTGCTGTTCCTGATCGATGACAGCAAGCGATGCTGCGTGCAGAAGGTGAAGCAGCACCAGGGGCAGCCCGAGGAGGCCACGCATAGAGCGCACAGCGATGCTGACGCAAATGGGCATCCGTTTAGTTATGGGCTTTCTTGTTAACAGTGAAACAGGACACAGTGAAGAGCTGCAACCGAATCTTAGACACGCTCTGGGAAGCGTTAAGCGGGTAAAGGTTAGAGCAACCGGTGATCTGCGAGCCCACCCGCTCGAAGTGGTGGGGCACAGGCCGGCGCTCCCCGCGTGTCGAAGACTGGTTACAGATACCCCTCCGTGGCAAGTGACATGTTGACTCAGGCGCAGTGGGCGTGGGAGAGGAGACGCGCGCCGCGCGGCGGGCAGTGTGCCAAGGATCGCGCGACGGCTCGAGGGAAAAAAATAAACCTCATCATCGCCGCGGCTCGTGCCGGCGAAGGTCAACAAATCCCTCGTCCCTCGCCGATGGTGCCCAGTTGGCACACAAAAAAAGAAAAGGGCAGGTTCGGAGTTGGGGCGGGGCTTCGAGGTCAAATCCCCGATCGGCCGCCGATCCTCAAGGGATCAGTCGGACCGAGTAAAGCCCCGCTCGCTTATCGTCCTACGTCCTCCCTGCCCAACCCCCCGGGCCAGGTGAAAAGAAAAAAAGGGTAGGTTCGGAGTTGGGGCGGAGCTTCGAGGTCAGGTCCTCGATCGGCCGCCGATCCGCAGGGGATCAGTCGGACCGAGTAAAGCTCCGCTCGCTTATCGTCCTACGTCCTCCCTGCCCAACCCCCCGGGCCAGGTGTCTGCGTTCAAAGAGTTCGTCGTCCAAGTGGGCATCGTGCGGGCTGCGCGTGTGCCTTCGCCGACGTGGCTGCGAACACAGAGGAGGAGCCCCGGTACGCACACTGAGGTACGCCCGGGAGTGGTAGTAGTCGTTCAGCGGGGCGTCTCATCGTCGTCGTCGTCGTCGCCTTGCCGTGGTGCCTTGCCGCGTTGCCTCTGGCGGTGCCATCTTCGACACTGTGCTGCTGCTGTGCTGGTGCTGATGCTGGTGCAATTGTGCTGGTGCCGCTGGTGCGGCCACTGGTGCTGGTGCTGGTGCTGCTGCTGCTGCTGCTGCTGCTGCTGCTGCTGCTGCTGCTGCTGTGATGATCCGAGCGCACCCACGCGCCGTTGCAATGCCGTGAGCTGCGCGGGCAGCGGCGCGACGTCGCATTTTTTCCCCGACGTCGCATAACTTCTCGGCTCATAAATCTATTTAGTTATCGGTGCGCACAAAGCTGTGACCGCCGTCCGAATTCCGCAAAAGTCCTCGCGAAGAAACCACAACCACCGAACCAGACCACGCAATACGCATTACTTGTTCGCTCATTAGTGTACAATTGTAATGCGAGTCAAAAAAACGTAATACGAAAATGCTCAATACGCTGCGTATGGCGTTACTTACAGTCTTCCCTTGACAGTCTTACACTGATGCACGTTGCACCCCAAGGTTGCACCCAGAGGCGGCGCGGGCTCTGGTGTCACAGCACGTGAACCATTTGCACGTTGTGGATGTGCACACAGTCCACTACAAGGAGCCGCGTACCAATCCCTCCTGGACCGCGGCAGGGATGAGTCAGAAATTACTCCCGAGTTCACTCCCACTCCCGAGCAAGTTGCTCCCGAGTTTAATCCCGAGTCGCGCCCTCGTACAACCGTTACGAAACACACACGTACGCACACGCTGTACGCTTTTACACACGCAGCAGAACAGCACATCACGTCACATCACGTCGCAACGACCGACTTTGACGAACGGCGAATACGCTGAGGTCACCAAGCCCCCAAGCCACGGAGTCCACTAAGGCACGGAGTACACTGAGGTCATCGCAAGCGTCACATGCGTGCTCATTTTACGCTGCAGATGCGCGAGAACATATCCTCGACGCCCATTTCATGCACGCCTTCTTGCTTCTCATGCGCGCGCGCGCGCGCAGGATCTCCACCTGCTCGATGGTCCGAGAGAACGGCCAACATCAGAGACATCGACGGGTCCAGTTGCCGCAAAAGGAAAAAATCCCATTGAGCACAATCCCTCCGTATTGCAAGACAGTCAATATCTGCTGGGCAAGGATGAGGAACACCCACGAGGGCGTGTTGGACGTGCCGACCGCCGCGACGGCGTTCAAGTTGAGGAGGAGCAAGAGCGCGTTGCCCGCCAGCATCACCAGCGCTGGTGGGTTGAGCACGTTCACTGCGACATGCAGGACGACCCACAGCGCCACGTTCAGGTCCCACGTCACGAGCATAGACATCCTTCTGGAGGAGTAGCGCTCGCTTCCCGCAAGCGCGCTTTCTTTCTTCAGAAAGTGATTGCGTTTCCGGCGGTTGCGTTTCTGTTGAACATACACAAAACTCAGCTCTGAGTGAAACGGCTGTAGCCAGAGCTTGCGGCGTCCGCAACCCGTGAAGGCACCACATGCCAACTCACAGTTGAAAAGGTCGTGCGAGCTTTTGTTTCGTCGCCACACGCTCGTGGCGGATCGGCGCGCTCGACCTCACGATGGTCACGCTGCGGCAGGCCTTCGTCGAATCCGGCTACATCGTCGTGCGTCAGGCGTGCACGCCGACCCAAGTAGCCGCTCTGCGTGCGGAGGTGGACGCCGCTCGTGGCGAGCTCGAAAAGGGCGGCTATCGCATCTGGGCGACGGCCGAGACGTTGCCACCGACGCTGCGCGAATGGTCGGAGACGCATGGACTGGCGCTCGCGCGGCAGGTGTTGCCTGCAGAGGACCGCGGCCTAAAGTGTATCGGCGGCGCGGCGATCCTCAAGCTGCCTGGCAGGCACGACGGGACGCCCTTCCACCAAGACGACGCGTACGGAAATGATGGCCCCCACCGTCCGGGCAGACGAGCATGCGCGATGTGGATCGCGCTGTCGGATACGGACGCGCGCTCGGGCGCCATGCGTTTCGCGCCGTCGCTTGGATTTGAGCTCCTGCCGCACGACATAGTGCCGCGGGAGAGCGCTCCTAGCGGCTTCGAGCGCTTTCTGACGCCGGGCACCCCTGCAGAGCGCGCGGCCGAGCGCGTGGCTGAGAGCGTCCCGATGCGACCTGGGGATGTGCTCGCGATCGGAAGCAGAGTCGTGCACGGCTCACACGCGGCGAGCGACGCCGAGCGGATGGCCTTCTCGCCGCTGTACGAGTGGGATTGAGCCACGGTCACATGGGGGAGAGTTGCCAAATACACACTTTCGCCCCCCAAGGATCGGGGGACTGGTCCCGTCTCTTGAAGGTTCTTGATCTATTCCGCGCGAGCTGCTCGGAAAGACGCGCGAGTTCGCAACGGCGCTCGCGATGCCGCCCTTCCGCCCGGAGCCGATCGCCATCCCGGCGGGCAGCTTCGGGATCAACCCGTCGCTCGAGCTGCCAGTCTCTATCAGTGGCGCGTGCTACGATGGCGCCGTGAGCTCGGAGGCCACAGACGGCGGCGCCTCCTCGTCGTGCCTGGGCACCTCGTCGTCGACCGTCGCGACGTCCATCATCGAGCCGCTCGAGCAGGCGGACCTCGCGTTCGGCGTGTCCGAGATCCACCACGCCGACCTGAAGGTGCTGCACAATATCGGCCACGGCTCCTCCGGCGTCGTGCAAAAGGTACTGCACACGCCGTCGGACTCGGTGCTCGCGCTCAAGATCATCCCTGTCGAGGCCGATGAGACGAAGCGCAAGCAGATCCTGCTTGAGCTCAAGACGCTGCACGAGTCGATGCACGAGTGCATCGTCTCCTTTTACGGCGCCTTCTTCCGCGAGGGCGCCGTGCACGTGTGCCTCGAGTACATGGACGCGTCGCTGCTCGACGTGGCGCGCTCCGAAGGCTGCGCGCTGCCGGAGCCGGTGCTCGCGGGGATCACGCGGCCGGTGCTGCAGGGGCTCGTGTACCTGCACCGCGAGCGCCACATGATCCACCGCGACATCAAGCCCGCCAACGTGCTCGTCGACGTCAACGGCCACGTGAAGCTTGCGGACTTTGGAGTGAGCGGCGAGCTCGGGTATACGCTCGCCAAGTGCGCCTCGTGGGTGGGCACGGTGCATTACATGTCGCCCGAGCGCATCCAGGGCAGCTGCTACTCGTACGACTCGGACGTGTGGTCGTTGGGCATCACGCTCCTCGAGCTGGGCAACGGCGCCTTCCCGTACCCGCCCGAGCGCGGCGGCCGACGGCTCTCGTTTTGGGATCTGCTCGACGCGATCGTCGAGTCGCCGCCGCCCACGCCGCCCGCGCACTTTGGCGCGCCCTTCCACAGCTTCATCACCGCGTGCCTCCAAAAGGAGCCCTCCGCGCGCGCCTCCTCCTCGCAGCTCCTCGGCCACCCGATGCTCCAGGTTGGCCTGCCGGCTCCCGGCGACGTGGCCGACTGGATCCGCGGCGCGATCGCGCGCATGCCGCCGCGTGGCTCCGCCGGGCGCAACGGCGAGGGCGAGGGCGAGGGCCCGAGCGGCGTGGGCGCCGACGGCGCGACGGCGCAGAGCCTCTTCGCGCTGATGAATGCGAGCTCGGGCGGCCTGGCGGGCACGCTGCGCTCTGGCGCCGCGCCGAGCGTGCTGCCGGCGATGCCAGATGCGGACGGCGACGAGAGGATGGGCGACGCGTGCTACACGCCCGCGGGCGCGCCCGTGCCGCAGATGCAGCTGCCGTGGGCACGCTGAGAGTAGAGAGAGAGAGAGAGAGAGAGAGAGAGAGAGAGAGAGAGAGAGAGAGAGAGAGAGAGAGAGAGAGAGAGAGAGAGAGAGAGAGGAGCTCCTCTGACAGGAGAACCCCAGCACAGGTTAAGCACACAGGCAGGGCATACAATTCAGGCACGGGCCGCGGAGAGGCGCGGATCGGCGTGGTTGACAAGTGGTGGCTCCCTGTTGGGTGGCTGCCATGGTCTGCGACCCGCCGGGTCACCGGACACCGCGACAGTGTTTCAGTTATGTCAGCGATTGAGTTCCGACTTCTATCGAACAGAGGACACATGAGCGCACCACAGCACACCGCTTTGGCCGGCGTGTGCAGCTGCACACACACGCTCACGTCGTGACTGCCGGTGCCGCGGCAGGCGCTCCACGCGCCCGCCGCCTTCGAGTCCTGCTCTTCACGCCCTCGCCAGTCCTCTTCACGCCCTCGCCCTCGCCCTTGCGCTGCTCCTCGACTCCAGCGACACCGCTGCGCGGCACCGGCAGTGCCGCACCACCCTCTGGCGCGCCGCAGCCGCACGGCTCGTCAAAAAAGGGCGCGTACTCGCCTGCGCCGCCCGCGGCGTACGCGGCGCACAGCTCGCCATAGTTGCTCACCGCCGCGCACAGCTTGTCGGGCGTCGCCTTGACAAACGTCCTGATGCCGGCCGCGGCATCAGCGGCCGTCGGTGGCGGCGGCGGCGCGAGGCGCAAGAAGGCGCGCACGCGCTCGAGCGTCGCCTCGTGCGCGCCGAGCAGCTGCTCGTAGTCGAGCGTCAGCCGTGGCTCGGGCGGCAGCGCCGCGAGCACGCGCTCCGCCAGCCGATGTGAGCGTTCGACGGCGCGGAGCGACTCGCGGAAGAGCGGCAGGTCGACTGCGACGGCCGGCGTTGCGGAGGGCGGGGTCGCCACCGACGGCGCCGCCACCGACGGCGCCGCCACCGACGGCGCCGCCACCGACGGCGCCGCCACCGACGGCGCCGCCACCGACGGCGACGCCACCGACGGCGCCGCCGCTCCGCGTCCCTCGCTAGCGTCCGCCGCAGCACGGAACTGGCCGAGGCCTGCGTGCAGCCGCCGGTACTCGGCCAGCGCCTGCTTGATCCGATTGCGCCGGCTGAGGCGGATGACGTGCACGCCGCGCCGCGCCATGAGCGCGCGCAGCTCTCCGAGCACCGCCGGGTGCGAGAGCAGCCGTGACAGCCGCGCCTTGAGCCCAAAGGCCACCGACGCGCCGCCGCACCGGCGCAGGCTCTGCCGGATCAGCGGCCGCTGCCCGAAGACGGAGGCCGCCTCGAGGTGCGCTCGCCACGCGGCCCAGGCGTCGGGCGGCGCCGCCGGCCCGGGCGGCGTCCAGAGGATCTCGAGCCAGCGCAGCCTCGCCCGGTGGTCCTCGGCGGATGCGAGCGAGATGTTGTCGATCGGCTCGAAGAGCACCGTGCACGCCTGCGGGTGCGCGGCGAGCTCCTGGATGAGCCACGAGGAGCCCGAGCTGGACTCGAAGTTGAGCACGAAGGGTGTGCTGGGCGATAACGGAGGCGGCGATGGTGCTGATGCCGCGATTATTCCTTGCGGCGCCGGCGCCGCTGACGCCTTGTGCCGCCTCGATCTCGCGTCCATGCTGTCGTCCGCCGCCGCCGCCGTGCCGCCGCTCGTCGCGATCAGCAGCCGTGTGAGCCCGAGCAGCCAGCACAGGCCGACGCCGGCCGCGACGAGCAGCGCGCGCACGACAGTTGGGCGCCGCACTCCTTGGGAGGGCGGAGGACGCCCGAGAACTCCGCCGTGCGAGGTGTTTTTTGCGGAGTGGAACATTAACCCCCCCCTTTTTTCTCCTGGCCGCCCCCGTTTCCCCCCTCCGCGGCTCGCTGCACTGCTATCCAAGTGCAACTGGGAGCGACGCACGCGCTGACTGACACACAAAAGCGGCGGCGCGACCGGGCGCAGATGACGGTGGCTCATCGTTAAGCGTACTTAATGCGCTTCCCGTCACAGCAGAGCATCGCAATGCTCTGTTAGTGTAGTGGTTATCACTAGCGGTCCTGAAGCCAATCAGGGAACATGCGGGACGTCCGCTCAACGGGGGTTCGAGTCCCTCACGGAGCTTTTTTTGTGTTGTTTTGGGGTTTTTGGGGTGTTGTTTTTTGGTTGTTGGTGTTGGGGTGTTGGTTTTGGGGTTTTTTGGGGTGTTGTTTTGGTGTTGGTCTTGGGTTTGTGTTGTTTTGGGGTTTTTGGGGTGTTGTTTTTTGGTTGTTGGTGTTGGGGTGTTGGTTTTGGGGTTTTTTGGGGTGTTGTTTTGCTGCGCCTCGGCAGGTGATTGACCGTGAGGCCTACGTCAATGCATTCTTCGTCAATGACGACGTGGGTAACAAGCAGCCCGGTCAGATGGAAAGTGTTTCGCTTGAGGAACCCGAGAAGGTAGAAGAGGCAGCAGCACGGGACACAGCGGCATCAGTCACTTGCGAGTCAGATGCTACGGGTGTTGTTTAGGGGTGTTGTTTTTGGGTGGGGTTTTTTTGGGGTGTTGTTTAGGGGTCCATCACTAACCGCGGGGGTATCGGCAATCTGAGCCTTCTCCAGCGGTGGGACGTGTCTCTTGACGTGTCTCTGGACACTATAGCCACCTCAGAAAGGGCTGCCACAGCTGAGGCACGAGCTGTGGCACGAGCTGTGGCAGCCGAAGCCCCAAGCCCGGGCCAGCTCAGCGGAGCGTGCCCTCATGATGGTGCAGCGACAGCTGGCCAGTATGCAGCAGCTGCTGTTAACTGACCAACTGACGGATTTGACGGGCACGACCCTCGAGGCGGCCGGGCTACCCACCGCCGCAGTAGACCCACCAGTGGTATTTGCAGGCGTCGAGCCGCCGCGTCGCCTGCGCCGCCTGCGCCGCTCGCCGCAGCATGCTGCGGTCGCGCGGCAGCTTGACGCCGCCGATCCAGGCGGCCATGGCCTCGCGCTCGCAGCATGCGTCCGCCGCGGCCGTGGCGACCGCCGCTGCGGCGGCCGCTGCTGGGCGGTGCGCGCGGGCATCGCGTAGAGCGCGGCGGAGATGGCGCCGCGCGTCCCGAGCGCGGCGACCAGGTCCACGGCGACGGTCACGCTCAGCGGGAGCAGCGAGCGCTCGAGGGGCGGCACCCACGGGGCGACAGCCGTGTACGCGCCGCGGCGCACGGGCGTGGCGGGCGCGGCGTACCGCTGCCAGTAGTTGCTGCCGATGAGCGCCGACGGGCACCGCGCCTCGACGGCCGACCAGAATTCGAGGCGGGCGATGTGGAGCCCGTGCTCGCCGTGGAGCAGCCGCACGGCGGCGAGGAGCTCCGCGTCCGCGGCGGGGCTCCGGGCGGCTCTCGCGAGAGGGGGCGGGCGTGCTAGGCGGTGGCAGGGCGGCGATCTGGCGCGGGAAGACGTGCAGCTTCCAATGCTTCTTGACGGCGGCGACGCCGTGGGGCGTCCAGCCGGGCTCGGCGAGCGTCGCGGCGTTCCTGGGCGTAAACGGGCGTAAACTTGGTCACGTTGGTAGAGATTGGCGGTTCATCAATAACTACACAAATGGCAGCCTGGTGAGCGCGACATCCCAAGATCACCGATCTGGGCAGCCTGGCTACCAATCCCGCATCTGACCACGACTCCCCCTCTCCCCCCCCCTCTCCCCAATTGCATGCGACAAGGGTTTTAAGACCAACAAACTCTCGCTCCACGTGTCTACTCCTCCTTCATTTCACGCGTGACGCCTCTCCTGTCAATGGTGGCCGCCCCATCGACCCGTCCCGACGAGCCGCTCGACCCGCCCGCCGTGTGCTGCGGTCGCGAGTTCCACGTGCGACGCGCCCTCGAAGCGCACGCGCGCAGCCACGGCGCGTGCGGCGAAGCTGGGTGCACCTTCGCCGGCAGCCGCGCCGTCCTTCGGCTGCACGCGTGGGAGGCGCACGGCATCGGCAGCGCGCCAAAGACGGCTCCCGTGCGTGGCGGCAGCACCTTGCACGACGAGCTGTGCGCCGGCCGTGCCGGCAACGAGTTCAAGATTGTCGACGAGCTGCCCGCGGAGGCGGTGCCTCTCGAGATGCGCTTCCCCGGCGCCGACATCGTGTGGATCCACGATGCGGCGGAAGCGGGCGCCCTTGGGCCGGCGGAGGACGGCGCGGACGATGAGTGGTCGCGCGAGGCCGACGGCCACTCGTCTGCAGTGCTGCCGTGGCCGGACGGCTGCCGCATCCTCATGATCGTCGGCGCGACGGGCAGCGGCAAGACGCGGCTGCTTCACTCGCTCGCCGGGTGCGCGGCCTCGCTCCGCAGCCGGCCGCGCTGGCCGTCGGGCCGCTCGATCCTCGACGGCCTGGGAGCCGACGGCGCCCACTGGCTCAGCGCCGTCGGGCTCGGCTCCGTGCCGCTCTGGCTGCAGCCCCACGCGGCGCTGTCGACCGGCGAAGCTTTTCGGTCCGAGCTCGCGTGGCGGCTGCAGTGGGCCGCGGCCAATGGGCAGCCGCTCGCCATGGACGCCTTCTGCGACCACCTCGACTCGCTCTCGGCCGCGTGCTGCGCCGCCTCGCTCTCGCGCCACTTGCGCCACGAGGGCTCCGGCACGCACGCCGTGCTCGCGTGCTCCCACGCGCGCCTCGTGCACTGGCTACGACCCGACGCGCTCATCGTGTGCCGCGGGGCGCACGCGCCGCCCGTGCTGCTGCGCCTCGAGGCGGCGGGCGTGCCTTGGCCGCTGCGGATCGCGGTGGACGAGCGCGCGGCGCCTTGTGCGCCAGGCGCCGGCGAGGGCCGGGAGGCGGCGGAGGCGGCGGAGGCGGCGGGGGCGCAGGGGGCGCAGGGGGCGCAAGGGGCTTGCAGCCAGCATGTGCCGCCGCCGCCGCCGCCGCCATCGGTGGAGCCCACGACAGCGCCACCGCCCACGACAGCGCCACCACCCTTGCCGCCGCAGCCTGCGAGCGCGGCGCGCACCACCCCGCCGTTGCCAGCGCCGCCATCGCACCTCCCCCCATCGCACCTCCCCCCATCGCACCTCCCGCCATCG